>RRZT010626173.1_pt1 | contig 29902 bp, 32 predicted proteins | sample 2165551 | NCBI WGS metagenome assembly RRZT01 (sample SAMN10456910, study PRJNA506462) | wastewater metagenome | biome: wastewater; feature: sludge; material: wastewater sludge; isolation source: wastewater sludge with Escherichia coli K12::gfp cells carrying plasmid... | place: USA: Moscow, Idaho...
ACTGAGTTTTTATAAAATTAAAAATAAATCTGATTTTTTCAGATTTTTTTTTTTGTAAAAATTTTTCTTTATTTTCTTTCTTTTAGGCTTAAGGTAAGGTGGCTGAAAGCTGGAGGGGTTAGTTATTTTATAAAAAATTAAAAATAATATTTGACTTTAATAAAATAATAAATACCATTACCTAGGGTACAGGTATTTATTTACTAATTTAATAAATATGCAAAAATTAAAATTAAATATTTCTTGAATGCATTGTTCAAGCTGTTCAAAGCTTATACAAGAAGCTTTAAACAAAAATGAATTTATTACAAATTCACAAGTAAATTTTTGAAATAATAAAGCTTTGGTTGAATTTGATGAAACAAAATTAGATAAAAATGATATTATTTCAATAATAAAAAAAGCTTGATATAAAGCTTCAACTCAAGAAATTGATACAACAAAAGAAAAAAAAGCATGGTTAAATAAAAGTATTTTTTGATTAATTTTATCAATTCCTATGGTAGTTTTTATGGTTTATGATTTTGTAAAATGATTGCCATTTTATAATATTTTGATGCCATATATGGCTTTTGTTTCACTTTTTTTAGCTACTATTTTACAATTTACTATTTGACTGGATTTCTACAGGTGAGCAATTGCTGCATTAAAACAAAAAACTGCAAATATGTATAGTTTAATAGCTATTTGAACTACTGTGGCTTTTTTGTATAGTGTTTATTCATTTTTAAAATTCTATCTTGATACTTGAAGTATTTTAGGTTTAAATTGAATGAAAATTGAATGAATTTATTTTGAAGTTTCATCACTTTTACTTACTTTTGTTTGTTTTTGAAAATATTTAGAAACTAGAGCAAAAGCAAAGACAACTGATGCTATTTCAAAACTTATTTTACTTGCTCCAAAAACAGCTTTTGTAAAAATTGATTGAAAATTTGTAGAACAAGATATAGAAAAAATCAAAGTTTGAGATATTATTTTAGTTAAAGCTTGAGATAAAATTCCTGTTGATGGAAAGGTTATTTCTGGAATTGTAACAGTAGATGAATCAATGCTAACTTGAGAAAGTTTGCCAGTTGATAAAAATATTTGAGAATTAGTTTTGGCTTGAACATTAAACAAATTTACAAATTTTGAAATACAAACAACTCAAATTTGAGCTGGAACTATGCTTTCTCAAATTATAAATTTACTTGAAGAAGCAAGTTTATCAAAATCAAATCTTGAATGATTTGCTGATAGAGTTTCAAAAATATTTGTTCCAACAGTTATTATTTTATCTATATTAACATTTGTTGTTTGGTATTTCTTGTTAAATTGAACTTTTGAAAATGCTCTACTTTTGGCTTGTAGTGTTGTAGTTATAGCTTGTCCTTGTGCTTTATGACTTGCTACTCCAACGGCTGTAATTGTTTGAACTGGATTGGCTGCAAGATTTTGAATACTTATAAAATGATGAAATGCTTTAGAAAAAGCAAATTATATTACAGCAATTGCTTTGGATAAAACTTGAACTATAACTACTTGAAATCCAACTTTACAAGATATTGTAAATTTCTCAAAATTTCCTATTCAAGAAATACTTAAAATAGCTTATTCTCTAGAAAATAACTCAAATCATCCTATTTCAAAAGCTATTATAAATTATTCAAAAGATAAAAATATAACATTAGTTAATGCCCTAAATTTTGAAGTAATAAATTGAAAATGAATTATTTGAGAAATTGAAAATGAATTTTATTTTATAGGAAATTTGTCTTTAGTAATTGATAAAAATATTAGTTTAAATAATGAAATACAAAAAGAATATAAAAAATTATTAAATGAATGAAAAACAGTATTATTTTTATGAAATAAATCTGAAATTTTGGCTTTAATATCTGTAAGTGATGAAATAAAAACTACATCAAAAAATGCTATAAATATTTTAAAAAATATGTGAATTGAAGTATTTATGATTACTTGAGATAATAAAAAAGCAGCTGAATATATTTGAGCTTTATCTTGAATTGATAAATCTCATATTTTTGCAGAAGTATTGCCACAAGACAAATGAAATATTATAAAAAATCTTCAAAATAAATGATTTAAAGTAGCAATGGTTTGAGATTGAATAAATGATTCAATTGCTATGGCAAATAGTGATTTAGCTATAAGTATGTGAAGTTGAAATGATGTTGCTTTGGAAAGTGCTGATATAGTTTTGATGAAAAATGATTTAAATGATATCATACATTCAATTGATATTTCTAAAAAAACAGTTTCAAAAATTAAACAAAATCTTTTCTTTTCTCTATTTTATATCACACTTTGAATTCCAATTGCTGCTTGAGTTTTACTTTGATTTTGATTATTTTTAAAACCAGAATTAGCTTGACTTGCAATGGCTTTAAGTAGTGTTTTGGTTATATTTAACTCATTACTTTTAAAATTAAGTATTAAATATAAAAGTTTTTCTATAATTTCTTTGTGAGTATTGCTTGTATTTTTTACAGCATTATTTATTTGATTTGCTTGGGTGAATAAAACTGATAAATTTGAAACTGTTTACACAAAAAATAATAATGTAGTTTTAGAAGATATTACAAAATTTGTTTTAAATTCTAAAAATAAAATAAACATTTCAGAAGTTGCTCCAAAAATATTTATGTTTACAAATGAAGTTCCACAAACTCTAAAAATCAAATCTTGAACAAATAAATTAAATGAAAATGAAGTAATTATTTGATATATGGAAGCTCAAATGATGATTGATTTATGACTTATAAAATGAGTTTGAAGTGAAATAAATAATTTCTTTTGAGTAGATAAAATCAAAGTTGTCTGAATTTTATCAAAAACTGATACTATTTTGGATGATGTACATATTATGAATTTAGCAAATTATGAAAAATTAATTTGAGATAGTGAAAGTTTGAAATTTTTTGAAACTCCAGACCATCTAGCTTTAAGAACATTTTATTTATATGATGAGAAAAATATTCCAGCTTATTTTACAAACAATCTAGAATTAAAAAATTTATTTTTAGATAAATATTTGAAAATGTATATTTGATTTTTGGATGCTAATATGATGGTAAATTTATGACTTGTAAAAGGTTTATGAGAAAAACTTGATGATTTCTTTGGAAATAATGTTGTATATTTTGAAAAATTGAAAAAAACTTATACAAGTTATGATATGATGCATTTTGTTTCAAAAAAATACTTTAAAATTTCAAATTAATAAATATAATCTATAATATATTATTATTATAAAATTTAAATTATGAATAACCAAAAAGTTTTAATTTGACTAAAAAAAGCTAGAACTTCTTTAGATAAAATTATTTCTATGTTAGAAAGTGGAGAATATTGTATAGATATTATTCAACAAAATTTAGCTGTTATTTGACTTTTAAAATCAGCAAATATGAATTTACTTGAAGGCCATTTGAATTGTTGTGTAAAAAATGCAGTTCTTTCAAAAGATGATGCAGAAGTTAATGATAAAATGAAAGAACTTGTTAAAATAATCAATTTGGCACAAAATAAGTAATATTTAATTATTAAAATATTATTATGAATAAAAAAATTCCAGTTTATTGAATGCATTGTAAGTCTTGTGAATTAAACTTAGAAAATAATTTATCAAGTATTTGATGAATAAAAATCAATAAAATATCACAAGCAAATAATTTTATTGATATTGATGTAAAAAAAGAAGATGATTTAAATGAAGTAAATAAAATCATTAAAAAATTATGATATACAACAGAAAACAATAAAACTAAAAAAAATACTATAAAAGATTATTTTGTGATATTTTTCATATTTATAGTTTTTTGAATTTTATATTATTTTTTTAAAGATTTAAATATTTTTAATCAAATATTAACTTCAAAAAATACATCATTTGTAATGGTATTATTAATTTGATTTGTTGCATCGCTTTCATCTTGTTTGGCTGTAACTTGAGGAATAGTTTTATGATTTTCAAAATATGTAGATGATTCAAATATTACTCAAAATCATATAAAAACTCAATTAAAATTTCATTTATGAAGAATTATTTGATTTACATTATTATGAGGAATTTTAGGTGGGGTAGGTTCTTATATGAGTTGACTTACTTCATTAAATAAAATACTTTTGTTTATTGCTTGATTTTTTATGCTTTATATGGGGTTAAATGTTTTAAATATATTACCTTCGATAACAAAGCTATGAATTTGAATGCCTAAAACATTGTGAAGCAAAATTCTTAAAATGAAAAATCCTAAATTTGCTCCAATAATTTGAGTATTAACATTTTTCTTGCCTTGTTGATTTACTCAAACTATGCAAGTTTATGCAGCTACTAGTTCTAGTTTTATGTCATGAGCAATGATAATGTGAACTTTTGCATTATGAACAATGCCTGTATTATTTTTGCTTTGATTTTGAAGTAGTTATTTTAAGGATAAAAATTTTGATATAGTAAATAAAATAATTTGAAGTTTAGTTGTATTGTTTTGAGTAGTAATTTTAGGATGATTTTTTAATTTAGTTGGAGTTAATTTTCCTCAAATAAATACTGAAACGACAACTAATTCTACTAATTTAGAAGAAATAAAAGAGGTAAGTGTTACTCATGATGGATATTGATTTTGAGATATAGTTTTGCAGTGAGCTAAAAATTATAAATTAATTATAACTCCAAGCTCAAATGGAATTTGATGTTTATATGCTTTAACTATTCCATGAATTGACAATAAAGAGTATTTAGTAAGAAAATGACTTCCAATAGTTATAAATATTGAGAATGCTAAACCTTGAAAATATAGAGCTGTATGTACTGCAATGTGAATGAAACAGGGAAGTATTACAATAAAATAACAAAAATTTGTCTTTTTTTATATTTTCAATATAATTTGTCCACTTATAATTTAATATAACGTTTATGAAAACAGCTTTTGATTCTAAACCAGGTACAATTTTAAAAATTGACTGAGAACTAATGTTCGTATCAAAATATGAATATCACAGAGCTTGAAGATGAGCTACTACAATTAAAATGAGATTAAAAAATCTTATGACTGGTCAAATGACTGATAAAACTTTCAACTGAGAAGATAAAATGGATGATGTTTATTTAGACAGATCTAGATTTGAATATTTATATGCTTCAGGAGGAACTTATTCATTTATGAATCAAGAAACATATGAACAAATTGAACTTAATGAAGATGATATTTGAGATATGAAATATTTCTTAATTGAATGAATGACTGTTGATATTCAACAATATGAAGGAAGATTCGTATGAGTTGTATTCCCAACTAATGTAAATTTAACTATTGCTGAATGTGAACCAGGTGTAAAATGAAACACTGCTGATGGTAGAATTACTAAAGAAGCTGTTACTAACACTGGTTTAACTATTAAAGTTCCAGGTTTTGTTGAAGTAGGTGATGAAGTAGTTATCAATACTGAAACTTTTGAATATATGGAAAGAGTTAAAAAATAATACTCTAAAAAAGATGATTTGTAAAATCATCTTTTTTTGTTTGTAAAAGTGATAAAATATTATTATTTGATAATTTTGAATTTTGTCATTCTGAACTTGTTTCAGAATCAATAAAATATTTTCCTTATTTTCCCCTCTCCTCTAAAGGAGAGGGGGTAGGGGTGAGGTAAAAAAGATAAAAAACTTGGAAGAAATTATAACATTTCTTCCAAGTTTTTCATTAAATCCATTTTTTTTAGTTTTTCTCATAAATCATTAAAATAAGTTTTGTTTTCATAATTTATAAAATCATTAAATCATTTTTCTTTATTATGTAGATTAAAAATTAGTAAATATTTTTTTATAAAATCATTTTCTAAAAAATCTCAAAATTCATCAAGTTTGTATGTATGAGCATTATTTGGCTCTTTATAAATATCCCATAAAAATGGTTTTTTAGCTAATATAGCTTGAATAAAACTATTTTCTCATCTAACTATATTTTTATCACAAACATTCAAAAACTCATAATATTTTGTCATTTCTAAAAATGGCATTTGTATAGTATTTTTAAGATTTATTTCATTTCTGTCATCAAATATGAAAAATAGAATTTCAGGATATTTTTGGAAAATATTTTTTAGATCAAGAAAAGTTTCAGGGTAAACAAAAACACTTACCCAAGTTTTTTGGTAATCTGTTTCTTTTAAATTTGGTAGTATTTCTTTTTTTGAAATATTATTTTTTTTATTTACAATAATCCCTCAAGTATTTTTTACAATTGATGGAATAAAATGAGTAATTTCAACATTTTTTTGAGTGAAATTTGTTTTGTGTAAACTATAAGCATTTTTATGAGTAGAAAAATATCAAAAATTTATAATATTGAATTTTTTGTCTATTTGATAGAAAAAATCATAATCAATTTTTCTATCAAAAAAATTAAAAATTATATCATTTGGAATTTGATTTTTTATTTCATTTAAGTCAAAATATTTGATATTTTTAGTATTATTTCAAGATAGATTATCAAATAATTTTTTGTCATTTGAATAAAAATTTATAAATGTGTCAGGATGTTTTTCAAGATAATTTATTGCAATATTCACAGCAAATCAAGTATCTCAAAAATTATCAATTACTTCAACATAAAAGTCTATGTGTTTCATAGGGAGAAAGAGTAAAAGAGTAAAAGAAGAAGATAGTAAAAGAGAAAAGAAGAAAGAAGAAATAGGAAAGAGAATAAGAGTATAAAAGAATAAAAGTAGGGAAGCAATATTTTCGTTTGATAAATAAAACAATAGTTTGTCATCCTGAATTTACTTCAGGATCTATAAAATAATTTATCCTTATTTAAGATTCTGACTTTCGTCAGAATGACACTAATTTTTTCCATCTTCTCCAAAGGAGAGGGGCTAGGGGTGAGGGTATTATTTATAATATCTTTTTTTCTTTTTTTGAACTTCTTTTTTATCTCAAAAGTTTCATAAATATTCTCATTTTACAACTATTTCATCAAGATATTTTGTATCATTATTTATTTTAATTTTTCCTCAGATTAAATTCTCAATACTCTCAAGTCTTGGAAGCTCTTTTTGAGTGCAAAATGATATTGCAAATCAAGAATTTCCAGCTCTTGCAGTTCTTCAAATACGATGAATATAAACTTCACTATCTTTTGGTAGGGAATAATTTATAACCAACGAAAGATTATCAATATCTATTCATCTTGAAGCAATATCAGTTGCTATAAGAGCTTTTATTTCTCAAGATTTTATAGATTGAATAGCTCTTTGTCTGGCATTTTGAGATCTATTTCTATGAATATTATCACAAGTTATTCACATCATTTTAACAAATCATAAAACTTCATCAGTATCATCTTTTGTATTCACAAAAACAATTATAGATTTATATTCTTGTTTTTTTATAAAATATTGTAGAGCTTTTAGTTTGTCTTCTTCTTGTAAAATCAAAACTTCATGATTTATATTTGTATTTACTTGATTTTCTTCATTTGATTTAATTATTTTAAAATCATTTGTTATTTTTTTTGATAATTCTTCAATTTCTTCACTTATTGTTGCTGAGAAAAAAAGTGATTGTTTTGAAGTTGGTAGCTTTTTAAGAATTATTTTTATATCAGGGAAAAATCACATATCAAGCATTTTGTCAGCTTCATCAAGTACAAAATATTTTACAGTTTCTAGATTTATTAGTTTTTGCTCTTCCAAATCAAGTAATCTTCCAGGTGTTGCTATTATTAAATCAAGATTTTTCTCAATTTTTTTTACTTGATGAAATTGATTTACTCATCAAAAAATAGTTGTATATCTCAAATTTGTATCACTTGCAAAATCTTTTATCACTTCTCAAATTTGTATGGCTAATTCTCTAGTTGGAGCTAAAATTAGTCATCTTAAAAATGTGTTTGGATTTTCTATTTTGTCTTTATAAATTCCTGATAAAACACTTATTACAAAAGAAAGAGTTTTTCCTGAACCTGTTTTTGCAACTCAAAAAATATCTTTAGTTTCCAAACTTTCTTTCAAAATTGCTTCTTGAATAGGAGTTGGTGTTATAAATCATTTTTTTTCTAGAGTTTTACCAATTGGTGAGATAATATCAAAATCTTTAAAGTTCATTTTTAATTATTATTTAAGTAAATTTAAAAGTATTTTATGAAAAAAATGACTTTTTACAAGTTGCTAAAATTTTTATTTCTCATATAATTTTATAAATTTACTTATAAAATACTATTTATGATAGAAATAATAGCTTATTTGACTATGGTTATTGATCATATTTGAGCAATTTTTTTCCCAAATGAAATGATTTTTAGATACATTTGAAGAATTTCATTTCCACTTTTTGCATATGGGCTTGTTAGAGGTTATAGAAATACTAAAAAATTAGAAAAATATTTTATAAGATTATCTATATTTTCTCTTGTTTCTCAAATTCCTTATGAGTTTGCTTTTGATACAAAAATATTAAATATTTGATTTACATTGCTTGTTTGAATTTTACTATTAATGATTTATGATATTAATTTTAAAATGCTAAAAAATAAAATTTTATCAAGTATTTTAAAATTAATTTTAATAGCATTTTTCTCTTATTTTGCAGAAAAACTAAATATTGTTTATGGATCTTATTGAGTTTTGAGTATTTTAGTAATTCATATTTTTTATGAAAAATATTATTTAATTCCAGCCTATTTAGTTTTAAATACAATATTTTATGAAAAAATACAATTTTATTCAATACTTTGAGTTTTAGTCTTATTTATACCAAAAATTAACTCAGTAAAAATCAAATTACCAAGATATTTTAAATACTGATTTTATCCAGTTCATTTAGCTCTTTTTGTTATAATTAAATATTTTTTGCATTTGTAAAGTGAAAACTAGAAATTATTTCTAGTTTTTTTTGTTTTTTTTGAAAATTTATGATAAGATAAATAAAATATAATATAAAAATAAAAAATTTTAATATGAAAGATTTAAATAAAAAAGATATTTTAGAAAGTCAAAATGTAGAGAATATAGAACTTACTTCAAAAATTGAGATATATTCTAAAAAAATTAATAATATAATAAAATCTGATAAAATTGAAGAAGATATTTATAAAAAAGAATTATACAAAAATTTTAAAATTCATAAAAGATTAGCTAGACAAAAAATTTTAAATATAAAAAATAATGCTTCAAATTTTGATGAAATAATGTTATATATAAATGATTTTTTTTCAAATTATGAGTTTACTAAAATGTATAATTATACTCCATTAGTTCCGTATAGAGAATATAAAAATAAAACATTAGAAGAACAATTATTTCAAATTATTACTCCAAAAAATTGAGTTTGAGTAAATATGCCTGATTTAGCTTGATGAAATTGTCATCATTGGAGTATCTTTTTTAAAAATGTTTTTGATAATTTATTTTCCTGAGTTGATATTTGATATAAATCAGAAATAATTAATTTTTATTATATGTATGATCATTCTTTTTTATTATTAAAAATTGATGAAAAATATTATTGAGTTGATCCATATTGTAAAAATGATAATAAAATTATTTATGAATTAAAACCAGCTCAAGAAGTTTATATTTGAAAAAAGAATAACAAAAAAATATATGGTAGAGTTTTATCGTTAAATCCATTAAAATTTAGTTGAGTTAGTGAAATAATGGTTTTTGAAACAATTGATAAAATAGACGATTTTGCAATGGATAAAGATTTATTTTCTAATAATAAAATAATTTTGCATTATCCTCAGTTGAGTAATGGAAAACATTTAAAAATTGATTTTAGAATTTTTAATTCAAATGAAAAAATATGAATTTTAGTAAATTGAAATCAAACAGTATTATTAAAATCAAATATAGATTTTACATATTTAATTACTTTATCGACACAAGAAATACTAAGGTATTTGCTTGATAATTTTAATATCCAAAATTCAGAATTTATAGATGTGAATTTAATTAGTCAAAAAATATCAAAAGACCAATTATTAAAATCATTGTGATATAAAAAAATATAATTTGACTTTAACTATAAATAAAGTAATATACAAAAAGCTTATATTTTAATAAAAAAATTATGTTAGAAGAAAATAAAAATCTTGAAAATGAAGTTCAAATAGATGAAGAAACTATAGAAGTTGAAGCAAAAGAAGAAGCTAAAAAAGCTGTTCCTTTTGTGAAATATACGAGACCACCAGCTTTTGTGAAATGATGAGGTTTTACAAAACAAAACAAAAATAATTTCTACAAACCAACTATTAGAAAATCAGCTGCAAGAGGTAGATAATATGAAAAAATATAATTCAAATTTTTATAATTATCCTATTGAAGTTGATAATATTTGATGAGAAATAATTGTTACAATTACAACCGAAAATAAACAAAAAGTGATTTATTCTTGGTATGATGTTACTGAAAAAACAAGTTATTCTCCATATATAAATAAATGTTTACTTTGAAGTTTTATAAAGCACATTCCCAAAAATGTGCTTATTTTGTGACTTTGAGCTTGAAGTTTTTCTAAATTTCTTGAAGACCATATAAAAAATATTTCTATAACTTGAATAGAAATAGATGAAACTATGGTAGAAATAGCTAAAAATGAAATGAAAATCAAAACTCATAATATAATTATTTGAGATTGTTTTACTGTTTTAGATGATTTAATTAGTGAAAATAAAACTTTTGATGTAATTTTATTTGATTGTTATTGAGTTAACTCTGAAATTCCTGAAAATTTAATGAGTGAAAATTTTTTAGAAAAATGCAAAAAAGTTTTATTAAGTGATTGAATTTTTTCAATAAATATGGCAAATTATTTAGAAAATAGAGAGAAATATAATATTTTAGAAAATAATTTAAAACAAATTTTTACTCCAAACCATGATTTGTTATTATCTTGAAAAAATGATTTTTGAAATGTTGTTTGAATTTTTAATTTAGATAAAAATTATAAAGCTCAAGATTATACTAAAAGTTATCAAAAAAATGTTGAACTTTGAAATATTTTAGAAAATACAGAAATCATAAATAATACTTATGTTTATAATAAACATTAAATTTTGCTATTTTTGAAAGACAGAGAGGTTAATATATTAAATACTCCTGTCTTTTTCTTTACTTTAAAATCTATTGTTGACAAAATAAAATTATAATTTAGCTTTTACGAATTTCTGAGTATAATGCTGACCTGTATTTTAATGTTTAAAAAAAATCAATGTTATTTAAAGAATTATGACTTATAGAACCTATTTTAAAAGCTCTAGAAATAGAGTGATATGAAACTCCTACACCAATTCAACAAAAAGCTATTCCAATAATATTAGCTAAAAAAGATATTATTTGATGTGCTCAAACAGGAACTTGAAAAACTGCAGCATTTGCTATTCCAACTATTCAATTACTTAGTAATACAAAAGATTTAACAAAACCAAGAGTTATAAAAAGTCTTATTTTAACACCAACTAGAGAATTAGCTATTCAAATTGAAGATAGTTTTAAAGCTTATTGAAAATTCACAAAAATTAGACATACTGTAATTTTTGGTTGAGTATGACAAGCAAGACAAGTTGAAGCATTAAAACAATGAGTTGATGTTTTGGTTGCTACTCCAGGTAGACTTTTGGATTTAATGAATCAATGATATGTAAATCTAAAACATATTGAAATATTTATTTTGGATGAAGCCGATAGAATGCTTGATATGTGATTTGTAAATGACGTAAAGAAAATACTTACAAAAATACCAACTCGTCGTCAATCACTTTTCTTTTCTGCAACTATGTCTAAAGAAATTTGAATTTTGGCTGATACTATTTTAAATAATCCTGAAAAAGTAGAAATTACTCCAGTTTCAACTACTGCTGAAACTATTAATCAAAATGTTTATTTTGTTTCAAAAAGTGATAAGAAAAATTTACTTGCTCACATTTTAAAAGATCCAGAAATTAAACAAGCTCTAGTTTTCACTCGTACAAAACACTGAGCTGATAGAGTTGTAAAAGAATTATCTTGAAAATGAATTATGGCAGAAGCTATTCATTGAAATAAATCTCAAAATGCTAGACAAAGAGCATTAAATAATTTCAAAATTTGAGATACAAGAATTTTAATTGCAACAGATATTGCAGCAAGATGAATAGATATTGATGAGCTTGGTTATGTTTTTAATTATGATTTACCAAATGAATCAGAAACCTATGTTCACCGTATTTGAAGAACTTGAAGAGCAGGGAACTCTTGATGTGCTTTTTCATTTTGTGATGAAGAAGAAAAAAAACATCTACTTGAAATTCAAAAACTTATTTGAAAACAAATTCCTGTTATTGAAGATCATCCATTTCCTTTAATTAGTTGAAGTTTTATGGCAGAAAATTATTCAAAAAATAAAGTAAATCCAAGAAATAAAACTCAAAGAAAAAAAGTTTCCCCAGAAGCTTCAGAAAATAAATCCTCAAGACCAAATAATTTCAGAAGAAATAGAAACAAAAAAACAAGCTAAGCTTGTTTTTTTGTTGTTTGATATTACTGAGTTATTTCAAGTAATTCATCAATATTAATATCTTCAGAAATAGTATTTCTTGAATTAATTTCATCTTCTAAAATTTCTTTAATAGAAGTATATTGTGCTAAATATAGAGCTTTTTTAGTTGCATCCATTGTTGTGTTTGCTTCAATTTGAACAATTAATGCATCAATTTTATCTGCAATATCTTCAAGTTTTGCATCAGTTACTTTTGGAATTATTTTTTTCAAAACTTCAAAATACTCTAATTTATATTTTTCTACTGTTCAAGCATTTGCCTCTTTAAAAGCTTTTCTATTTTCTTGAGCTTGAGTTGTAAGTGCTTTATTTTCTTCAATTAATGCTTGTTTTGCTTCAAAGAAAGAAGTTATTTTAGAATTATCTCAAACTAAAGCTTTTATATCTTCAATATGTTTTAAATTTAATGCTTTAATTTGTGCAGCTACTGCATCTTTTTCAGCTTGTGTTGAAGTTTCAGTTATAGTTGCTTTTAATGCTTCAACTGCTTTTTTATGAGCTTCTCAAAGAACTTTTAATTTTTCTTGAATTTCTGTACTAAGAGTTTTTATTTCCTCTTTTACGGCATCTCTATTTTCTTTAAATTCAGCTCTATTTTCTTTAGCTTCAGCTCTAAGTTCTTGATTTGTTTTTATTAAGTCGGCTCTAGCTTGTTTTTTTATTGCAATTGCTTCTTTTAATTGAATTTTTGCATCTTTTAAAGTTCAGCTTCAGCTATGTGTTCAAGTTCAAGTTTGACTTCAAGTTCCTGTATAAATTGCAGATACTTCATTTAAACCATTTAATGTAGTAAATAATACTACTGTAGCAAGAGCTACTTTGTTTATCGTTTTCATAATTTTATAGTTAAAATATAAATTTGCTTTTAAGCTATAAATATATTAATAAATATTTGTATGATATTTGAAAAATAATTTTAATTTCATAAATATTTATAACTATTGCTTTAAAGCTAATTATATTATACAAAAGTTTTGTATGATAATTGTATGAAAAAATAAAAATATATTTATCTTTAAATCTGTGTAATTATTTATTCCTTCCCTTAGACTTAAGGGAAGGATGTCTGAAAGACAGGATGGGTTAATTATTTTTACTTTCTATTAAACTTTGTTTAATTTCATTTAGTACTTCAATTTGTTTTGGTGTTGCTGTTTTTAATAGAGTATCAATTTTTGTAATTCTTTTGTTTATTTCTTTAATTTTATCAGTTGAATTAAGTGAATTTAATTTATTAGAAACACTTTCTTTTATTAAAATTTTTCTTTGTTTTTGTCTTTCTTGTTTTTGTTCTAATAATTTATTTTTTGTAGCTAAAATAGTAGATTCTCTTAATTCTTGAATTTGTTTTTTTCATTCAATAGTAGAAATTTCTTTATTTTTTATTTTGTTTAAAATTTCTTTTTTCTTTTCTTCAAAATCATTTTTTGCTTCTATTATTAAGATATTTTTATTTTTTAAAATACTTCCAGAATTTGTTTTTTCATTATTTAAAATACTTCCAGAATTATTTTTTAAAATATTATTTTTTATATTTTGTTTTTTTATTTCTTGGTTTAAAGTATTTCAAGAACTAATTTTTAGTAATTTATTTTCTTGTTTTTGAATATTTCAAGAACTAGTTTTTACTAATTTATTTTCTAATTTTTCTTGAATTTTTTCTAGTTTTTTTTCTTGTCTTTCTTCAATTCTTTCTAGCTTTGTAGTATTTTTTATATTTCTTTGATTTGCTAGTGAAGTATTGAAAATTGACAGTATTATCAAAAAACTAAGTAATTTATATATTTTTTTCATAGTTTTATAGTTATGTTTTATTTAGGTATTATATTTATTTATTGTAAGATAAATGTATGATTATTCAGAAAAAATAATATTAATTAATTCTTTAATTTCTTCATCACTCACATCTTCTGTTTCATTGTTAACTTCTAAACTATTTTCTAAATCATTGTCAGAAATTTCAATTTTTTCTAAAAATTCAATTTCAGATATTTCATCATTTACAAGGTTATTTTCATTAGTTTTTTCTTGAGTTAGTCAAGAATTAGTTTGAGTATTATTATAATTTTTTACTAAAGAGTTTATATTTTTATCTTCATTTAATATAATATTTTCATCATCAATATAATTACAAGAATGCAGTAAAAATAGAACTAAAATCAGTTTTTTCATATTAATTAAAGTTAATTGATACAATAGTTTTTACATTTTTTTCACTTTCAATTGAAATTTTCCATTTATTTATATCACAAATTTTTTTAACGAGTGAAAGTCAAAGACCAAATCATTCATAATTTATGTAATTTTCTCTAAAATATCTTGAAAAAATATTTTTTAAATTTGATTTATCAATTCAAATTCAATAATCAGTAATTTTTAGTATTTTTCCATCAAAAAATATTTCAATATTAGTTTTTTCATAACTATATTTTATAGAATTTTTTAAAATATTTCATACACAAATTTCAAAATGTTCACGATTTATTTTTTTATAAATTGCTTTTGATGAATAATTTTTAATAATTTTTAGATGTTTTTCATTTAAAAAAGTTTTATTCTCTTCTATAATTTTATTTAGTTCATCTATTAAATCAAGCTTTTGTAATTTATAAGAACTATCAACTAAATTTATAATTCAAAGCATACTATCAAGTATTTTTGACATTTTTAATGCAGAATTTAGTGTAGTTGAAATAGTTTTTTCAGGATTTATTTTGATTTCTTGATATAAACTCAAAGTTGAAATTATTTCACTTAACGGTGTTTTTAATTCATGATTTATATTTCAAGAAAAATCCTCTAAACTTTCAATAATTTCTCTAATTGGTCTGAAATTTTTTCATACAAAATAATATCACAATCAGTAAAACATTATAAAAAAGGGAATAGTAAATATTAAAAAATACAAACTATAAGTGATGAATTTATAAATAGAATAATTGTTATTTGCTGAAATAATTATTTTATAATTTCAGTTTAATACAATATTTTTAATATAATATTTGTTGAATTTACTATTTATAAATCAAGATTTATTTTCAAATTTTGAAAAATCTATATTTCAATAAATTATCTCATTATTTTTTGAAATAGTTGTGTTATTTAATCATTTTTCAATAATCATTTTTACAACTTCATCATTTTCTTTTATTTTTTGAGAGTATTCTCAAAAGTTTTTTATAATATTTTCTACTCAAATATATTTAGTTTTCATTTCATTTTCTAAATGAATATTGTTCACAAAATATACTCAAGCAAAAAATAATAGTTCAATTAACCATGTAGAAAACAGTACGAATAAAGCAAAATAGACACTAAGTCTTTTTCTTCTTTTTTCTAAAAGTTTAAAATTATCCATAATTTTTTGTATTATTTTAAATAGAAATTGATAGAAAAACTTAAAAAGTAAGTATTTTATCATTTTTTTCTTCCCTTAGGCTTAAGGGGAGATGTCTGAAAGACAGAGGGGTTAGTTAAAAGACGACTTTTTCAGGTTTTCTAATTTATTAAATATCAAGTTCATCTAACAGTTTCAATCAACCCATTTCATAGTTTTTTTCTTAAATATCAAATATGAATATCCAAAGTTCTAGTTTGAGAAAAGGCATCATATTCTCACCAAACTTTTTCTAAAAGAGTTTCTTTTGTTTGAATTTTTCATTTATTTTGTAATAAAAATACAAGTAATTTAAACTCTAGATGACTAAGTATTATTTCATTTTCTCATTTAAAAACTTTTTGTTTATCAATATCTATTTCTAAATCATCTACTTTTAAAATATTTGATTTTAAAGTAAAATTTCTTTTATTTAAGGCTTGTAACCTAATTAATAATTCTTCAAATAAAAATGATTTAGTCAAATAATCATCAATTCAAGATTTAAACATTTTTATTTTATCGTCAATTGAATTTCTTGAAGTTAATACTAAAATTGGAATATCTTTTCAAGCATTTCTTATATTATCACATACTTCTTTTCAATTAATATCAGGAAGTCATAAATCGAGTATTACAACATCATAATTGTTTGAAGAGAGTTCAAATAATACATTTTTTCACTCAAAAAGTTGTTTTGATTCAATATTTTTTACAGCTAAATAATCTCTAATATTTTCTGATAAAACTAAATTGTCTTCAATTATAAGTATTTTCATAATTTATTTTTATAAAATAATATTTATTATAGAGTTTATAGGTTTTTTGTAAAGAAATTGTAAAATTTTTGACTTTATTTATGTTTTGTGATAAAATCATATAAATTTATATTTTTAATACTTGAAAAAATGTGAAAACAATTAAATCTATTTTGATGAAGTAATGAATCTTTAGAGTCTGTTAGCTTTTTAGACAAAGCACTTTATGAGTCTGAAAAAAATGGGGATGTTTGAGAATATGAAGAATTAATTAAACAAAAAACACTTACTGTATTATCTTCATTAAATATTGAATTAAAAAAAGAAATAGAAAATATATCTTTAGAAATAGTTTCAAAAGATACTTTATTAACAAAAGAAAATGAAAAAAATATTTTAAGATATAATAATTTATCTAGCCAAGAAAAAAATAAAATTAATCAATATATTGTTCTTTGACAAATGCCTTTAGAAGATGCAATAAAAGAATTTGATAGTTATGAATCATTATCAAATATAGACAATAAATGGAAAAAATATTTATCTGTTGATACAAAATTATATAATACCCGTCTTTTTGAAATTTTAAATAATCCAGAATTATTAGAAACTTCAAAACAAAGATATCAAAAAATGACAAATGATGCTAAAAAAACTTTTTGAGATATTTGTACTTGAATGATTTTTTCAACTTATCCAACAAATATTCAGTTTGAAATAGAAAAAATTTCTAAAAATAATTATATTTCTCTTAAAAAAGCTATAAAAATTTTTAAAGAATTATATTTTAACCAAAAATAAAACAGATTTGTAAAAATCTGTTTTATTTTTTTTGCCTATTTAATATAAAAAACTTGTAAAAATTAAAAAAAATATTATTCTTCTAACATATATTTTATATTTTTATATTTCTAAAAATGGTACAAGTTGAACAAATTCAATCTTTTGTTGAAACATTTTTTGATAAAATGCAAATAATTATAGATGCTATTGAAATTCTTCAAGAGTGAGATAATATTTTTAAAATTAAATTATCAACACCAGATTCATCTATATTAATTTGATATTCTTGAGGAAATTTATCTGATTTAAGAAAAGTGTTAAAAATGATGATGTCTAATTTATTTCAAGAAAATTTAATTATTCATATTGAAGTAAATGATTATATTGAACAAAAAGACCAAAAATTATTTAATGTTATTAAATCAAAATTAGCACTATTAGATAGGGAAGCAAAAGAAATAGCTCTACCTTTATATAATGCTTATGAAAGAAAAAAAATTCATTCTTTTATTTCTGATTTAAAAAGAACAGATATTCAAACTCAAAGTAGAGGTGAGTGAAAAGATAGAAGAATGTATATTCTAAAAAAACAATCAAAATTAACTATTGATATAGATTGATTAGATATTTAATAATTAAAAAATATGAAAAACTTAAAAACAAAAATAACAACAATATTAATTGTTTTTACCTCTTTTGTATGATTTTATTATTTAAGTGATTTAAACTATAATAAAATTCATAGTTTAAAATATAATCTTGTAAAACATCCTGAGTTTTTACCTACAAAAAATTTTTCAAAAAACACTTCATTTTGATTTTCAAATTTAAAAGCTGATACTTTTTGGTTACAAGCTATACAATATATTTGAGCAAATGCTTTGTGAAGTGAATATAAAAAATATTTGTATGTAATTCTTGATTTAATAACTGATTTAAATCCATATTTTGAAAAACCATACATTATATGACAATTGCTTTTGCCTTGATATAATGAAAGATATGAAAAATTAACAGCACAGGAGCAAAATGATTATACAAAACAAGCTGAACTATTGTGATTAAAATGAATCAAAAATTTCTGTAATATAAATAAGGTAGAAAAAATAAAATCTTACACAGATTTACAAAAATTATGGAGTGATGAAAGTCTTAAAAATCCTTGTAAAAAAAATGAAATTGCATTTAATCAATGATTTTTATATTATTATTATTTAAAAGATTCTAAAGAATCATCTGACTATTATAAGGTAGCATCAATGATTGATGGGGCATTATGAGGTGCTAAAATTATGGCTGCAACTATGAGTTGAAAAGCATGAGATAATATGAAATCATTTTTAATGTTTTTAACTTTAGCTGACCAAAATAATAAATCTTGAGAATGTAGTGAATTAATTAGTTATCTAGGAACTTTTTATAGTTATTATCAAAATACTTGAATAATTCCATCTAAAGAATTAAAGGCTGTTGATTTATATAGAAAAGAAATTAATAAAAATAAAGAAGAATCAGTTTATTGAGAAACGTGTTTTTGATATTTAAATAAAGCTGTTAGACAGTTAAATTTAGAATATCTAAATAATGCTTCAAAAAAATATATTCTAGATAATAATAAACCTATTAATACAATCAGTGAGTTACTAGATAATAAATATATTGATTACAATCCAGTTGATTATCAACAATATGATACTTATTGAATTAAATACTACTATAATAATGAAACAAAAACTATAGATTATAAAATGGAAAACAACTAAATAATTAAAGATATAATGTCTATTAAATATCTATATAATAGACATTATGTCTTTAAAAACCTTATAAAATAAAGCTTTCTAAGTAAAAATAGAAAAAAGTGAAAAAAAAATTTGCATTATAAAAATTTTTTCATATAATCTGTCTTGCTTTCGGGAAATGGGGATGTAGCTCAGTTGGTTAGAGCGCAGCACTGTCACTGCTGAGGTCGCGAGTTCGAATCTCGTCATCCTCGCCATTTAAACCCATTAATAAATGGGGCATTAGCTCAGTTGGCTAGAGCGCCTGCCTTGCACGCAGGAGGTCAACGGTTCGACCCCGTTATGCTCCACCATTTGGAGTAAATTAAATTAAAATAAGATTTTTTATTAACTTAAAAAATCTTATACTTTTTATTTATAATATTTTTTGTTATGTGACTAAGAAATAAGAGACCTAGAAGACTTAATTATGCTGTTAATCAAAAAAGAGTTAAGAATACTTCTAAAGTTCAAAGTGCAATTAATCACTTTGAAAAACTAAAAAGTAGAGTTGAGAAAGAATGAGAAACTAAATGGTTGATTAATGCTTTTGAAATCGTACAAAAAAAATTAAAAAAGTATTGAATTAGATATTAATAAACTAAAATTATGACTAGACTTACTTGATATGCTCGTAGAAAACTAAGAAGAGCAGTAAGAATAATTACAAAAAAAGTAATGAAAAACAAATAAGAACTTGTTTTTAATTAAATATATTTTATTTTTTTATTTATAACTATTATGGCTTTTGATAGAACTAAACCCCATATGAATATAGGTACTATTGGTCACGTAGATCATGGTAAAACTACTACTACTGCTGCTATCTCTGTTGTATTAAATGCAAAATTTGGTACTTGAGAAGTAACTGCTTTTGATAAAATTGACTCTGCTCCAGAAGAAAGAGCTAGATGAATTACTATTAATACTGCTCACGTTGAATACGAAACAGCTAATAGACACTATGCTCACGTTGACTGTCCATGACATGCTGATTACGTTAAAAACATGATTACAGGTGCTGCTCAAATGGATGCTGGTATCTTAATCGTTGCTGCTACTGATTGACCAATGGCTCAAACTAGAGAACATATTCTATTATCTAGACAAGTATGAGTTCCTTACATTGTTGTATTCATGAATAAATGTGATATGGTTGATGATGAAGAAATGCTTGAATTAGTTGAAATGGAAATTAGAGATTTATTATCAAAATATGATTTCCCATGAGATGATACTCCAGTAATAAGAGGTTCTTGATTAGCTGCATTAAATAATCCTACTGATTTTGAAGGTGTTGCTAAACCAATTCTAGATTTATTTGAAGCAATTGAAGCTTATGTTCCAGTTCCTGAAAGAGATTTAGATAAAACATTCTTAATGCCAGTTGAAGATGTATTCTCTATTAAAGGTAGAGGTACTGTAGTTACTGGTAAAATTGAACAAGGTATTGTTAAAGTTTGAGATGAAATTGAAATCGTTTGATTAAGAGATACTAAAAAAACTACTTGTACATGAGTAGAAATGTTCCACAAATCATTAGATCAAGGACAAGCTTGAGATAATGCAGGTCTATTATTAAGAGGTATTGAAAGAGATGATGTTGAAAGAGGACAAGTTCTTGCTAAACCAGGATCTATTAAACCTCATACTAAATTTCAATCAGAAGTTTATGTACTTACTAAAGATGAATGAGGAAGACATACTCCATTCTTTAAAGGTTATAAACCACAATTCTACTTCAGAACTACTGATGTAACTGGTAATGTTGAATTACCAGAAGGTGTAGAAATGGTTATGCCATGAGATAACATCCAAATGACAATTGAATTACAAGCTCCAATCGCTATGACTGAATGATTAAGATTCGCAATCAGAGAATGAGGAAGAACTGTTGGTTCATGAGTTGTTGCTAAAATTTTAGCTTAATTCTCAAAGAATATAAATTAAAATCGAAGAGAATTTATATTCTCTTCGAGAATTAGCTTATATTTATTATATTTATTGATATTTGTATATGGCAAAAAAAGTAAGTGAAAAAATTAGAATTATTGTAAAAGCTTTTGATCATAGATTATTAGATGATGCTGTAAAAAAAATAGTTCTTACAGCTAAAGATTCTGGAGCTATTGTTATTGGACCAGTTCCATTACCAACTAAAATTAAAAAAATTACTGTTAATAGATCTACATTTGTTAACAAAGATGCAAGAGAACAATTTGAAATTAGAAGACATAAAAGATTAATTGATATATCTGATATGACTCCTAAAACTTTAGAATTATTACAAGATGTAAATATTCCAAGTTGAGTAAAAATTGATATTAAATCTGTGTAGTCTTATAAAATATTTAGCTTTTAATCTAAAAATTAGAATATGTCTAGAGTTTGTGAAATAACTTGAAAAAGAACATGAGTAGGGAATACAAGAAGTAAATCTATGAGAGCTTCAAGAAGAAAATATTACCCAAATCTATTTTTCAAAAACATTACAGATCCTGAAACTTGATTAGTTTACAGAATTAAAGTTTCGGCAAAAGGTCTGAAAACATTAAAAAAGAAATGAATTATGTAATAGAAGGTGGTTTTTAAAACCAGCTTTCTGCCCAGGTGGTGGAATTGGTAGACACGCAGGACTTAAAATCCTGTTCCAATCTGGAGTGCGGGTTCGATTCCCGCCCTGGGCACCATTAAATAAATAAAAAATCTATGGTATAATTATTTTGATAATTACCATTTTATAATATTACCGTCTATTGAATATGTTAAAAATTAGATTAGCAAGAACATGAAAGAAAAATTCTCCTTTTTATAGAGTAGTTTTAACTGAACATACTTCTCCTTGTAAAAGTGGATATAAAGAAGTTTTAGGTTTTTTTAATCCTATGTCAAAAGAATTTAAATTAAAAGATGTTGAAAAAGTAAAAACTTTCATTTCACATTGAGCTCAATTTTCACCAAGAGTTGAAAAATTAATTAAAACAAATAACATAGCTTTATAGTTATTTGTTTTTTCCCCTTTTTCGGGTTTATTTTTTAATTATAGTTTTATGCAAGAAGTAGAATTTTTAAGGTTTGTTATAGAATCTCTTGTTTCTCATAAAGAAGATATTGTTATTGATAGAGTTGAAGATGAATTATGAATTTTATTAACTCTTTCTATTAATCAAGAAGATATGTGACCTGTTATTTGAAAAGCAGGAAATACAATTTCTTCAATTAGAACTTTATTAAAAATAGTTTGAACAAAGATGTGAAAAAGAATCAATTTAAAAGTTTTAAACTAGTTTATTTCTTTATTTTTTGAAATTATGATGCAATATTTTTTTTCTGCTGTAACGAGTGCTAATAATACAACAAATATTTTTGAGTCTAGTATGGAATTTTGAGATTTTCTATTATTATCAATTTCAATAATTATACTTTTTGCTTGAATTTTTTCTATAATGTATATTTTACGGTGAGGGGTTTTACTTATTTTATCTGGTTGAAAAGATGATAAAATTAAGCCTGCTATCAATTCTATAAGATATGCTTTGATTTGATTAACAGTTATAGTTGCTTCTATTTTCATATTTCCAAAAGTTGCATGACTTTTATGATTAGATGCTTCTAAATATTCTTCACCTGAAAGAATATTTACTCAAATTAAACTACTTTGAGATAAAATATTAAAAACTAATTGAAGTGATACTTATATTAGTCCTAGCACTAGTTGAAATATTGAAGATTCAACTTTGCCTTCAAATTTTTCAGATTTATAAATAAAAAGGAGTTTTAACTCCTTTTTATTTATTTTACTTTCTAATTTTTCTTTTATGAAAAAAATATTTTTTATAGTTTTTCTTTTGTTTTTTAATGTAGTTCAAGCAAATACATATATTGAAACAAAAGTTGATTGAAAAACATTAAGAGTTATTGAATTTGATAAAAATAATCAACTTTATAACCTTAAAATTGCAAGAGTTATAGATTGATGAGATAGTTTGGCTAATATTTTACTTAAAAATAATTGAATTACTTGAGTAAATGGACAATTTTTTTGGCCAGCAGATTATTGAAATTCTAAACCTGCTTATTCTACAAATAATGAAACATATGTAGAATGATTAAAAATTGCTTCAAATGACGATACTTGAGATAGAGTAGTATTTTGATGGGATAAAAATTATAATCCATTATTATTTCAAACTTATTATATTAATGATGATAAGGAAGATACTATAAATTATTGATTGTCTAATTGGCCTCTACTTTTACAAGACTGAATTTCAAAAACTCAAGAATCTTACGATAGATGAATGACTATTGCAACTTGGAATGATTATGGTCAAAGAAATTTTATTTGTTCAAATAAAGATTGATCAAAAATTTATTTTTGATATATGTCTAGTGCAACTATTGATGAAATGCCTCAAGTTTTACTTGATTTTGGATGTTATAATGCTTTAAATTTAGATGCATGATATTCTTCAAATTTTGTATATAATTGAAAAGCTTTAGTTTGACCAACTACAAGAAAAATCATTGATAGTATTTATATTCAAGCAAAATGATTTGATGTTAAATCTACAAATGCTGCATGAGTAAGTGTTTATAAAATGATTATAGAACAAGCTCCTATTAATACAGTTTCTAATCATATAACTTATTTAAATGGATTTATTTCAGTATTAAATAAATTTAAAGATAAATACCAAAATAAATATATTACAGATTTTGATAGTAATCCTGACTGAAATTTTGATAATTGATACAAAATTGATATTACATCAAATCTAGATTTAAAAAAAGTTTATTTATTAAATATTATAATAGATAATTTGAAATCTGCAGTAAAAACTTTAGAAAAATTAACTAATTCTTGAATGGTTAATCTATCAAAAGTTGTTTAATTATTTAAATGTATTAAATGCTAAAAACACCAATATTTAAAATTTTTATAGTCTTTAGTTTTATATTGATAAATTCACTATTTTTTTGAATTTTATCAACATTAAGTCTATGATTTCTTATTAGTTTATTTTATTTATTTTCTGCAATATTTGATAAATTATTTTTAAAAGATAAAGTTAAAAATAAATATGATTATTTGAAATTTTTGTATAAAAATTTTTATAAAATTTCTATAGTTTTTTTAATAATATATTTTTTGTTATTCAATTTTATATGATATCAAATATATTATAATCCTCCCAAAATTCCACAATATATATTAACTAACTGAGATAAAAAAGTTATTTTTCAAACAATGAGCCATATTTGAAGTTCTTGATTTTATAGGGAAATTAGTGAAGTATTAAATAAATATAGAGATAATTGATATGTGTTTTTTTATGAATGAGTGAGACCTTGAAGTAAAGAAAATCATGATAAATTTAATAAATTAATTTGATTTAATTTTTCTTGAGAAACTTATACTTATTTATCAAAATTATATTGACTTGTAAATCAAAATAATTCACTTTTTTTATGAAATTTTCAATCATTAAATAAAAATGTAGATATTTCAATGGATGATATAATTAAGTATTATGAAGAAAGAGGATGAAAATATGAAAATGAAATTGTAAAAATACAAGATATTGAAAATCAAACAAATAATTTAATTAATTCTTTAAATTCAGTTCAATTATTTTTTATTCAAAATGTTAATAAATCAATATTTTCAATGTTTATGAAAAATCAAAAACTTCAAAATATTGTTCAAAATAATTTTACAAATAAGGATATATTTTCTATTATTTTAGATAAAAGGAATGAAATAATTGCAAATGAAATAATTAATTGAGAGGAAAAAAATATTTTTGTAATGTATTGAATGTTACATTATAATTGAGTATTTGATTTATTGAAAAAAAGTGACTCAAAATGGAGAGTTGAAAATATTATATATTTTAATCCATTAAAATAAGAGTTTTACTTTTAAATTAAAGTTTTTTTTGACTTTATGTAAAAAAACTTTATTATATGCACGAAATAATTTAATTTTTAAAAAAACATTTAATGACTGATAAAAAAATAGTTGATGATTATTACTCAAATGTATGAAATGACAGTAATCAAGAAGCTTCACATGAAAAGAAAAAAAAGGTAATTGTATGAAAAATCAAAGTAAAAAAACAATTAGAAACAGAAAAAAAACCTCTGATTAATTCTTGAAATTCTGAAGATAATCAAAAAGAAGTTAAAAAAGAGTATAAAACATGACAATCAAAAGAAAAATCATTTAAAACTGATAAAAAAATTGAAAAAACTTATACTAAACAGAATGATAAAAAAGATTCTGGTTTTAATGCTGAAAAAATTAAAAGTGAAGAGCCAGGTTTAACATGATCTTATAATAAAGATAAATCTGGATACACTACTTGAAAAAAACTTCAACAACAAAAAGATAATCAAGATAGACCACAAAGAGAAAAAAGAGATTTTGTTCCTAGAGAAAAAAAAGAATTTGTTCAAAGAGAACCAAGAAAGGATTTTGTTAAAAAAGATTTTGTTCCAAAAGATTGACAAAAATTTGAAAATAAAGACTCTAAACCATCTTTTAATAGAGTTCCAAAACTAGATACAGAATTTAATACAGATGATTCACCAAAGAAAGGTGGTTATAAAACTTGAAAATGAGATATTGGTGATTTACCAGTAAGAAGTGAAAGAGTTTTTGATAATAAAAAGAAAAAAACTAAAGAAGAATTAGAAAAAACACAATCTAAATTTTTCAAAAAAGATAAATCAGGTAAACATTTCAAAAATACATTTATGTCTGAAGAAGAAGATATTTCTTTTGTTAGATCTAATAAAATTAAAACTAAAAAGAAAGAAGAAAAAAATGTTGAAGATATAAAACAAGATTTAACAACAAGAACTTGAGAAACAGTTATTTTATGAGATATTTTATCTGTAAAAGAGTTTTCTGAAAAAATTTGAGTTCCGATAGTTAAGCTTATTGCAGAATTTATGAAAAACTGAATGATGGTTACTCTAAATTCAAAAATTGATTTTGAAACATTAAGTATTATTTCTGAAAGTTTTTGAGTAAACATTAAAAGAGATATGTCAGCTTGATATAAAGTTGAAGATTTACTTGAATGAAATATAGCTGATTTTTTAAAAGAAGATGATACTTCTGTATTAGTTGAAAGATCTCCTGTAATTTCAATAATGTGACATGTTGATCATTGAAAAACATCACTTCTTGATAGAATTAGAAAATCAAAAGTTGCTGATAAAGAAGCCTGAGGAATTACACAAAGTATTTGAGCATATCAAGTAGAATATAATGGAAAAAATATTACATTCCTTGATACTCCTTGACATGAAGCTTTTACAGTTATGAGAGCTAGATGAGCAAAATCAACAGATATTGCAATTTTAGTCGTTGCAGCTGATGAATGAGTTAAACCTCAAACTATAGAATCAATTAATCATGCTAGAGAAGCTTGAATTCCTATTATTGTTGCAATAAACAAAATGGATAAAGAATGAGCAAACCCAGATAATGTAAAATCACAATTATCTCAAAATTGATTATTAGCTGAAGATTGGGGATGAGATATTCCAATGATTCCAGTTTCTGCCAAAGCTTGATTGTGAATTGATGATTTACTTGAAATAATTGTTTTACAAGCTGAAATATTAGAATTAAAAGCTAATCCAAATAGAGCTGCTGTTTGAACTGTTTTAGAATCACATTTAGATAGTCAAATTGGTCCAGTTGCATCAATTTTAATTAATACTTGAACTTTAAATAAATGAGATTGTGTAGTTTGTAAATGATCTTATTGAAGAGTTAAAATTTTAAAAGATTTTACATTTAAAAATATTTCAGAAGCAGAACCTTCAACACCTGTTTTAGTAATTTGATTTGATAGTGTTGTTTCTGGTTGAGATATTGTTCAAGTTGTTTCTGATATAGAAAAAGCTAGAGTTAAAGCCTTAGAATACAAAGAATTAATGTCATCAAAAAAATCAGTTCAATCTTCTTCTATTGATTTAATAATGTCAAAAATTAAATCAGGATCTATGAAGCAATTAAAAGTAATTCTAAAAGCTGATACAAATTGAAGTTTAGAAGCATTAAAGTCAAGTTTAACTAAATTATCAACTGCTGAAACAAAAGTACAAATAATTCATGCTTGAGTTTGATCAATAACTCAATGAGATGTTTTAATGAGTCAATGATCTAATGCTATTTTAGTATGATTTAATGTTGAATTAATCTGAAATACTAGACAAATGATAGATGATACTAAAGTTGAATATATTTCAAGTAAAGTAATTTATCATATTACGGAAAGAGTAGAAAAAATAGTAACTTGAATGCTTGATCCAAAAGAAATTGAGGTAAGTTTATGAGAAGCTAAAGTTTGAGGAATTTTCTATGTTTGAAAATGATTTACAATTATCTGATTAAAATTAGCTGAATGATCTAATATCGAAAATAAAACTAAATTGAGAGTTGTTAGAAATTGAAAAGTTATTTGAAAATGAGAAGTTGATAATTTAAAATCTTGAATTCTTGATGTTGTAAGTTTAGAATGACCAATTGAATGTTGAATTAAATTTGTATGAGATGTTGCAATTGAAATGAAAGATACTTTAGAAATTTTTAAAGTAGAAATTCAAAAATAATTTATTTATTTAAAAAAAATAAATATGTTTGAAAATATTGAATTATTTAAAGGACTTTCACTGGCAGAATTATCTACATTAGAGCTTTTTTGCCAAGAAAGACTTTATAAAAAAGGTGAGACTTTATTTTTAAAATGAGATGAAGCAACTTCAATGTATGTTGTTAAATCTTGAATTTTAGAAGTTGAAGATGATTATAAAATTCTTTGAAATATTGTTTGAGGTGAAATTGTTTGAGAAATGGCTTTATTTTGAGAACATAAAAAAAGAACTGCTACTGTTAGAGCTGCAAATGACACGATGGTAATTGTAATTTTAGGTTTTTCTATTTGAGAATTATCAAATAAATATCCTGAAATATTAGAAAAAATTAAATCAATTATTTCTATTAGAAATGAAAAAAATAAATTTACAAAATAAATTAACTTTAATTTTATGAGTAAAATAGTTTTAGATATTGAAAATATTTATAAAAATATATGAAAATATAGTATTTTAAAAAATGTAAGTTTTACAGTTCAAGAAGGTGAAATTTATGGATTTTTATGACCAAATGGAGCTTGAAAAACTACAACAATGAAATGTATTATGGATTTAATAAAAGTTAATTCTTGAAATATTAAAATATTATGAGATGATTTTTTAAATCAAAATACTAAAAAACAAATATGATTTATGCCAGAAAATACTTATTTATACAAGTATTTGAAATGAAGAGAATTTTTAAAATTTAATTGAAGTTTTTTTTGATTAAAAGGAAAAGTTTTGGATCAAAAAGTCGATTATTTACTTAAAAAAGTATGACTTGAGTCTGCTTGAGATAAATATCTTCATTCTTATTCAAAATGAATGCTTCAAAGAATTGGTTTAGCTCAATCAATTATTAATGATCCAAAAATTTTATTTTTAGATGAACCAATGAGTTGACTTGATCCAATTTGAAGAAAAATGGTAAAAGATTTAATTGTTGAGTTAAGAGATAATTGAACTACAATATTTTTTAATACTCATATTTTAGCTGATGTAGAAAGCATTTGTGATAAATTTAGTATTATAAATAGAGGTGAAATTATTGTTCAAAATATGCTAACAAAAGATTTAGAAGAACCATTAGAAGATTTTTTTATTGAAAAAGTATTAGAGCATAACCAAAAATAATATGTGGATATTTTTATTTATAATTATTTGATTATTTGTAGTTTATGTTTTACTTAATACTAAACTTAAAAAATCAAGAAAAAAATTAAATCAAGAACAAATTAAATCATTAAAAAGATTGTTAAAAAATATTGAATTAAATATAGATTCAGCTCAACATCAAATACTTGAACTTGATAAATTATATCATAAAGTTTTGAGAGAAGCTTGATATAACTGAACTTTTTGAGAAATTTTGAAACTAAATCCTAAAGAAATTAATGATATAAATTTAATTTGGGATTTACATAAATTGAGAAATAAAATAGCTCATGATTTTGATTTAATGGATCAAAAAACATTGCTTGCAAAAGCAAAAACATATAAAAAAGAGGTGGAAAATTTAATTATTACATTAACTTAAATTATATGTTTAAAAAAATAATAACTTTTTTATTGTTGTTTATTTTCATAAACAGCAATTTTTTTTGTATTTTTGCCGATACAATACCTTTAATTGCAGATAAACTGTATTATCTCGATAGTGATAATAATTTAAAAATTGATACTTTTGAGATAGTTTTTAATCAAAATATTTCTTGAAATATTGATTTTACTAAAATATTTTTATCTTCAAATACTTGAGGTTTATCAAGTTCTAGACTTGATAGTTTGTCAGGAAATAGTATTTTTTCATCTTCTAAAATTAAAAATAATTTTCTACAAATAAAAATTCAAGAACAAGATAATTCAAAAACTGATTTAAAAATTTCAAATACAACTTCTTGAGATTTGAGATTAAAAGCTAATTCTTGAAATTGAATAAAATCAATTTGAGGTGATGAAATGTCTTTATCATTAAGTACTAGTTTTTGAAATTATAAAAATG
>RRZT010198670.1_pt1 | contig 29892 bp, 24 predicted proteins | sample 2165551 | NCBI WGS metagenome assembly RRZT01 (sample SAMN10456910, study PRJNA506462) | wastewater metagenome | biome: wastewater; feature: sludge; material: wastewater sludge; isolation source: wastewater sludge with Escherichia coli K12::gfp cells carrying plasmid... | place: USA: Moscow, Idaho...
AGTAGCCGCGCCGCTCGGACAGCGCCACTGCCCAGCGGCTGAGCCGGTCCTTCTTCCTGGCCGCAGCGGCCAGCGTGGCGCGTGCCCCCAGGATCAGCAGCGTTCGCAGATAACTGTCGCCGGCCTTGGTGATGCGCCCGAGACGCTGCTTGCCGCCGGAGCTGTATTGCCCCGGCACGAGTCCGAGCCAGGCGGCGAGCTGTCGGCCGTTGGCGAAGTCGTGGCCGTGGCCGATGCTGGCCAGCCGCGCGTCAGGCGCTATGTCGGCGAGGCGCTCGAGGGCGGGCGTGCCGCGGCCTCGCTACACTCGTGAGCGCCTTCGGGCCTTTCACTGCCGATTCCGGCGCCTTCTTCAGGAGACAGGACGATGTTCAGCCATGTGATGGTCGGATCCAACGACATCGAGCGCTCGAAGCGCTTCTATGACGCCGTGCTCGGCGTGCTCGGGGCCGGCGGGGCGATGGAGAACCGCAACGCGGCCGGCCAGATGCGCCTGTTCTACCGCCACGGCGGCGCGAGCTTCTGCGTCACCGAGCCGATCAACGGCGAGCCGGCCACCGTTGCCAACGGCGCCACCCTCGGCTTCAAGTGCGATTCGCCCGAGCAGGTGCAGCAGTTCCACGATGTCGCGGTCGCGCACGGCGGCCTGTCGATCGAGGACCCCCCGGGCCTGCGTCACGGCGCGATCGGCCCGATGCATCTGGCCTATGTGCGCGACCCGGACGGCCACAAGCTCTGCGCGCTGTACCGGCCGAAGTGAAGTGGACATGAGCGGACGACCGATCCGGCGCCAGCGCCGGATGGCCGCGCTGGTCTTCATGCCGGCGCTGCTGCTGTCGGCCTGCGGAGGCGGCAGCCGGGCCGATGCCGAGGCGGCGGGCGTGGTGCTCTGGCGCGCCTCGGGCAGCCTGCAGTGCGAGGCCGAACTCACCACGCAGGCCCGGCTGGACGAGGCGGTGGCCGCATTGAAGGCCGCCGGTGTGGCGGTGCAGTCGGCCCAGTGCGCCCAGGACGGGCGCATGCGTGCCGCCGTCTGCGGCACCGACAAGGGCGAGGCCTGGCGGGTGACGGTGGCGGCCGCTGCGGTCGATCAGGCCCTGACCCAGGGCTGGCGACGGGTCGAGCCCGGGCAGGAGATCACGCCGATGGCGTGTCGCTGACCGGCGCTCGGCCCCGGCCGCGCCGCAGCCACCGCCCGACCAGCGTCATCAGGTCGTCGATGCCGGTGAACACCACCGGGATCACCAGCAGGCTCAGGAAGGTCGAGGTGATCAGGCCGCCGATCACGACGATGGCCATCGGCGCACGGAAGCTCGGATCGACCCCCAGGCCCAGCGCGATCGGCATCATGCCCGCGCCCATCGCGATCGTCGTCATGATGATCGGGCGTGCGCGCTTGCGGCAGGCGTCGAGCACCGCCTCCAGCCGGCCCAGGCCGTGCTCCTTGCGCGCCAGCACCACATAGTCGACCAGCAGGATCGAGTTCTTGGTGGCGATGCCCATCAGCATGATCAGGCCGATCATCGAGGGCATCGACAGCGCGGTCTGGGTGATGAACAGCGCCAGGAAGGCGCCCGGAATCGACAGCACCAGCGCGGCCAGGATGGTGACCGGCTGGATGAAGTCCTTCAGCAGCAGCACCAGCACCACATAGATGCACAGCACGCCGGTGAGCATCGCCAGACCGAAGCTCTCGAACAGCTCGGCCATCGCCTCGGCGTCGCCGACGGTGGTCTGCATCACGCCGGGTGGCAGGGACTGCAGGCTGGGCAGTGCCAGCGCCTGGCGCTCGATGTCGCCCAGCGGCTGGCCGTTGAGCTCGATCTCGAAGTTGATGTTGCGCAGCCGGTCGTAGCGGTCGATCTGCGCCGGGCCGCTGGACAGCTCCAGCGTCGCCACGCTCGACAGCATCACCGGCCCGCGGGCGCCGGGCACCGGCAGCCGGCCGAGCAGGTCGAGATCGGTGCGGGCCTCAGCGGGCAGGCGCACGACGATCGGCACCTGGCGCTGCGAGAGATTGAGCTTGGGCAGCGACTGGTCGTAGTCGCCGCGGGTGGCCACCCGCAGCGTGTCGGCGATCGCCGCGGTGGTCACGCCGAGGTCGGCCGCGCGCACCGGGTCGGGCCGCACGATCAGCTCCGGCCGGACCAGGCTGGAGCTGGAGGTGACATTGCCGATGCCGGGGAGCGTGCGCAGCTCGCGCTCGACCTGGCGCGCGTGCGCGGCCAGCGTCTCGCCGTTCTCGCCGGCCAGCACCAGGATGTACTTCTCGCTCGAGCCGCCGAAGCCGACCTTGGTGCGTGCGCCCGGCAGCGCCTCGAGCCGCTCGCGCAGGTCGGCCTCGATGTCCTGCTTGCTGATGCCGGGGCGGTCGTCGCGGTGCGTCATGTTGATCGTCAGCACCGCCTTGCGCACCTCGGCCGCGCCCTGCGGCGCAAACGGGTCGGCGCCTGCCGCGCCGCCGCCGATGGCGGTGTAGACCATCTTCACCTGCGGATGCGAGCCCACCAGCGCCCGGGCCTGCTCGGCCGCCGCGGTGGTGTCGGCCAGCGTCGAGCCCGGTGGCAGCGTCACCGTGACCTGGGTCTGCGACAGGGCGTCGGGCGGGATGAAACCAGTGGGCAGCAGCGGCACCAGCAGGACGGAGCCGATGACGAAGCCCGCGGTGGCCAGCATCGTCAGCAGGCGGTGCTTCAGGCACCAGGCGGCCATCTTCAGGTAGGCGCCCATCCAGCGCGGAGGCTTCTCGGCGTGCACGACCGGGCGCAGCAGGTAGGCGGCCATCATCGGCGTGAGCATGCGCGCCACCACCAGCGAGAAGAACACCGCGATCGCCGCGGTCCAGCCGAACTGCACGAAGAACTTGCCCGCCACCCCGCCCATGAAGGCGGTCGGCAGGAAGACCGCGATCAGCGTGAAGGTGGTGGCGATCACCGCCAGGCCGATCTCGTCGGCCGCCTCCATCGCCGCCTCGAAGGGCGTCTTGCCCATCGCGAGGTGGCGCATGATGTTCTCGATCTCGACGATCGCGTCGTCGACCAGGATGCCCACCACCAGCGACAGGCTCAGCAGCGTCACCACATTGACGGTGAAGCCCAGCCAGTGCATCAGCGCGAAGGTCGGGATGGCCGACAGCGGCAGCGCCACCGCCGAGACCAGGGTCGCGCGCCAGTCGCGCAGGAAGAACCAGACCACGATGATCGCCAGCACCGCGCCCTCGTAGAGCAGGTACATCGAGCCCTCGTAGCCCTCCTGGACCGGATCGACGAAGTTGAAGGCCTCGGTGAAGGTGATCTCGGGATGCTCGGCGCGCAGCCGCTCGATCTGGGCCCGCACGCCCTCGGCGACCTCGATCTCGCCGGTGCCCTTGCTGCGGGTGATCTCGAAGCCGACCACCGGCCGGCCGTCGAGCAGCGCGGCCGAGCGGCGCTCGGCCACCGTGTCGCTGACCCGCGCGATCTGGTCGAGCCGCACCCGCCGGCCGTCCGACAGCACGATCTCCATGCGGGCGAGCTCGTCGGCGCTGCGCACGGTGGCCAGGGTGCGCACCGCCTGCTCGGCGCCGCCGAGGTCGCTGCGGCCGCCGGGCGCGTCCTGCTGGATCTGGCGCAGCTGGCGCGACACGTCGGAGGCGCTGGCGCCCAGCGCCAGCAGCATTGCCGGATCGAGCTCGACGCGCACCTCGCGGCTGACGCCGCCGACCCGCGAGACCGCGCCCACGCCGCGCACCGCCAGCATGCGCCGGCTGACCGCGTCGTCGACGAACCAGCTCAGCGTCTCGTCGTCCATCCGGTCGGAGGCGATGGTGTAGGTCAGGATCGGCGTGCCGGCCAGGTCGACCTTCTGCACCACCGGGTCGCGCAGGTCGGCCGGCAGGTCGGAGCGGATGCGCGCGATGGCGTCGCGCACATCGTCGACCGCCTCCTGCGTGGGCTTCTCGAGCCGGAACTCGGCGGTGATGGTGACCGCGCCGTCCTGCACCGTGGTGTAGAGATGCTTCAGGCCCTTGAGCGCGGCCAGCGCGTTCTCCATCTTGCGTGCGACCTCGGTCTCGAGCTGCGCCGGCGCCGCGCCTGGCAGCGCGGCGCTGACGGTGACCGAGGGCAGGTCGATGTCGGGAAAGTCCTGCACCGTCATCGCCCGGAAGCCCATCAGGCCGGCGAGCGTCAGCAGCAGGAACAGCAGGATCGCGGGAATCGGATTGCGGATCGACCAGGCGGAGACATTCACTTGGCGGCTCCCGAGGCGGTGCCGACCACCTTGACCCGGTCGCCGTCGCCCAGGAAGCCGGCGCCTTGCGCGACCACCCGCGCCTGCGCGTCCAGTCCCTCCAGGATCTCGACCCGGTCGCCGACGCGCCGGCCGGTGCGCACCTTGACCTCGCGCACCCGCGCGTCGGCCTCGATGCGCATGACGATGCTGAAGCCCTCGCGCAGAAGCACCGCGCCCTGAGGCAGCGTCAGCGCCTCGCTGCCGCCGAGCTGGAACTCGCCGCGTGCGAGCATGCCGGGCCGCGCCACCGGCGAGGCGGCCGCGCCCGGCGTCAGGTCGACATAGACCAGGCCCTGGCGGGTGGCCGGATCGACCGTCGGCGCGATCTGGCGCACCCGGCCCTCGAGCACCGTGTCGGTGCCGGCGGGCGTGAGCCGCACCGCGGTGCCCGGGCTCAGGCGGGCCATGTCGGCGCCGGAGAGCTCGGCGCGCCACTCGATGCGGCCCTGGCGGATCAGCCGGAACAGCTCCTGCCCCGGCTGGGCGACCGCGCCGACGGTGGCCAGCCGGGCGGAGATCAGGCCGTCGTCGGGCGCGAGCAGCCGGGTCTGGGCCAGCCGCACCTCGTCGGCCTGCAGCCGTGCCTTCAGGGCCTGCACGCGGGTGCGGGCGGTGGTCTCGGCGGTCAGGGTCTGCTGCAGCTGCTGGGCGCTCAGGGCGCCGCCGGCCTGCAGCGCGCGGTCGCGCTCGGCCTCGAGCCGCGCCTGCGCCAGCACCGCCTCGGCCTCGGCCAGCGCGGCCTGGGTGGCGGCCCGCTCGGCCGTCAGCGTGTCGGACTGCAGCCGCGCCAGCAGCTGGCCGCGGCGCACCCGCTCGCCGACCTGCACCGCGACCTCGACCAGCCGCAGCCCCTGGGTCTCGGCGCCGATCACCACCTCCTGCCAGGCGGCCAGGCCGCCGCTGGCCGACAGCGTGCGCGCCAGCATCTCGCGCCGGGGCGACACCGCCTGCACGCTCAGGGCGGCACGGCCGCCGGCCGAGGCTGTGGCCGCTGTTGCCGGTGTCGCCGAGGGCGAGGAGGAGGCCTGCGCCTCGGCCGGCTGCGGGGCCAGCGTCACCAGTGTCATCAGGGCCGGCAGCAGCGCGGCGAGAAGGTGGGGGCACCAAGGCGCCGGACGGAAATGAAGAAGGCGGACACGCATTTCGTGAGTTTATCAACGAATGCGTGTCCGCCGATGACCGGCGGCGCCGGTCAGCCTGCAGGTCGGGTCACTTCGACTCGGCCGGCTTCTCCATGTCCTTGAAGGCGTCCATCGGATCGGGTTCGGAGGCGGCGCCGGCCGGCTCCAGTCCGTCCATGCTCGGCTCGGCCTGCGGGGTGTCGCCGCCCATCATCTGCTCGAGCGCCTGGTCGGCATCGATCTTGGTCGCCTGCGCGCCATCGCCCGACACCAGAGAGGGGTAGGCGATGACCACCGCGACCATGATCAGCTGCAGCACGATGAAGGCGATCGAGCCCTTGTAGATCTCGGAGGTCTGCACCGCCGGGATCATCTCGCCGGTGACGCGGTCCTTGTAGTCCTTCTTGGCCGCGACGCTGCGCAGGTAGAACAGCGCGAAGCCGAACGGCGGCGTCAGGAAGGAGGTCTGCAGGTTCATCGCCAGGATCACGCCGAACCACACCAGCGCGAAGTCGGCCGGGTAGCCCTCGGGCAGCAGCTCGGGCAGCAGCTTCTCGGCCACCGGCGCCAGCATCGGCACCACGATGAAGGCGATCTCGAAGAAGTCGATGAACATGCCCAGCACGAAGACCAGCAGGTTCACGACGATCAGGAAGCCCATCGCGCCGCCGGGCATGTTGTCGAACAGATGCTCGACCCAGATGTGGCCGTCGGCGGCGTTGAAGGTGAAGCTGAACACCGTCGAGCCGATCAGGATGAACAGCACGAAGCAGCTCAGGCGAGCGGTGCTGTCGAGCGCCTGGTTCATCAGGCGGCGATTGATCTGGCCGCGCGACATCGCCATCAGCAGCGCACCGACCGCGCCCATCGCGCCGCCCTCGGTCGGGGTGGCCACGCCCAGGAAGATCGTGCCCAGCACCAGGAAGATCAGCACCAGCGGCGGAATCAGCACGAAGGTGAAGCGCTCGGCCAGCTTCGACAGCAGGCCCATCTTCAGCACCCGGTTGACCATCGCCAGGCCGAGGGCCAGGAAGGAGGCGACCGTCATCGACAGGATGACCACCTCGTCGCCCGGGGCCGGCAGCGTGCGCTCCATCCACGGGTTCATGATGCTCTCGTGCACCTGCGCCCAGCCCCAGCCGGCGGCGCCGCAGATCGCCAGCAGCGCCAGCAGCGACTTGTGGCCGCTCGCGCCGTTGTCTTCGCGGTAGATGCGCGCCTCCGGCGGCAGGGCGGGCACCCAGTCCGGCTTGACGATCGCCACGACCGCGATGAAGGACAGGTACAGACCCACCAGCAGCAGGCCCGGCACCAGCGCGCCGGCGTACATGTCGCCGACCGAGCGGCCGAGCTGGTCGGCCAGCACGATCAGCACCAGCGAGGGCGGAATCGCCTGCGCCAGCGTGCCCGAGGCGGTGATGGTGCCGGTGGCGATGGTGCGGTTGTAGCCGTAGCGCAGCATGATGGGCAGCGAGATCAGGCCCATCGAGATCACGGCCGCCGCGACGACGCCGGTGGTGGCTGCCAGCAGCGCGCCGACCAGGATCACCGCGACCGCCAGACCGCCGCGCAGCGGGCCGAAGACCTGGCCGACGGTCTCGAGCAGATCCTCCGCCATCCCGGATCGCTCCAGGATGATGCCCATGAAGGTGAAGAAGGGAATCGCCAGCAGGGTGTCGTTCTGCATGATCCCGAAGATCCGCAGCGGCAGTGCCTGGAACATGGTGCTGCCGAACAGCCCCACCTCCATGCCGAGAAAGCCGAACACCAGGCCGGTGGCGGCCAGGCCGAAGGCCACCGGAATGCCGGTCAGCAGGAAGGCCAGCAGGCCGCCGAACATCAGCGGCACGAAATTCTGGGTGACGAACTCGATCATGCGCGTGCTCCTTCGCGGGCGGCCTGGTCGGCCTTGGCGGCCAGCTCGGCGGCCAGCTTTTCCTCGTCGCTCGGGCCGTGCTCGACCGACATCGGGTCATCGCGCAGGCCCTGCAGGTAGGCCACTCGCTTGATCAGCTCCGACAGCGCCTGCACCAGCAGGATCGCGAAGCCGGCCGGGATCATCAGCAGCACCGGCCAGCGGATCAGGCCGCCGGCGTTCTGGCTCATCTCGCCGCTGGCGTAGGCCTGCGTGAACAGCGGCCAGGACAGGTCGATCAGGAGCAGGCACAGCGGCACCAGGAACACCACGATGCCGAGAATGTCGATGATGGTGTTGGCGCGGGTCGACAGCTTCGAGGCGATGAAGTCGATGCGCACATGGGCGTTCTTCAGGAAGGCGTAGCCGGCGCCGAGCATGAACACGGCCGCGAACAGATACCACTGGATTTCCAGGAAGGCGTTCGAGCCGATGTTGAAGGTCTTGCGCAGGATGGCGTTGCCGGCGCTGATCAGCACCGCGGCGAGCACCAGCCATGACAGCAGCCGGCCGATCCGTTCATTGAACGAATCGATCCAGCCTGAGAGTTTCAGGAGGGCGGACAAGGGGAATCTCCGGGGAGAAGTGGAAGTGAGGGAAATTGGAAACCGGGGAAGATGCACGCGGTTCCTGATCTTCAGGAACCCTGACCCCGATCACACTCGAAAACCCTGATTCAGCCCATCGGGTGTTACGACTACGCAGCACTACGCAGCAGCGCGCACCGTCCGCATCCCCTGTGCTTCTCTCTGCCGGGGTGTGGTCCTAGGCGACGACTTCGCGTGCGCTGTCGCGTCGGGTGGCGGCCGGGCGCGAAGGCTGGGGCACCGGGCGCGGCGCCAGCTCCTCGAGGAAGCGGCACAGCCGCGGGCCCTGCCATTCGGCGGCATGCCGGCTGCGGCCTTGCCAGGCGGCCTGGCGCATCGCGGCGATGCGCGGCCGGTCGGCCAGCTGCCGGGCCAGATCGGCGAAGGACTCGAAGGCGATCACCGCCGGATGGTCGGCCAGATGGTCGTGCGCGGCCCGGTAGCCGCGCGCCGGCAGCGCGATCGGCACGCCGGCGGCGACGCTGGAGATCAGCCGGTCGGGCACCGTCAGGTCGAAGCGGTCGGCCCGCTCGCAGGCGGCGGTGTTGTAGAGGATCAGGCTGGCGTCATGCCGGGCCATGCGCGCCAGCAGTCCGGTCTGGCTGTCGGGCGCGAAGGGGCGGCGCAGCGGATGGCCGTCGTCGGTCTCGGGCGAATGCACATGGTGCAGCTCGATGCCCTGCGCGAGCAGCTCGCGCATCAGCCCGCGCAGGTCGTCGGCTGCGTGGATCGTCGGATGCGACAGGTCGGTGCGGCCGACGAAGATCAGGTTGGGACCGCTGGAGGCCGGCGCGGGCGGCGTGTCGGTCTCCAGAGGGGGCTGGAAACTGGCCGGCCAGCACGGCGGCAGCACCAGGTCGGCCACCTCGCGGCCTGCGCGCTGCAGCAGCCGGTGGGCCTGGAAATGGCCGCGCATCGCCTCGCTCGGGAACAGCACGCCGTCCAGATGGGGCGCGGCGCGGCGCAGCATCCAGTGCTGGCGGCGCACGCCCAGCTCGTCGAGCGCCAGCGGATAGCACAGCACCATCAGCACCAGCCGGATGCCCGGGCGCAGCTGGCGGATGGCCAGCAGATCGGCCAGCGGATTGGTGCCCCAGTAGGCGACCACCACCTCGGTGCGGTGCTCGTCGAGATGGCGCAGCAGCGCCTGGCGGAAGGCCGGGTCGCGGGTGCCGCCGAACTGGTCGAAGGCCCGCTGCAGACGCCGCGCCAGCGTGACCGGCCGGTCGCGGAAGAAGCTGCTCGAGTCCGGCATCCACGACAGCGCGCAGCGTGTGTCGAGCATCGCCTCGAGGCTGCGCCGGTGCTCGATGTCCGGGCCGAGCAGGGTTGCGCGAAGGGGGGGGCGGTTGGAGGGGTGCATGCCAGGTCTCGCAGGTCGTTGCCGATTTTTCGACCTGTGCCGCTTTGTGCATTCCCCGCGAAAAGGTGTTTCCGGGTGTGTCTTTCGTGTTGCCGTGATCTGCTGCACGGCTGGCGTGGTCCTTGTGCCCCCCCTGTGTGGATGCCTGGCTTGAGGTCTGGCCGGCGATCAGGTCGCCAGACTGTCGCCGCGCCGCATGGCCCGCGACAGCAGGATGACCGGCGCCAGCCCGACCACCACCAGCGCCAGCGAGGGCAGGGCGGCCTCGGCCAGACGCTCGTCGCGGGCCAGCTGCGAGGCGATGATCGCCAGCGTGTCGCTGTTGAAGGGGCGCAGCGCCAGCGTGGCGGGCAGCTCCTTCATCACGTCGACGAAGACCAGCAGCGCCGCGGCCAGCACCGTGCGGTGCAGCAGCGGCAGATGGATTCGGCCCAGAATGCGTGCGTTGCCGGCGCCGAGCATGCGCGCGGTCTCGTCCAGGCTGCCGGGCAGGCGCGCATAGCCGGCCTCGACCGACTGCAGCGCCACCGCCGAGAAGCGCACCAGATAGGCATAGACCAGACCCAGCGAGGTGCTGGTCAGCAGCGTGCCGATCTGGCTGTCGGGCCAGCGCTGCTGCGCCCAGCCCGAGGGCAGCAGCAGGCCGATGGCGATCACCGCGCCCGGCACCGCATAGCCCAGCGAGACCACCCGCACGCCTGCGCCCAGCAGCGGATGCGGGCGCAGCCGGCTCGCGAAGGCCAGCAGCAGCGCCATGCCGGCGGCGGCCAGCGCGGCCAGGCCGGACAGGCGCAGGCTCGCCCAGGCCCACTGGCCGAAGTGCTCCCACGGCAGGCCGAACTCGCCGTGCAGCGCCTCCAGCGTCACCAGGCGCAGCAGCAGCGCCACCGGCAGCAGGAAGCCCAGCAGCACCGGCAGCAGGCAGGCCGCCAGCGCCGCCCAGGCCGCGGCGCCCTGCAGCTGCACCGGGCGGGCTTCCGGGCTGCTGCCCGGCCCGCGGGAGGTCGAGAAGCGCAGCCGCGACTGCGCGCGCCGCTCCAGCCACACCAGCACGCCCACCACCAGCAGCAGCACGGTGGCGAGCTGCGCTGCGGCATGGCGGTCGCCGAAGGACAGCCAGGCCTTGTAGATGCCGGTGGTGAAGGTGTTCAGGCCGAAATAGGCGCCCACGCCATAGTCGGCCAGCGTCTCCATCAGCGCCAGCGCCACGCCGGCGGCCAGCGCGGGCCGTGCCATCGGCAGCGCCACCTCGGTCAGCCGCCGCCACGGGCCGGCGCCGAGCAGCCGCGCGGCCTCCATCAGCACCGCGCCACGCTCGGTCAGCGCGGTGCGCGTCAGCAGGTAGACATACGGGTAGAGCGTCAGGATGAACAGCACGACCGCGCCGCCGGTGCTGCGGATGTCGGGCCAGAGCGCGCCGGTGGCACCGGTGCGCGCGCGCAGCCAGACCTGCAGCGGGCCGCTGGACTGCAGCGTGTCGGTGTAGACATAGGCCAGCACATAGGCGGGCATCGCCAGCGGCAGCAGCAGCGCCCACTCCATCACCCCGCGGCCGGGAAAGCGCAGCAGCGTCACCAGCGCCGCCGCGCCGCCGCCCACCACCGCCACGCCCAGCGCCACCGGCAGCGTCAGCTGCAGCGAGGCCAGCGCATAGCCCGGCAGCACGGTGTCGAGCTGATGGGCCAGCGTCTCGCGGGCGGTGGCGTCGAAGCTCAGCCAGGACGAGGCGATCGACAGCACCGGCAGCGCCAGCACCAGGCACAGCAGCGCGAGCAGCCATTGCAGCGGGTGGGGCGGCTCGGCGCGCAGGCGGGCGAGAGGGGTCGCGGACATGGGAGAGCTTCGGGAAAGTCGTTATCGTGAATGATTTGCATTGGCGAGCCCGGCTATGATAGAGGCAGAACCTCAAGACGAGTCCTTGCGAGTCCCTGCGCCCATGTTCCTGCACGTCGATCAGCTCAGTGTCCAGTATCCGGGCGCCGCGCGCGCCAGCGTCCGGCATGTCTCGCTCGCGCTCGAGCGCGGGCAGATCGGCGCGCTGCTCGGGCCTTCGGGCTGCGGCAAGACCTCGCTGCTGCGCGCGGTGGCCGGCCTGGAGCGGCCGGCGCGCGGCCGGGTGGTGCTCGAGGGCGATGCGGTCAGCGATGCCGCCGCCGGCCGGCACCTGCCGCCCGAGCAGCGCCGCATCGGCATGGTCTTCCAGGACTACGCGCTCTTTCCGCACATGACGGTGGCCGAGAACGTGCTGTTCGGCCTCAAGGGCCTGCCGCGTGCCGAGCAGCAGGCGCGGGTGGCGCAGATGCTCGATCTGGTCGGGCTGGCCGGCGCGGCCTCGCGCCATCCGCACCAGCTCTCCGGCGGCCAGCAGCAGCGCATCGCGCTGGCGCGCGCGCTGGCCCCGAAGCCGCGCCTGCTGCTGATGGACGAGCCCTTCTCCAGCCTCGACGTCGACCTGCGCGAGCGTCTGGCGCAGGAGGTGCGCGCGATCCTGAAGCAGGCCGAGACCACCGCGCTGTTCGTCACCCATGACCAGATGGAGGCCTTCGCGGTGGCCGATCTGGTCGGGGTGATGAACGACGGCGAGCTGCAGCAGTGGGACGAGCCCTATGCGCTCTATCACCGCCCCGCCACCCGCTTTGTCGCCACCTTCGTCGGCCACGGGGTCTTCGCGCCGGCGCGGGTGGTCTCCGGGCCCGAGGGTGCGCGGGTGCGCAGCGCGCTGGGCGAGTGGTCGGACCGCTTCGAGTGCCCGCTGCCGGGCATCGGCGGCGAGTGCGACGTGCTGCTGCGTGCCGACGACATCGTGCACGACGACGACAGCGCGGTGAAGGCGCGCATCCGCGCCAAGGCCTTCCGGGGCTCGGAGTTCCTCTACACGCTCGAGCTGGCCAGCGGCGAGCTGGTGATGGCGCATGTGCCCTCGCACCACGATCATGCGGTCGGCGAGTGGATCGGCATTCGTGCCGAGCTGGATCATGTCGTGACTTTCCCGCGCGACTTGAAAGGCGTGGTCGCGGCCTGATCTCGTCGGCATGTCGGGGGTGTCGGGCCCGACCTATACTGGCCGCACGATATTGGATGCGCACCGGGACGGGTTTTTCCGCGGGCCCGCTGCGCGACGCGAAAGGTGTGCGAGATGGGAAGCAAGTTGAAGGTGGCGGGCTGGCTGGCGATCGGTGCGGTCGCAGGCGCCCTGACGACGATGCAGCTGCAGGCGACCGCGCGCAGCGCGATGTCGCCGCTGCCGCTGGAGGACATGCAGCAGCTCGCTGCGGTCTTCGATCTGGTCAAGCGCTCCTATGTCGAGCCGGTCGACGAGAAGAAGCTGATCCGCGACGCGATCGGCGGCATGGTGTCCGGGCTGGACCCGCACTCGGCCTACTTCGAGGGCCAGGCCTTCAAGGAATTCCGCGAGGGCATCAGCGGCAAGTTCACCGGCGTGGGCATCCAGATCGAGATGGATGACGGTCTGGTCAAGGTGGTCTCGCCGATCGAGGGCTCGCCGGCCTTCCGCGCCGGCCTGCAGACCGGCGACCTGATCACCCGCATCGACGACACGATGGTCAAGGGCCTGAACATGGACCAGGCCATCAAGCGCATGCGCGGCCCCAGCGGCACGAAGGTCGTGCTGACGGTGTTCCGCAAGGCCGACAACCGCACCTTCCCGGTCACCATCATCCGCGAGGAGATCAAGACCAAGAGCGTGCGCTCGAAGGTGGTCGAGCCCGGCTATGCATGGATCCGCATCAACCAGTTCCAGGAGCCGACGCTGCGCGACTTCACCGAGCAGCTGCGCGAGATCTACCAGAAGGATCCGCAGCTCAAGGGCCTGGTGCTCGACCTGCGCAACGATCCCGGCGGCCTGCTCGACACCGCGGTCGGCGTCTCGGCGGTCTTCCTGCCCCGCGACGTGGTGGTGGTGTCGACCAACGGCCAGATCCCGGAGGCGCGCAGCGTGCTGAAGGCCTCGCCGATGTTCTACTCGCGCGATGGCAGCGACCTGCTCGCCGGACTGCCCGCCGCGCTGAAGACGGTGCCGGTGGTGGTGCTGGTCAACGAGGGCTCGGCCTCGGCCAGCGAGATCGTCGCCGGCGCGCTGCGTGACCACAAGCGCGCGGTCATCATGGGATCGCAGACCTTCGGCAAGGGTTCGGTGCAGAGCGAGATCGCACGCCTGCCGATGCCCAACACCTCGCTGAAGATCACCACCGCGCGCTACTACACCCCGTCGGGCCAGTCGATCCAGGCCAAGGGCATCGTGCCCGACGTGCTGGTCGACGAGACCGCCGAGGGCAGTCCGTTCGCGGCGCTGCGCATGCGCGAGGCCGATCTCGACAAGCACCTGGGCGACGGCAGCGGTGCGGCCGAGAAGAAGGATGCCGCCCGCGAGAAGGCCCGCGAGGAGGCGCTGAAGAAGCTCGAGGAAGCGCGCGACAGCAAGGACAAGGCCCCGAAGCTGCCGGAATACGGCACGCCCGAGGACTTCCAGCTGCAGCAGGCGCTCAACCGCCTGAAGGGGCGCCCGGTGGTGGCGTCGAAGACCCAGACCGAGCGCAAGCCGGTCGAGCCGAAGGCGAACTGAGACGGAGCGCGCGATGGACGACGACCAGCTGCTGCGCTACAGCCGCCATATCCTGCTCGACGAGATCGGCGTCGAGGGCCAGCAGCGCCTGCTTGACGGCCATGCGCTGGTGATCGGCGCCGGCGGCCTGGGCTCGCCGGCACTGCTCTATCTGGCCAGCGCTGGCGTGGGCACGATCACGGTGGTCGACCACGACACGGTCGATCGCACCAATCTGCAGCGCCAGATCGCGCACACCGAAGCGCGCGTCGGCCTGCCGAAGGTCGAGTCGGCGGCGGCCGCGATCGCGCAGATCAACCCGGGCGTGGTGGTACGCACCGTCGCGCAGCGTGCCGACGCCACGCTGCTGGCCGAGCTGGTGGCGGCGGCCGACGTGGTGCTCGACTGCAGCGACAACTTCCCCACCCGCCAGGCGGTCAACGCCGCCTGCGTGGCGCAGCGTCGTCCGCTGGTGTCGGGCGCGGCGATCGGGCTGGACGGCCAGATCGCGGTCTGGGATGCGCGCACCGGGGAACTGCCGTGCTACGCCTGCCTGTTCCCGCCGACTGCCGAGGTGCCGGAGGTGCGCTGCGCGACGATGGGCGTGTTCGCGCCGCTGGTGGGCATCATCGGCACGATGCAGGCCGCCGAGGCGCTCAAGCTGCTCGCCGGCTTCGGCCAGCCGCTGGCCGGCCGGCTGCAGATGCTCGATGGTCGCCGCATGGAATGGACCGAGATCCAGGTCGGGCGCGATGCCGCCTGTCCGGTCTGTTCGGCACGGGCCTGACACGGACCTGATCCGGCCGCTATGCTGTCGGACATGGAAAAAGCCCATCCCGAACTGACAGCACGCAACTTCCCGTCGGCCCAGGAGGAACTCCAGGCCGCACAGCCGCCCTCGCTGTACGGCGGCCCGGAGAGCGCCTACCGGCTGGCCTTCGCCGACAGCGCCTTCCTGCTGCGCGAGGAGCTCCGGCCGGTGCGCATGCAGCTCGAGCTGCTCAAGCCCGAGCTGGTCCAGACCGAGCTCGGCATCGAGTCGACGATCGTGATCTTCGGCAGCGCGCGCATCCAGCCACCCGAGACCGCCGCCGAGCGCCTGGCCGAGGCCGAGGCGGGCGGCGACGAGGCCGCGGTCGCGCGTGCGCGCCGCCAGGTCGACATGAGCCGCTACTACGACGAGGCGCGCCGCTTCGGCGCGATCGTCACCCAGCGCTCGCGCACGCTGGAGACGCCGATCTATGTCGTCACCGGCGGCGGCCCCGGCATCATGGAGGCAGGCAACCGCGGCGCGCATGAGGTCGGCGGCAAGAGCATCGGCCTGAACATCGTGCTGCCGCACGAGCAGGCGCCCAATCCGTACATCACGCCGGAGCTGTGCTTCCAGTTCCACTACTTCGCGCTGCGCAAGATGCACTTCGTGATGCGCAGCATCGCGCTGGTGTGCTTTCCCGGCGGCTTCGGCACGCTCGACGAGCTGTTCGAGACGATGACGCTGATCCAGACCGGCAAGAGCCGCCGTCGCCCGATCCTGCTGTTCGGGCGCGAGTTCTGGACCCGCCTGATCGACTTCGACTGGCTGATCGAGACCGGCATGATCAGCCCGGGCGACGTGAACCTGTTCCGCTTCGTCGAGACCGCCGAGGAGGCCTGGGAGCAGCTGTCGGCCCACTACGGCTTCGATCTGCCCGACACCACCACCGGCGCCTTCGCGGAGGACATGTGAGCATCGACATGAGCGGGCGCGAGGTCGCGCTGATCGGCGTGCCGACCGATGTCGGTGCCTCCGACCGGGGCGCGTCGATGGGGCCGGAGGCGCTGCGGGTGGCGGGTCTGCGCGAGCGGCTGCAGGCGCACGGCCTGGTGGTGCATGACCGCGGCAACCTGTCCGGCCCGGCCAATCCGTGGCTGCCGCCGGTCGACGGCTACCGCCATCTGGCCGAGGTCGCCGAGTGGAACCGCAAGGCGCACGAGGCGGTGCATGCCGAGCTGACCGCCGGGCGGCTGCCGATCATGCTGGGCGGCGACCACTGCCTGGGCATCGGCTCGATCAGCGCGGTGGCGCGCCACTGCCGCGAGACCGGCCGCAAGCTGCGGGTGCTGTGGCTCGATGCGCATGCCGACTTCAACACCTCGGCGATCACCCCGACCGGCAACATCCATGGCATGCCGGTGGCCTGCCTGTGCGGCTTCGGCCCGCCGGAGCTGACCGGCATCGGCGGCCAGGTGCCGGCGATCTCGCCGAAGTGGATCCGCCAGATCGGCATCCGCAGCGTCGATGCCGGCGAGAAGCGCTTCGTGCACCAGAACGAGCTCGAGGTCTTCGACATGCGCTACATCGACGAGATGGGCATGCGCCATGCGATGGAGCTGGCGCTGGCCACGCTCGACGAGCGCACGCATCTGCATGTCAGCTTCGATGTCGACTTCCTCGACCCGGACATCGCGCCGGGCGTGGGCACCACCGTGCCGGGCGGCCCGACCTACCGCGAGGCGCAGCTGTGCATGGAGATGATCGCCGACACCGGCCGGCTGGGCTCGCTCGACATCGTCGAGCTCAATCCGGCCTGCGATGTGCGCAACCGCACCGCGGCGCTGGCGGTCGACCTGGTCGAGAGCCTGTTCGGCAAGAGCACGCTGATGCGACGCTGAGCCGCGTGCACCGCGCAGGGCAGAGTGACATCGCGGACTGCGACAATCGGCGCATGAGCCTTCGCAGTCCTTCCGCTTCCGCCGCATCGTCTTCCCTGCAGCTTTCCCTGGTCGCGCTGGATGATCCGGCCGACCGTGTCGCGCTGGCCACCCGCTGGCGTGCGCTCGAGGCCCGTGCCGAGGGCAGCTTCTTCACCCGCTGGGCCTGGATCGGCACCTGGCTGGCGCTGCTGCCTGACGCGGTGCGCCCGCGGCTGCTGCAGGCGCGCCGCGGCGAGCGCGATGTCGGCCTGGCGCTGGTCGTCGACGGGCCCGGCCGGCAGCGCTTCGGCCTGCCGTTCTGCCGCACCGCCTGGCTGCATGCGACCGGCCGGCCCGAGTTCGACATCCTGACGATCGAGCACAACGACTTCCTGATCGCGGCCGATGACGCCGAGGGTGCCGACGCGGTCCGCGCGGCGATGCTGGCGCACTGGGCCGGGCGCCTGCGCGGTGTGACCGAGATCGTGCTGCCCGGCCTGGCCGGGCCGGGCTGGCCGGCCGGCTGCGAGGCCCGACTGGCCTCGCGCCGGCTCGAGCGCGAGGACTGGGTGCGCCGCTCCTACGCGGTCGACCTGAAGGCGGTGCGCGCCGCCGGCGGCGACTTCCTGAAGCTGATCAGCGCGAACTCGCGTTCGCAGATCCGCCGCAGCATGAAGGAATACGGCCAGCTGGGGGCCCTCACGCTGACGCCGGCGGCCTCGACCGCGCAGGCGCTGGACTGGCTCGAGCGCCTGGCCGTTCTGCACCAGGCGCACTGGACCGGCCGCGGCCAGCCCGGCGCCTTCGCCAACGACTTCTTCTTCCGCTTCCACCGCACGCTGGTCGAGCACCACCACGACAGCGGCGCGGTCCAGATGCTGCGGGTGGCGGTGGGCGAGCATGACCTGGGCTTTCTCTACAGCTTCATCCACCGCGGCCGGGTGTATTTCTACCAGTCGGGGCTGGAGTACGGCCTGATCGAGAAGCATGCGCGGCCCGGGCTGGTCGCGCATGTGCTGGCCGCGCAGCACAATGCCGCGCTCGGCCACGAGGTCTACGACTTCATGGCCGGCGAGTCGCGCTACAAGACCACGCTGGCCACGCTCGACGAGCAGATGACCTGGACGACGCTGCGCACTTCGGCGCTGCGCTTCGAGCTGGAGGCGGCGCTGCGCCGGCGCCGTCAGCGCCGTGCCGGCGCGGTCGAGTCGCAGGAGGCGCTGGCGGACTGAGATCGGCGCAGCCCGTCGCGACGCTTCAACCAACCGGCGCTTTTCAGCCGGCGGGTGCGATGCCGCGCCGCTGGCGTGCCGCCAGCAGCATCCGGCGCGGCGTCAGCAGCTTGGCCAGCAGCCGCAGCGTGCGCATGTCCAGGCAGCCGAAGCGGGTGCTGCTGCGCAGCAGCATGCGTGCAGCCTCGAGCCGGTCGGTCTCGATCAGCGCATCGGCGGCGTCCAGGCAGAAACCGCCGAGTTCGCGCAGGAACAGCGGCAGCTGGCGCAGGTAGAGCTCGGGATCGCGCTGGCAGATGCGCTCGGCCACCCGCAGCGTGTCGACGGTGGCGCGCACCCGGTGCCGCGGCGAGGACATCTGGCTGGCCGACAGGCGGTAGTCGATCAGCGCGCGCTCGATGAAGGCGACCTCGCCGCAGCGCGCCGCGCGCACGATCCAGTCCCAGTCGCACATCGAGCGCGCCTCGTCCTCGAAGCTGCCGGCCTGGTCGGCGCGCAGCAGCTCGCGGCGGAACATCAGCGTCGGCGGGTGCATGAAGTTGCCATGTGCCAGTTCCTCGTAGGCCGGGCCGTGGCAGACATGGAACTGCTCGCCCCAGGCGGTCTCGAGCGGGTCGCGGCGGCGCAGCAGCGAGCGGATGCCCTGGCGGGCCCGGCCGATGCGTGCGTAGTAGCGTGCCGCGTGGCCGGCGCTCACCCTGCCGTCGCGGTCGTCGAAGGCATCGAAGTCGCCGGCGCACATCACCACCTCGGGCAGCGCCTCCAGCACCCGCGCCTGCAGTGCCAGGCGCTCCGGCCGGCACAGGTCGTCGGCATCCAGCAGCGCGATCCACTGCCCGCGTGCGGCCGCCACCCCGGTGGCCCGCGCCCGCGCCAGCCCGCCATTGGGCTGCGACAGCAGCCGCACCCTCGCGCCGTACTGCGCCAGCATCTGCGCGGTGCCGTCGGTCGAACCGTCGTCGACGACGATGATCTCCAGGTGCGGCCAGGTCTGCGCGAACAGGCTCTCGAGCGTGGCCGGCAGGGTGTGGCGTGCGTTGTAGGCGGGAATGACGACGCTGATGAGTTCCGCCGGATTCAGGTCTGAGTTCAGCTTCGAGTTCAGATCAGGTCCGGCCTGCGGTCCAGGCATTGTTGTATCCGGTCGGGTCAATGGTTCACATGATTTCAGAGCAGCCGTGAAAAGGGAAGGTTTCCCATTTCGGGTTTGCTGAAAGCAACGGTAACGAATGTGTTCCGTGACCGTGACGTGGCTGCCGTTGCTGCTGCGGTCCGGGCCTCAGGTCGGCCGAGCCCAGGGCACCAGCAGCAGCGCCAGGCGGCGCAGGGCGGGCACGCGCTGGCCGATCTGGTCGAGCAGCACGACATCATTCTGGTTCCAGACCCTGAAGATCAGCGTCGACAGCAGATAGAGCACCACATAGAGCAGTCCGGCCAGCAGCTGGTGCAGCAGCGTCGGGGTCTCGCTCAGCGACAGCGCGCCGAAGCACAGCGCTGCCGCGCTCAGGGCTGCGGCGCTCATGCGCATCAGCTCGCCCAGCGGCAGCGGCATGCGCAGCACCCACCAGACGCAGCCGAAGGTGAACAGGAAGACCGCCAGCGTCGAGGCCATGTGCGCGTAGATGGCGCCTTCCAGCCCGTGCGTCGGCACCAGCCACAGCGCCATGCCCGCGCTGGTGACCACCGCGAAGACGGCCTCGGCTGCGCGCAGGCGCTGGTTGTCGGTGATCGTCAGCAGCGCGCCGAACGCGGCGTAGGACAGTGTGACGCCGCGCACCAGCACCATCATCTGCAGCGCGAAGATGGCGGGCGCATAGCTGCTGCCATAGGTGAGCTCGACGACCGGCCGGGCCCAGAAGTAGCCCACGCCGGTCAGCAGCAGGCCGAGAAAGTGGAAGTAGCGCACCGCATCGCCGCCGAGCCGGTGGATGCGCTGCTGGCCGCCGGCGCCATAGGCGTTGGCCAGCACCGGCATCAGCACCGTCATCAGGCCGGAGGACAGCAGATCCACCCCGCCGCGTGCCAGCGTGGCGGCGATGGTGAAGAAGCCGACCGCCTCGGCGCCGACCAGGCGGTTGAGCAGATAGGTCTCGATCGCCTTGTTGCTGAAGGCGGCCACCAGCGTCGAGACCATGGTCCAGGCGAGATGCGGCTTGACGCGGGCCAGCAGCTCGTCGTCGATCTCGCGCGAGCCCTTGCGGATCTCGGCGCGGCGCAGCTGGTGGGCGGCCATCAGCGGATGCGCGATCGAGATCGCCAGGAACAGCAGCATGTAGCCGTCCAGCGGTGCGCCCAGCAGCGCCATGATGCCGGCGCCGGCCAGGTTGATCAGGCTCAGCAGGCTGATCGAACTGGCCTCGATGCCGAAGCGGCCGTAGCCCTTGGCCACCGAGATGCTGAACAGGTACCAGGCCTTGGCGAAGGAGGCCAGCAGGGCGACCGCGGCGAACAGCGCCAGATGGCCTTCCCAGCCGGCCGGACGCAGTGCCGGCAGCGCGGCCAGGAAGATGGCGCCCACCGCCAGCAGCGACCAGCCCTGCCAGCGCTGCAGCCGGCGGTGCACGTCCTGGGCGTCGACCAGGCTCTTGCGCCCGAGCGACTCGGAGACGAAGCGGATCGCCGAGGTGGTCAGGCCATGGTTCATCACCAGCACCAGCAGGCCCGAGAGCCACACCAGATAGGCGTAGCGGCCGTAGTCGGCCGGCCCGAGGCCGCGCGCGATCAGCATGCTGGTCACCAGACCGGCCGCGTAGGTCACATAGGTCGAGCCGGTCGTCAGCAGCACTGAGCGCAGCACTGCCTTGGCACCGAACTGGTTGCTCATTCAGGGTCCTTGTCGAATCGTTCGGCCCGCGGCGCCGTCGGCTGGGTCCGGCGGGGCCCGGTCCGTTCGCGACGAACCTCCTGTGGATGGTAGCAAACGGGCGTTTCGGCCTGCGGTGCCGCGCTCAGCGCGCGAACTGCGGATGGCGGTGGGTGGCCATGCGCATCATCCGGGCGACGAACTGGGCCGCGCTGCGTTCGCGCGGCATGAAGCGCGGCAGCTGGTAGGGGTCGGCCTGATCGGTGGCCACGCCGACGGCGGTCGACACCGCGCTGCTGTAGCCGGCCTCCTGCACCATCCTGGCGTGGATGGCCGCATAGTCGAGATCGGGCTTGCCGTTGGGGTAGGCGAAGCACGGCGGCTGGCGCCCGGTCAGCTCGGTGATGCGGTCGCGGTTGTCGGCGATCTCGCGCCGGGCCTGCTCCGGGTCGACCTTGGCCAGGATCGGATGGGTCACGGTGTGGCCGCCGATGTCGACCAGACCGCTGTCGGACAGCGCCCGCACCTGATGGTCGTCCATCATCAGGTCGTTGGGCAGCTTCGCGCCGGCCTTGCGGCACAGCTCGGCGCAGAAGTCCTGCCGGTGCTGCGGATCCAGGTATTTCACTGCTCGGGTCAGATCGGTCACCAGCGCGCGGCGCGAGGCGATGTCGGTGATCATGCGGGTGCCCAGGCCGACCTCGGACAGGTCGATCGCGCCGGGCGGCAGGCGTCGCACCGTCTCGACCACCGTGTCGTTGAACATGCAGCCGCCGTTGAGGAAGCCGGTGGTGACGAAGACGGTGGCCGGCAGGCGGAACTCGCGCAGCAGCGGCAGCGCCAGATCGTGGTTGTCGCGGTAGCCGTCGTCGAAGGTGATGCAGGCTGCCCCGGCCGGCAGCCGGCCTTCGCGCAGCATCTCGGCGGCCTCGTGCAGCCGCAAGACCTTGAAGGCGCCCGCGAGCGCGCGGAACTGCTCGGCCATCTGGCGGATGTCCGGCACGTCGGGCTGAAGAGGATCAGGCTCCTTCAGCACCCTGTGATACATCAGGATCGGCAGCAGGTTCGTGCCCGTCGGATAACGGGCCTGCACGAACCAGCGTGCGATCGGGCGGGCGATGGCGACCATGTTCAGAAGACTCCCAGCGTCTCCCCATGCCGTCGGGGAAGACTTCATATTGTCCTGCCGTGCATCGACTGCGCGACAACCAGAGCCCGGAATCCGTCTCCCTTTTCATGGGGAAACCTCTTTTCCGGCAATGATGGAAACGAATTTTCCACGCCGGGCGCTGGTATCGACAGATCTGTTACCTGCGGAATGCAAATCGGCGAAAAGCTCATCGCCCGATCGTGCCCGCCACAGAAGGACGGTGTCCCATCCTTGATGCCGGCCTGCATGTTAACGAGTGTGTAGCATGTCACATCCGAAAGTCTGTTTCCTGACGAAACGCTGTGGTTTCGCGGCCGCAGTCGAGGTCCTCCGGCAGGGCACGACATAAAACGAAACACGACGATACCTGGGCGAAAGGACGCCGAAGCGCTCGCCCGGCACGATGAGACCGTGTTCGATGCAGTCTCATCAAGGAAGGAAATCGTCATGAATCGCGTGTTCAAGCGTTCGCTGGCCGGTGTGGCCGCCCTGGCGCTGGTGGTCGGTCTGAGCGCCTGCGGCAGCGCGCCCTTCGGCGGGCGCGGCGGCCCCGAGGGCGAGGGCTCGTCCATCGGCATGGGCATGAAGGACCGCCATGCGCACGGCCCGCGCAGCGAGGCCGACCACCAGAAGATGCGCGAGCGCATGGTCGAGCGCATCACCGCGCAGCTCGAGCTCGACGCGGTGCAGAAGGGCCATCTGGTCCGGCTGATGGAGACCCTGCAGGCTCAGCGCACGGCAATGGCCGGCAGCGCGGGGCAGGCCGGCCGCGGGGGACATGGCGGCCCGGGTGGTCCCGGCATGCTGCCCAGGCAGCAGATGCAGGAGCTGGTCAAGGGCGAGCGCTTCGACCGGGCCCGCGCCCAGACCCTGGTCGACGAGAAGACGCAGGCCGCGCGTGCCGCCGCGCCGCAGGTCATCGCCGCGATGGGCGACTTCTACGACAGCCTGAAGCCCGAGCAGCAGGCCAAGGTGCGCACCTTCCTGGAGCGCGGTCCGGGCCGCGGCTTCATGGGCGGTGGCCGTCACCACGGCTGAGCCGTGCGCGCGGCGGGTGTCCGCGGCTAGGATCGGGCCATGCCTCGCCTGCTCCTGATCGATGACGATGAACATCTGGCCGCGCCGCTGGCCGCCTACCTGCGCCGCTTCGACCTGCAGCTGGAGGCCTCGGTCCGGCCGGAGGCGGGGCTGGAGCGGCTGCGCGCCGAGCCCTTCGACGCGGTGATCCTCGATGTGATGATGCCCGGCATGGACGGCTTCGAGCTGTGCCGGCGCCTGCGCCGCGACCCCGATGCCCGTCTCGCCGGCCTGCCGGTGCTGATGCTGACCGCGCGCGGCGAGGTCACCGACCGCATCATCGGCCTGGAGCTGGGGGCCGACGACTACCTGCCCAAGCCCTTCGAGCCGCGGGAGCTGGCGGCGCGGCTGCAGACCATCCTGCGCCGACGTGCCGCGCCGGTCGGGGCGACCGCGACCACGGCGATGCCGATGGCCGGGCGTCTGCGCTTCGATCGCATCGAGATCGACCTGGAGCGACGCCAGGTCTGGCGCGACGGCCAGCCGGTCGAGCTGACCGGCACCGAGTTCACGCTGCTGGCGCTGCTGGCGGCCGAGCCGCAGCGCGTCTTCAGTCGCGACGAGATGCTTTCGCGCCTGCGCGGGCACGAGACCGAGATCCACACCCGCGCGATCGACATCCTGGTCAGCCGCATCCGCCGCAAGCTCGAGCCGCTCGACTGCATTCGCACCCTGCGCAATGCCGGTTACACCTTCGCGGCCGGAGCGCCCGAGTGAGGCGGCTGCCGGGCGTGCTGCGCCGGCTGGGCGGCCGGCTCGGGCCGCGCCTGCTGCTGCTGTTCGTGGTGCTGGCGCTGGCGATGACGGCGGTGTTCATGTCGGGCCTGCAGCGCGCGATCGGCGGAGGCTGGCGCGGCCTGGTGCGCCCGCTGGTCGCCGACTATGCCGACCGGCTGGCGGCGGACCTGGGCTCGCCGCCGGACATCGCACGTGCGCAGGCGCTGGTGGCGCGCCTGCCGCTGTCGGTGCGCATCGACGGGCCGGTGGTGCAGTGGGACTCGCACCCGCATCTGCGCGGTCAGCCGGAGCGGCCCTGGCGCATGGGGCCGCCCCGGCATGCCTCCGATGTCGATCTGCATCGCCATCGTCACGGCGATGCGCCGGCCTCGGGCGGGCGCGACCTGCGCTGGGTGGCCGATCCGGCGCTGGAGGACCGCGCCGACGCGGACGAGGGCAGCGAGCGCGGCTGGCTGCTGATCAGCCGGGTCACGCCGGACGGCCACCGCATCCGCTTCGGCCTGGGCGATGTGCCCTGGCGGGAACGGCCGCGCTCGATCGGCTGGGTCACGCTGGCCACGCTGCTCGGCCTGACGCTGCTGGCCTATCTGGTGATGCGCCACTGGCTGCGGCCGCTCGACGACATTCGCGCCGGCGCGGTGCGCTACGGCGAGGGCGACTTCGCCTCGCCGATCCCGGTGCGCGACCGCGGCGAGCTGGGGCGGCTGGCGGTCCAGATCAACACCATGGCCGCCGCGCTGCACGGCATGCTCGAGGCCAAGCGCGCGCTGCTGCTGGCGATCAGCCATGAGCTGCGCTCGCCGCTGACCCGCGCGCGCCTGCACGCCGAGCTGGTCGAGGACGGCCCCTCGCGCGAGGCGCTGCTGCGCGATCTGGGCGAGATGCGCGAGCTGATCGCCGATCTGCTCGAGGGCGAGCGCCTGGCCGGCGGCCATGCCGCGCTCCAGCCGGCGCCGACCGATCTGGCGCTGCTGGTCGAGCTGGCTGCGGTCGAGGCGGCCGAGGCCGCGGGCGCGCCCGAGCAGGCGCTGCGCTTCGACCTCGATGCGGTGTCCGGCGAGCTGGCGCTCGATGCGGCGCGCTGGCGGCTGCTGGTGCGCAATCTGGTCGGCAATGCGCTGCGGCACGGCAGCGCGCCGGTGGAGGTTCGGCTGGCCCGGGTCCGCCCGGATGCAGGCCAGGCCGATGCGGTGGCGGGCGATCTGCTCGAGTTCGGCGTGCGCGACCATGGGCCGGGCGTCCCGCCCGAGGTGCTGGCCCATCTGGGCGAGGCTTTCTATCGGCCGGACGCCGCACGCGGCCGGGGGCAGGGCGGCGTCGGCCTGGGCCTGCATCTGTGCCGGCTGGTCGCACGGGCGCATGGCGGTCGGCTGGAGCTGCGCCCGGCGCAGCCCGGCCTCGATGTGCGCGTCCGGGTGCCCTGGCCGGATCAGCCGGCGCGGTCGGGTCCGGCTGATCCGCCGTCGTCGCTCCGCTCCGACCCGGCTGGCAGCGCGTAGTAGGCTGCCTCGTAGCCCAGGTCCATGCGGGCGCTGTCGGTCTCGCGCGGACCGTCCTGATCGCGTGAGCCCTCGCTGCGCAGCATGGTGTGAAGCCGGCGCCACAGCGGCAGCGAGCTGTCGGCGGCAGGGGTGTGCTTGTCGGACATGTCGGGCTCCTTCCTTGTCGTCGTGGATCTTCTGATCCGGATTGCAGGCTCAGGTCCGGGGGCTGGCTACCCAGTCGGGCAACAGGCGCATCAAGACGTGTCCTTGTCCCATCCCGGGTTGCAGCTTCGAACGACCCTGACCGCCGGTGAGGGGGAGGGTGCGGTGCGGTCGGGTTCCGGGTTTCGAGTGCGCTTGAGCGTGACAGGTTCCGCAAGAATGCTTGGCAAGTTCTGAAGCGGGCCCGGATCCGGTTCAGGGTACGAGGTGTCCGGAGCCCTCGGTCCGGGTGCCGGGTTGCGGGGCCGGCTGTTTCAGGCCTGGGCCTCTGTGCTGTGATAATCGGTAACCTTTGGGCCCGATCGCCGCGGGCGAGTCGACATGATGAATCTGCCTTCCTTCGCCTCCTCGATCCGCCTGGTCGGCCAGATGCTGCTGTGGGGCGGCTGGCTGGTGCCCGCGCTGCTGGCCTGGCAGCGCCTGCTCGACTATCTGAACGACGACCTGGCGCGGCTGCATTTCACCCCGAGCTCGGCGCTGATGCCGATGCCCGACATCAACGAGGCGGCCAACATCGCCGCCGCGCGGCAGTGGATGCTGGTGGCGGCGGTCTGGCTCGGCCTGGCGATCCTGTCGGCCTGCGTCGGTGCCTGGCGGGGGTGGGCGGCCGGCCGGGCGGGTCAGCCGGCGTCGGCCGAGGGGCCGGCCGCGCCGGTCGCACCTGCTGCAGGCGCGGTGGTGCCGCCGCCCGCGCTGGCGCAGCAGATGGATCTGCTGTCGCGCCAGGTGGAGGCCTGCCGCGAATCGCTGGCCGGCGAATACGCCCGGGTGCAGGCGATGGGTGCGGCCACCGACGACACCCAGCGCGATCGCTTTGCACGGCTCGAGCAGCGCCTGTCGGGACTGGAAGGTCTGCTGCAGCGCAATGGCGAGCAGATCGGGCATCAGCTCGGCGATCTGCGCGAGCGCATGGCGGCGGGCAGTTCGACCAACCAGTCCGATTTCGGCGATCTGGCCACCGGCCCGGTGCCGCTGCTGGCCGGCGCCGGTTCGGCCGACGATCTGCGCCGGCTGCGCGATCTGGTGCTGAACCTCTCCGACCTGAAGGCGGACCTGCGCATCGAACAGCGCCAGCTGCGCCAGCGCCTGCGCGATCTGCCCGATGCGGGCGCCGCCGCCGGCAGCCAGAGCCGGCCACGACCGCCCCGGGCCGCCTGATCGGCCGGCCCATGGTGGGTTGCCCGGGCGCCCCGGCTCGGGTATGATCAGGTTTTCGCTAGAACGCTGAATGGGCGGATCAGATCCAGCCCATTTTTTTTGCTTGAACCGCCGCAAGGCACCGGAAGGAGTGCGGCAGCCGGCTGGCGTGATGTCTGCGAAGAGGCCCGTTGCATGGGCTGCCCCGAGGGGCAGTTCGTGTCGATCGCGGTCTCGATGCGGCATGACGCGGCTCTCAGGCTGCCGTTTGTACTGCATAGATGAACTGGCAGCAGGCTGTCGAACGAACCGTTACCGGCATGGGCTACGAACTCGTGGAATGCGAGCGTGGCCTGCGCGGGTTGCTGAGTGTGTCCATCGACCGGGTGCCGGGCACCGTCTATCCGACCGGTCCGGCCGACTTTGTCCTGGTCGAGGATTGCGAGCAGGTCACCCGCCAGCTCCAGCGCGTGCTGGAGGTCGAGGGCTGCGACTACGCTCGTCTGGAGGTGTCCTCGCCCGGGCTGGATCGGCCGCTGCGCAGGATGGCCGACTATGTGCGCTTCGAGGGCGCCGAGATCGACGTCACGCTGCGCCAGGTCTTCCAGGGGCGCAAGAAATACCGCGGCATCCTCCGTCTGGCCGGGAAGGGTCCGGACGCCTCGCTGGAGCTGATCTTCCGCGACGGCAAGGACAAGGACGAGCAGGTGCTGGGCTTCACCCTCGACGAGGTCCGCGAGGCCCGGCTGGTGCCGGTCGTGGACTTCAAGGGGCGGGGCCGCAAGGACAAGGATGCCGGCGCGGCAGCGGGTGAAGCGGCGGAACAGGAACCCGGAGGTCACGAAGAATGAACCGCGAACTGTTGATGCTGGTCGATGCGATCTCGCACGAGAAGAACGTCGATCGCGAAGTCGTGTTCGGCGCCGTCGAGTCGGCGCTGGCCTCGGCCACCAAGAAACTCTATGAGGGCGAGGTCGACATCCGTGTCGCCATCGACCGCGAGAACGGCGCCTACGAGACCTTCCGGCGCTGGCATGTCGTGCCCGACGAGGCCGGTCTGCAGCAGCCCGAGGCCGAGATCCTGCACTTCGAGGCCAAGGAGCAGATCGACGACATCGAGGTCGGCGACTTCCTCGAGGAGTCGGTCGAGTCGGTGCCGATCGGCCGCATCGGCGCGCAGGCCGCCAAGCAGGTGATCCTGCAGAAGATCCGCGACGCCGAGCGCGAGCAGCTGCTCAACGACTTCCTGTCGCGCGGCGACAAGATCTTCACCGGCACCGTCAAGCGCCTCGACAAGGGCGACCTGATCGTCGAGAGCGGCCGCGTCGAGGGCCGCCTGAAGCGCAGCGAGCTGATCCCGAAGGAAAACCTGCGCTCGGGCGACCGGGTGCGGGCGATGATGGTCGAGATCGACCCGACGCTGCGCGGTCCGCAGATCCTGCTGTCGCGCTCGGCGCCGTCGTTCATGATCGAGCTCTTCCGCCAGGAAGTGCCCGAGATCGAGCAGGGCCTGCTCGAGATCAAGAGCTGCGCCCGTGATGCGGGCAGCCGCGCCAAGATCGCCGTCGTGTCCTATGACAAGCGTGTCGATCCGATCGGCACCTGCGTGGGCGTGCGCGGTTCGCGCGTCAACGCGGTCACCAACGAGCTCGCCGGCGAGCGCGTCGACATCGTGCTGTGGTCGGAGGATCCGGCGCAGTTCGTCATCGGCGCGCTGGCCCCGGCCAATGTGCAGTCCATCGTCGTCGACGAGGAAAAGCACGCGATGGACGTGGTGGTCGACGAGGAGAACCTGGCCATCGCGATCGGTCGCGGCGGCCAGAACGTGCGTCTGGCCTCCGAGCTGACCGGCTGGCGCATCAACATCATGACCGCCGAGGAATCGGCGGCCAAGCAGGCCGAGGAAAGCGACGGCATCCGTCGCCTGTTCGTCGAGCGTCTGGATGTCGACGAGGAAGTCGCCGACATCCTGATCGCCGAGGGCTTCACCAGTCTCGAGGAAGTGGCCTATGTGCCGCTGCAGGAGATGCTGGAGATCGATGCCTTCGACGAGGACACGGTGCAGGAGCTGCGCTCCCGCGCGAAGAATGTCCTGCTGACGCTCGAGATCGCCAAGGAGGAGCGCGTCGAGGAGGTGTCGCAGGACCTGCGCGACATGGAAGGACTCAACGCCGAACTGATCGCGAGCCTGTCCGAGGGTGGCATCCACACCCGCGACGATCTCGCCGATCTTGCGGTCGACGAGCTGGTCGAGATGACCGGCGTCGACGAGGCCCGTGCGAAGGCGCTGATCATGAAGGCGCGCGAGCACTGGTTCGGCACGGACGCCTGAGTCCGAGCCCCGCGCCCCGAGACCCTTCCAGATCCTGACCGACACCGACGAACGAACGAACAAGACGCCCGTCCCAAGGAAACAAACACATGGCTGTGACCACCGTTGCCCAGTTCGCTGCCGAGCTCAAGAGTTCGGTGACGACGCTGCTCGAGCAACTTCAACACGCCGGCGTGAGCAAGGGAAGCGACCGCGACCCCCTCACCGAGGCCGACAAGGAACGACTGCTGGACTACCTCCGCCGCACGCATGGCACGACTGGTGCCGACCGCAAGAAGATCACGCTGACCAAGAAATCCACCAGCGAGATCAAGCAGGCTGACGCGTCCGGCAAGGCCCGCACGATCCAGGTCGAAGTGCGCAAGAAGCGCACCTTCGTCAAGCGCGACGATGTGGTGGGTGGAGCCGGTGGCGCCTCCGAGGCGCTGGAGACGGTCGAGGACGATTCGCGTCAGGTCGAGGAAGAACTGCGCCTGCAGGCGGAAGCTGCCGCCGCGGCCGCGGCCGCGGAAGAAGCCCGCCGCCGCGAGCAGGCCGAAGCCGAGGAACGCGCCCGCCGCGAGGCCGAGGAGCGTGCCCGCCGCGAGGCCGAAGAGCGTGCTGCGGCTGAAGCCGCGGCCCGCGAGGCTGCTGCCCGTGCTGCTGCCGAGCAGGAAGCCCGTGCCCAGGCTGAAGCGGCTGCTGCGGCTGCGGCCCGTGCCGAAGCGGCTGCCGCTGCTCCGGCGCCTGCCGCCGCGCCGGTGGTCGACGCGGCAGCGCAGGCTGCCCGCGACGCTGCTGCCCGCCGTGCCGAGGCCCAGGCCCGTGCTGCCGCTGAAGTGGCCGCCCTGAACGAGGCGGCTGCGCGCCGTCGCAACGGCGGTGGCGCCCAGGGCCGTGCGGGCAGTGCTGCCCGCACCGCTGCCCCGGTGGCCGCAGCCGCTCCGGTGGCTGCGCCTGAGCCCGCACCGGCTCCGGCCCCGGTCCCGGTGGCTGCACCTGTGGCGGCCCCCGCTCCGGTCGTCGCTGCTGCGGCACCGCTGCCTGTGCCTCCGCGTGGCGCTGCTCCGGCTCCCGCACGTGTTCCGGCGCCGCCGGTTCGCCCGGCGCCGCAGCAGCCGACCAGCCGCGGCATCTTCACTCGTGCACCGGCCCCGACGCCGGCCGCTGCCCCGGCTGCGGCTGCGGTTGTCGCTCCTGCCGTGGATGCGGCACGCCAGGCCGAAGCCGAGCGCCGTCGCAAGGC
>RRZT012898926.1_pt1 | contig 29876 bp, 20 predicted proteins | sample 2165551 | NCBI WGS metagenome assembly RRZT01 (sample SAMN10456910, study PRJNA506462) | wastewater metagenome | biome: wastewater; feature: sludge; material: wastewater sludge; isolation source: wastewater sludge with Escherichia coli K12::gfp cells carrying plasmid... | place: USA: Moscow, Idaho...
AATAATATCGGAGAAGTGGCGTTTATGGGATGTGAATCTTTGAAGACAGTCACAATCCCCGAATCTGTAAAAGTGATCGGAAGAGAGGCTTTAGGATATTTGTCGAGCAAGCAATATGAGCAGGGATATAAGGTAGAAGGATTTACAATCCGGGGAGTAGCAGGATCGGCTGCGGAGAAGTACGCAAAAGAAAACGGATTTACGTTCGAGGCGATGAAGCCGGATTATATAAAAGGTGATTCAGATTCGGACGGAAAAGTGACGATCTCAGACGTTCGTACTACTTTGAGGTATGTATGTCAGAAGGTTGAGTTGGACGAGGAGCAGAAACTTGCCGCAGATGTGGAAAAGGACGGAGTTATAAACATTAAAGATTTAAGGAAAGTATTGAGATTTGTATGTAACAAAATAGAAGAACTGTAAAAGCGATTGAAAGAGATTCAATTATACAGACTGCCGCTTGCGATTTTATATGCAAGCGGCAGTTTTGTTATAGAAAATAAATGAAAGGAGAGACGCGTATGATCACAAAATTTGAGAGAAAAGTGATCGCAGGACTTACAGCTTTTCTGATGTGCCTGTCGATGGTGTTAGCAGTTCCGGTTTCTGTAAATGCAGAGGCAGAACAGACGCAGGATGAAGCGGTAAGTGGTGCAAAGCAAGAGGAGACAGTGAGTGATGTGCAGATGCAGGATGAAACTGTAAATGATGCACAGCAAGACGTAACTACGGGAGAGGAAGTTGAAGAAGGTGCGGCCGGAGATATACAGAAATTGCCGGGGATGAGCGCAGAAAGCACAGATGCAATGCTGAATACAACGTCACAAGAAGATGTGATAGGAAGTATTACTCTCAAGAAAGACGGCACGGAAGAATCCGGTTCGATTATGCTGCAGGAAGATCAGACATCTGTTCGTTATCAGTTGAATGTTGAAGAAGACGGGCAATATTATATTACGGCAACAGGTGATAATTATTGGAGTACGTATGCGAGCATTACGGAAGAAACCGAAGACGGAACACAAGATGTGGAGATTATCAATTCACGAGTTGAACTTCGTAAAGCAGGAACATATTATTTGGAATTATCAGATTATTCATCAGAATCTCAAAAAATTATAAAATGGAAAGCCGGAAAAGTCAAAGATATTACCCCCGGAGAATTTGATATAGAGTTAAATGAGGAGAAGCCTGAGGCGTACTATAGATTGACAGTGGATGAATCCGGGGTTTATTATGTGCGTTCTGTAAAGGGGATGTCAGTTAAGATAAGAGACACACAGACAGGAAATGAAATTTTATCTTCATCGTCTTTTTATAAATTAAAAAAAGAGAATGTTTATGAGATTACACTCGGAAGATACAGTTGGGAAAACGCTTCAGGAAAATGGGGAATTCTGAAAGGAATCGAAAAAGAAGTAGAGTGTGACAAAGTGTATATTAATGAGACAGATGGCGTTTACTATAAGTTCGTTCCGAAAACGACAGGATATTATAGTGTAGAAGGCGGTTTTTATGACGAAGAGTGGAATCAGATTTATTCCGAAGAAATGCTTGCCGGGAATGCGTATTATTTAGCGCCGTATGGAAGATATTGGTGTATTAAACAGTCTGAATATACTCCGATTGATCCGGGTGGTTCTGGTGGAAAAGTACAGGTCAAAGTAGGCGAGACGTATACTCATGATATGAGAAAAGGCGGTTTTTATGAGTTTATACCGGAAGAAACGGCAAGTTATCATTTCCGCTCTAATGAAAATGTGAAACTGGAAGTTAAAGAGAGGATATTCGAGATAAACGGTATCGGAACTTTAGAAGGCAAAGTTGACTATTCAGTAGTTATGAGAGCCGGATCTGTATATTGGATACATTTGTACGAGATGGATGCAGCAACAGTTACATGGACGATTGAAAAAACAAAAACAAAAACTGCGGTGACAGGAACAAAATATACTGCTGTAAAAGGCGGATCAGACACATATGATTTTGTACCAAGTAAATCCGGAGATTATTCTGTTTCTTTTAACGGAAAAGGCGGAGTTTTAGTATATGATGACGCATGGAATGAGATAAAAAAATATTATCCTGAAGAAGCAGACGGAAGCCGTGTTGTTCTTTCGCTGGAACAGGGAAAAACGTATCACTTTGCTGTTGCAGCATTAGAGAAAGATATGCAATGGGAAATCGAATCAGCTAAAACAAAAAACGGATTCGTATACACAAATTTAGCTGATAATACAGTAGAGATTTTGAAATATACAGGAACGGAAAGTAATGTAACAATACCGGATAAGATTGACAATAAAGTCGTAAAAACTCTTGGAGCTGAATCATTTACAGAGAATGAGACGGTAGTAGGAGTTACGATTCCGGCACAAGTTACGAATCTGCAGTACGGAGCGTTTGCATCATGTACGAATTTGAAGAAAGTAACTTTCGCACAAGGCAGTCAACTGAAAAAAATCAAAGAAGAAACATTTGAACACTGTCAAAAGTTAGAAGAAATACATATTCCCGACAGTGTTACACAAATAGAGAAGGGAGCGTTTTATTATTGTCGGTCTTTGAGCAAGTTAACGCTAGGGAAGAAGCTTGAGGTAATTGATAACAACGCCTTTGAAGGCTGCAGCAGTCTGAAACAGATTGAAATTCCTGATTCTGTGGAAAGTATCGGAGAGGGAGCATTTACATATTGCACTTCTCTTGAACATGTGACGATTGGAAATAAACTGGCATATGTAGCGAAAAGTGCATTTTCATGGTGTAACCTGACGGAAATTACATGGGGAGACGGAATTGCAAAAATCGGAGACAGTGCGTTTGCTTGTAACCAAAAACTTACGACGGTTTCGATTCCTGATACAGTAACGGAACTTGAATACAAAGCGTTTGCCGGATGTGTAGAGTTAAGTGATATTGAAATTCCTGATTCGGTAGAAGCAATCGGAGGCTATGCATTTGAGAAGTGGGATATATATAATGAAGGTGGGGACACTGCATGGTATGACGCACAGGCTGACGGTGATGTGTATGCCGGAAAAGTTTACTACAAATATAAAGGAACAATCGCAGAAGGCGGTACTGTCAATCTGAAAGCCGGTACGAAAGGAATCGCAGGATATGCGTTCCTTGATCAGATAAATCTGACAGGAATTGAAATTCCTGATAGTGTAACGAATATCGGCGATTATGCATTTGTCGGATGTGAAAAATTAAACAAAGTGACTGTCCCTGCTTCTGTAACAAAAATCGGAGAGAAAGCTCTTGGATATTTGACGTCGGGAAAGGGAGGACAGGCTTATAAGTTAGAAGGCTTTACGATCCGGGGAGTAGCCGGTTCAGCTGCGGAGAAGTATGCGAAAGAAAACGAATTTAATTTTGAGGCGTATACTCCTGAGTATATTAGAGGAGATGTGGATGCCGACAGAAAAGTTAGTATCGGAGACGTCCGTATGACATTGCGGAGCATCTGTAAGAAGGCGGAATTGAACGGAACACAGAAGCTTGCGGCAGATGTGGAAAAAGACGGAACAGTAGATATAAAAGACTTGCGGAAGATTTTAAGATATGTCTGCGGTAAAATTGAATATTTGTAAAGCATATTATTAAGTGTATTGTTAAACGCATTTTGTGAGTGAATCTCAAAAGTGTAAGAATGGGAAGAACCCTGCTTTGCCGAAAGGCGGAGCGGGGTTCTTCTTATACTGCGATCATCCGTGAATGTGAGCGCTGACGATATCTCCGCGATAACTATTCTGTGGATGCCAGTGATATCTGCGGCGATAACTATTCTGTGGATGCCAGTGATATCTGCGGTGATAACTATTCTGTGACTGTCGGCGATATATGTTGTGGTAATTATTCTGTAAATGTCTGTGATATATGTTGCGGTAATTATTCTGTAAATGCAAGTAATATGTGATGCAGTGATCTGTGCAGATACGGCAGATATTCTTCCATACTGACAGGCTGGCTGTTATGGATACAGTTATAACTTGTAGAGCCGATCAGTTCTATCATCGTGAATAGAAGCAGTTCCGGAGCAGGGCAGTTTACATTGTATTTTTTCAAAGCGGTCATGTAGTGATCGTAGAATTGGCTGGAGAAAGAAGGATCTCCGTTTGTAAAGACACTTTTAAATATCCCCCATGATAAGTTTTTGGCAATAAACTCCATGAAGAAGTGGTTTTTTTGAAATCGTTCGATAATGTAGTCCGTAGTAAAGAGCAGTTCATCCTCAAAACTGCTCACATTTGCTTTTTCAAGAGCGCGGTGTGCATCGTCAAAAAGTTGATTTGCCTTATATACGATGAGTTTGTCACGCAGATCGTATTTATCCTTGAAATACAGGTAAAAAGTTCCTTTTGCAAGGCCGGCCTGTTGGACAATATCAGAAATTGTTGTTTTGGCAAATCCTTTTCCTGTGAAAAGATGAAAGGCAGTTTCGAGAAGTGTGCTCTCTTTCTGCTTTTTATTATCATCAACTTTGCTCATAATAGATCCCCTCTTATTTTTGATGCTTAATCTTTTGTTATTTTTCCTATATTATGAATTGTTTTATTGAGAAAGTCAATAAAATGACTAAAATTCATTTTTATCGCTGAAAAATATTGACTATTAGTCATTTTTGGAATATATTGTGTATTATACAAAAAATAAGGAGATGATTTCAGTGGTCAAAGCAGGCAAGTGGATTGCAAAGCATCGGGTGTTGATCTTGATTGTCAGCGCGCTGCTTATGATTCCGTCTTTTTTCGGAATCGTGAATACGAGGGTCAACTATGATCTGCTCAGCTATCTGCCTGAACATCTTGAAACCGTGAAGGGGCAGGATATTTTGGTAGATGAATATGGCATGGGAGCGTTTTCCATGGTCGTAGTAGAAGATATGGAACTAAAGGATGTACAGAAGCTGGAAGAAAAGTTCAGCGAAGTACCGCATGTAAAAGATGTGTTATGGTACGATGATGCCGCAGATATCAGTCTTCCCGTCGAGATGCTGCCGAAGGATATAAGGGAAGCCTTTTTCAAAGGAGAAGCAACGATGATGTTGGCTCTTTTTGATAATACGACATCTTCGGACGAGGCAATGGATGCGGTGACACAGATGAGGCAGATTGCAGATAAGCAATGCTTTATAAGCGGAATGACAGGTGTTGTTACAGATATTAAAAATCTTTGCCTGCATGAGCTCCCGATTTATGTGGTGATCGCAGTACTCTGCTGTCTTTTGATATTGGAACTGACGTCCACGTCGTTTCTTGTACCGATCTTGTTTTTGATAAGTATCGGAGCGGCGATTGTATATAATCTCGGAAGCAATATCTTTTTGGGAGAAACGTCCTATATTACGAAAGCGCTGACTGCGATTTTACAGTTAGGCGTAACGATGGATTATTCCATTTTCCTTTTGAATAGTTATGAGGAAAATAAGAAACGGTTTCCGGGAGAAAAAGAACGGGCGATGGGGCATGCGATCGCGAATACGTTTAAGTCGGTTGTCGGAAGTTCGGTGACAACGATCGCAGGCTTCGCGGCGTTGTGCGCCATGACGTTTACACTTGGAAGAGATCTCGGAATCGTAATGGCAAAAGGTGTTGTTATGGGAGTGCTCTGTTGTGTGACGCTGCTTCCTTCACTTGTTCTTGTATTTGACAAATGGATAGAAAAAACAACGCATAGACCACTGTTTTCTAATATGAATAAACCGTCAGAGTTTATTACGAAACATTATGCTGTCTGGATCGTTTTGTTCCTTGTCCTTTTGTTCCCTGCAATTTACGGAAACAACCATACGAAGATCTATTATAATATCGCTCAGTCTCTTCCGGGATCGCTTGACAGTAATGTGGCGAATGAAAAACTGGAAAAGGATTTTGAAATGGGAAACATGCATATGATCCTCATGGATAAAAATATGGATGGTGTGCAGAAACAGAAAATGCTCGATCAGGTTGATGAAGTTGACGGTGTAAAATGGACGATCAGCATGAACTCTTTGATAGGTCCGTCCGTGCCGGATTCGATGATCCCGGACGATATTAAGAGTATGTTGAAAAGCGATCACTATGAGCTGGCATTTATTTGTTCGGAATATGCATCTGCAACAGATCAGGTAAATACACAGATCGCACAGATCGACGATATTGTGAAATCATATGACGATGACGCTATGGTGATCGGGGAAGCGCCTTTGATGAAAGACCTTCAGGATGTAACGGATGTAGACCTTACAATGGTCAATGTTCTTTCGATGGCGGCGATCTTTCTGATCATTATGATCGTATTTAAGTCAATTTCCCTTCCGGTTATTCTTGTATCGGTTATCGAGTTTGCAATAGCGGTCAACATGGCGTTTCCATATTATATGGGAACGGAACTTCCGTTTGTGGCAAGTATTGTGATCGGAACGATTCAGCTTGGAGCGACTGTTGACTATGCGATCTTGATGACGAGCCGTTATCAGAAAGAACGCGGACGCGGAAGGTCGAAAAAAGAAGCGATCGCGATCGCTCATAAAACAAGCATGCCGTCAATTATCAGCAGCGGTTTAAGTTTCTTTGCGGCGACGTTCGGAGTGGCGTGCTACTCTAAAGTAGACATGATCGGTTCTATATGTACATTGTTGGCAAGGGGAGCGATCATCAGTATGATCGTAGTTATACTTGTACTTCCGGCGATGTTTATGATATTTGATAAAATTATCTGTAAGACATCGATTGGATTTCTCGGAGAAAAGGCGAAGAAAACGGCGCAATAAAAAGTAATGGAAACAAAAAGTAAAACTATGAATGTCGGGAAAGGATGTTGGCAGTTATGAATAAAAACAGAAGAATGAAACATGTAGTAGCGGCTTCACTGGCTTTCGGAGCGGCGGCGCTTACCGGATTCGGACAGATCGCTCCGGCAGCAGTATATGCGGCAGAGCAGACGGAAACTGTGAAAACAGAAAGTACAAAAAGCGGAGAACAGGCAGACGAAGGCCTGTTTAAAGAAGAAACGGTTTATGTCAATGCAGATGCAAACGGAGCGGTAAAACTTATAACAGTTTCGGATTGGCTGAAAAATGCGGGAACGACAGAAAGTTTAAAAGATGTCAGCGAACTTGACGGTATTAAAAATATTAAAGGAGAAGAAACCTTTTCGGAGTCGGGCGATAATCTGACGTGGGATACAAACGGCGCAGATATTTATTATCAGGGAACGACTGAAAAAGAACTTCCGGTTTCCGTGAAACTGACCTATTATCTGGATGGAAAGAAAATCAGTCCTTCAGAGCTGAAAGGAAAAAGCGGACATCTGAAGATCAAAATTGATTATACAAATAACACAAAGAAATCGGTGAATGTAAGCGGAAAATCCGAAGAACTAAGCAGTCCGTTTGTAATGATGACAGGAATGATACTTCCGAATGAGACGTTTAGCAATGTGGCGATCGACAACGGAAAAGTAGTGTCAGACGGGAATAGAAATATCGTACTTGGATTTGCTGTTCCGGGTATGAAAGAAAGTCTGGGAATGAATGATTTCTCGCAGTCGTCTTCGCAGGTATCGCTTCCTGAAAGTCTTGAGATAAGCGCGGACGTAACGGATTTTACGATGTCCTCTACTTATACGGTCGCATTGTCCGATATTTTGGAAGATTTGAATGTGAAAGAAATCGTTGATTACAGTTCTTTGCAAAGCGCTCTTGATGAGCTGGAAAATGCGGCGTTGGAACTGGTAAGCGGAACAGATACGTTGTCTTCCGGGGCGGCGCAGCTTTCTTCCGGCGCGGCAGAATTAGAAGACGGCATCAAGAAATATACAGATGGAACGGATACGTTGGCAAATGGAGTTGTATCTTATGTAAATGGGGAACAACAGTTAGCAGACGGCGCAAAAAGCCTTACGGAATTGAGCGCAGGCTTATCCCAGGTTCAGTCAGCAGTGAGTCAGCTTAGCGCAGCCACAGACGGAAGTTTGACAAGCGTGAATGAGAAAGATATTAAGGCAGGAGCGCAGAAATTGGCAGACGGAACGCAGCAGCTTGTACAGGTTCTCGGAACAGAGGCTGTTCAGGCTGTGATGCAGCAGGTGACAAGTATGATCGAGATGGGAAAGGCGCTCATTGAGGAAACGAAAGGGCTGGAAACAAGTCTGCAAAACGGAATCGTAACCCCGGTTCAGGATCTTGCGGCGCAGGCACAGGCAATTTCAGGAGAGCTTCAGAAAATTTCAGATTTGCAGACGAATCTTACAAATGCATGTACTGCCGTAAATACTGCGGTAAACGAAAATAATGCTGTTATTGATGCCGATAATGGACAGATTGCGGCGAATAACGAAAAGATTACGTCAGCTAAGACGAAAGCCATCTCAAGTTCACAGACGATTCAACAGGCGGTAGATTCCCTGACGGCGAAGAGAAATGAAATCGCACAAAATGATCCTCAGTCAGCGGCTCTTGCAGATCTTGATAATGCGATACAGGCGCTGAATGAAGCGAAAAACGCCGCGGCTGAAGTGACCGATATGCCGGAACTTTCTTCTATAGAAGGAAAACTAAATCCGGTGCAGGCGGATCTGTCAGGCGTGGATGTGCAGGCTGTTCAAAATGCAGTAGGAAAAATGAAAGTAGATCTGTTTACATTAAAACTTGCGGCTGCAGGAATGAATGCAAAACTTCCCGAAGTAGAAGAAAAATTAGACGCAATCCAGAAAGCGGGAGAAAACCTGCCTTTGGATCAACTGGGAGCGCTGACAGGTAAGATCGACGATCTAAATACGGGAATGCAGGGGCTTAACAGTGGAATCGGATCTTTGCATACGAATCTATCATCTTTAGATCAATCTCTTGCAGTATCAGTACCGAAAGCGGCTTCCGGAATCGCACAGCTAAACGGAGGATTTACACAATTAGGCAGCTTTAACAGTCAGCTTACGGCAGGAGCGGAGCAGTTAAAAGAAAACAGCAGCGTACTGAAAAACGGAGTGTCGGCTTTGAACAGCGGAGCGAAAACTTTGTCAGAAGGAGCTGTGACGCTGGCGGACGGAATGAAGACGTTTGATGCAGAAGGAACGAGTAAACTGAAAACAACGGTTGAAGGTGCGGTCGGAGAATTGATGAACCGGTTAGAAGCGCTGACATCTAAAGAGTGCAGCTATGATACGTTCAGCGGAAAAGACAGCGCGATGGACGGTAATGTAAAATTTGTAATCGAAACAGAAGCGATTGAATAAAAGCAGAAAAAATGCCTCCCCTGTCTGAGCCGCAGGAGAGGCATTTTTTATAAGGACAATTAAATAAACTTCTGTTCAGGAGCATCCACTTGGGAGTGGATGCTTCCATTTTTCCATCCAATAATTGACCTGCAGCATATAAGCAAGCATCTGAGGTCCTGCCATAAGCTGCCCATACCATGGTTTTCCGTAGTCGGAAGGCGTATCAAGGAAACGCAATACTTTCTTTTTATCAAGAAATGTTCGTATAGGAGCATTGGGGGAAGCGAGGACTTCTTTTAGTTGATCTGCGAGCAATGCTTCATAATGAGGATCATAAGTTTTTGGATAAGGACTTTTGCGTCTCCACAAGATCTCTTTTGGCAAGATGCCCTCTCCGGCATGGCGGAGCAGACCTTTTACAATTCCGTCCGGACATTTGATGTCCCACGGGATATTGAAAACGTATTCTACGATCCGATAATCGGCAAACGGTACGCGGGCTTCAAGTCCGCTGTACATACCGGCGCGGTCCATCCGGTCAAGAAGAGTTGCCATAAACCAGCGGATATTCAGGTAGGCGATCTCACGCCGACGTTTTTCTTCGGGAGAATCATCAGGTAGAACCGGCGTTTCACGAATCGTCTGTTCATAGGCGTTAAGGGCATATTCTTCCATGTTCAGTTCGTGAATAAAATCGTCGTCTAACAATGCTTGCCGCGGCTGCATAGAAGGCGACCATGGAAACATATTCGTTTCAAATGAGCTTTTTTTATGAAACCAAGGGTAGCCTCCGAAAATTTCATCAGCACATTCGCCTGTAAGGACAACGCTGTTGAACTGTTTGACAAGTGAACAGAAATACAACATAGAGGACTCGACGTCGGCCATGCAGGGGAGATCCCGCGCGTCTACGGCTTTGTACAGATAATCCAGTTGATCCTGACTGCTGCATTCGAGGAAGTGATGGTTTGTTTCATATAATTCTGCCATCTGTTCGGCAAACGGACGATCCTGACTTGGCTGGAATGTATTGGATTTAAAATACGTTTTGTTTTCCGTGAAATCAAAAGAAAAAGTATTTAGTTTTTCCCCTGATTTTGCCAGATGTCCGGCGCAGACGGCAGTGACGAGGCTGCTGTCTATTCCGCCGGAAAGAAACGTGCAGATGGGAACGTCTGAAAGCATCTGCTTTTTGATGGAATCTGTGAGAAGCCATCTCGTTTTTTCGATTGTATCAGAAGGCGAATCAGCGTGGAGGCAGCTGCTAAGTTTCCAGTAAAACTGTCTTTTGAAAGAAGTGTGACTAATGGAAATGTGTTCGCCGGGGAGCACTTCAAGAATATTTTTAAATACACCTTTTCCGTATGTTTTTGCAGGACCTAAGGCGAATATTTCATTGAGGCTGTTCCGGTCAAGTTCGGGAACGATATCGGGATAGGCAAATAATCCCTTGATTTCGGAAGAAAAAATAGTAGTCTCGTCTTTTTTTGTATAAAAGAGAGGTTTGACACCGAGCCTGTCGCGGAACAGATGAAGCGTTTGACAAGATTCATCCCACAGCGCGATTGCAAAGATTCCGTTTAACTTTTTAATAAAAGATGGTCCGCAGCGCATAAATCCGGCAAGGATTACTTCTGTATCGCCGGACGTCAGAAACTGTTCACCTTCAGAAATCAATTCTGCTTTCAGTTCCGGGGCATTATATATTTCACCGTTATATGCAATGACACAACTGTGATCGCCTCTGACGCGTCTCATCGGCTGATGTCCGGTGACTAAGTCGATGATGTTCAGACGAACATGGGCAAGCCCGCATTGAGGGGAGAGAAACGTACCTTCATCATCCGGCCCACGGTGCTTTTGAACTTGATTCATCATTTCTAAAATGTGGTTTCTGTAGTTCTTTTCTTTTGTATAATCCGCAGATGGGTTAAAAAATCCGGCGATTCCGCACATAGAAAATTCTCCTTCTTCTATTTTTTGACAATATCGCGTATGACAGGCTGAAGCTGCCGGTTCTCAAGAGCGGCTTCCAAAGCCGGGATAAGCAGATCGGTATGGGCAGTCATTGAATTCGGCTTTTTTTCGGGATCATCCTGCCCGAACGGAACAAAGTAGATATTTTTTGTATTTAAAAGAAGTCCGATATTTTTCATATTCATACCGAGGGCGTCGTTTGTCGATAAAGATAAAAGAAGCGGTTTGTTGTTGCGTAAATGGGCTTTTGCCGCCATTAAAGCAGGTGTGTCGGTGATTCCGTTTGCCAGTTTGGCAAGCGTATTTCCGGTGCACGGAAGGATCACAAGTGCGTCGAAAAGGTTTTTCGGACCGATCGGCTCTGCTTCGGAAATAGTCATCATCGGTTTATTTCCCGTAATTTCTTCTGCACGCCTATAAAATGATTCGGCAGAACCGAAACGGGAGTCTGTGGATGCGGCTGCGGTTGAAAAGACTGTCTGGACAGAGCCACAGCAGTTTGAAAGTTTTTGCAGTTCCAGAAATGCTTTTTTGTAAGTGCAGAACGAGCCGGTAAAAGCGACTCCGATCTGCGTTTCTTTTAAGGACAAAGGGGATTCCTCCTTTCATTTTGCGCATGAATTATGAGAGATACAGTTTTGATTCGATAAATTGTTTTAAGTGACGGGCAGAAGATGCGGGAGCATATTTGCCGGGAAGTCCTAAGCAGTGCAGAGCAGATATGCCGAGACGCTGAGCCGCGTCATAATCGACCCCTCCGGGGGAAGAGGCAATATCAATAATAAGAGCAGAAAGATCTACGTTTTTTAAAGTCTCTTCATTTATAAATTGCGCCGGAACAGTATTAAAAATGAAGCGAAAATCTCCGGCGTGATCGGAAAGTGATTTTAAGGGGAAACTTTTGTCGGCAATAACTGACGCGCGGGCGGATTCTTCGGCGTTATCTGTAAAAACGGAAACGTTTGCGGATAATCCCTTTAAACGGTAAACAATAGAGTGACCGCATTTTCCGAATCCAAGTACTGCGCATCTGCTTTTGTGCAGATTGAAAGGACTGTGGAGGATCGCTTCGCAGATTGCGCCTTCTGCAGTCGAGATACTGTTGTAAACAGGAAGCGATATATCGTCTGCATAATCAAAAACAGCGACGTTATTTTCGGCGGCTTCTTTTTTAAAAGAAGGAGGGATGCCCCCGGCAAACAAAGACTGACCGGGCCGCAGAAGATGAAGCAGCGTCTGAATAGAGAAACGATAGATGCTATTTTCAACCGAAACATCCGCGCCGTTTTTAGTAAACGGAAAAGGGCAGATGACGGACCCGGAATGGATACAGGCTTCTTCGAGAGAAGGCGCTTCGCGTACTATGGAAACATGTTCGGAGACGGAGCTGCAGTTGTTCGGCTGAGAGGCCAAAGCGTAATGACAAAGAGAACGGCCCGATTCTGCTAACATTTCTGCAAGAAAAACCTGACGCGCATCACCGCCTAAAACAGAGAAATCATATGAAAATGAAGACATAAAAACACCGCTTAAGAAACATTTTTAATTACTATATGCGAGTGAGAAAAAGATGTGAGTATAAATAACCTTGCTTGTCGTATATTTTTTCGGAATATTCCCGGGATGTCGGCAGTGCTGTGTATATCAGCATCCTTTTTATAGCGGGGCAAAAAATGATAAAAGAGAGTGATATTAACTATATCACAAAACGAATAGAAAACAAATCACTTTTGTTATTGACATGAAATCAAATAAAGTAGAAGGGAAGGCAATAAGATGAGCAGAAAAAGGAATAAGGTAATGAAAAACAGCTCCGGTTGTCATGATATTAATAAAGTTATAAGATTTTTTCTTATTCCTTTTAAAAAATATGCGTTATCATGTTAATATTAGGAGAGAGTAGGAGAGGTGATTGATAATGTACAATATATTAGTATGTGACGATGACAAAGAAATAGTGGAAGCAATCGAAATTTATCTGACGCAGGAAGGATATCGTATACTGAAGGCGTATGACGGTACGGAAGCTCTTGAAATGCTTGAAAGAGAAGAGGTTCATCTGCTTCTTCTTGATGTGATGATGCCGAAACTTGACGGGATTCGGGCAACTTTGAAAATACGAGAGAAAAACAGTATTCCCATCATTATCCTTTCCGCAAAATCGGAAGATGCGGATAAGATACTCGGACTTAATGTAGGAGCGGACGATTATGTTACAAAGCCGTTTAGTCCTTTGGAACTTGTTGCGCGAGTGAAATCTCAGCTTCGCAGGTATACGCAGCTTGGCGGCACGGCTCAGAATGAAAATGATAAAATATATTCTGTCGGCGGCCTTAGGATTAATGACGATCTGAAAGAAGTGACAGTAGATGGGGAGTTAGTAAGATTGACTCCGATCGAATATAATATCCTCCTTCTTCTTATGAAGAATCAGGGGCGCGTTTTTTCGATCAATCAGATATATGAAATGATCTGGAATGAGGAAGCTATCGGGGCTGACAATACGGTTGCCGTTCATATACGGCATATAAGGGAGAAGATTGAGATTAATCCAAAAGAGCCGCGGTATTTGAAAGTTGTCTGGGGAGTCGGATATAAGATTGAGAAGGTGCAGTAGATAAGAAAAACAGGTAAAGAGAGGAATGTGAATGAAAGGATGGTACAGAAGGACTGCGATGAAAGCGGTCGTCCTGATCGTAGGCGTGTTAACCGGAGCGATGTTTTTCACATCTCTTATAGTAACAACGCGGCTGACCGGAACGCTGAATCCGGCAGAGACGGTAAAGTTAATAGGAGAGCCATATGAAGAATCTTCGGATTTTAGCAATACAGTAGAAAGCTATATGCTTCAGGTGCTTGAACAGTTTCAGTTAAAAACGCTGTTTGAGTCAGACGGAGCATACAATCCGGATAAAGTGATCGACGTAATGTCTTATTTTGGAGCGTCGGGAGCAGACGCTGAAAATCATTCCGGACTGGTATACAGACTGTCGGATCTGATAGAGTGGAGCAAGGCATACAGTGTAGAATCAGGCGGTGTATATGATAAAAACGCAGTAATCGTCTGCAAACAGCCAAGCGGAAAATACTATTATTACTATACGGAAGAGTTTCTGAATCAGCTTGAAACAGGAGAACTTCAACTCGTATTAGAAGATGATAGAATGGATGTTGAGTCATTTTTAAATGACTTAAGCAACGGAACGCTTACCTCATCCGGAGTGAGTGATAAAATAAGCATATATGATGCAGAAGGCAGTAAATTGTATACAGACTGTTGGAATTACGGGGATTCAGTCCGTGAGAATTATGCGCCCTTAGGAGCGGCTAATCTTCTCCAAGTTGTAAATGAACGCCCGGAGTTAAACGGAAAGCTTATGGTTATTTATGATCATCTGGCATCTGTTCTTACGAGTATAAATGATAAATACAGCCGATATAAGAGCGGGTGGGAACACCTGGAAGAGGGAAACACAAACTTTACTTATTTATATATAGATCAGGATACAAAAAAAGTTACGACAAATAAAAGCGAATATGCAAATCTTATGGCAAAAGGCGAGTCGGGAATAAAAACGAACATTGAAGAATGCATAGCGGACATGAAATCAGGAAAAAATGTGAAATACATTTTTGTTTATCCGAAATTAAAAGATTTTGAAACAAATATGGATATATTACCGACAAATGAATGGGATATGGTGCGCTCTTATGATACCGACAAGACGTATGACAGTATTTTTGCGGTGGCAGTTGATACTTCTTATCCGGTCAAAGATATGTTCTATGAAAGAGACCGGATTTATGAAAAAAATATCCCGCTGCTAAGAGGCGGGTTCGTGATCTTGTGTCTTAGCGGAATTTTGTTCCTTATCAGTTTTGTCATGTCAGGGTTGATGGCAGGAAGAAAAGATGGAGATAACGAAGTTCATTTAACAGGCTTTGACAGATGGAAAACAGAGATCGCGGCAGTTGCCGTGATCGGAGTATGGGCAGTAGGAACGGCAGTTATCGTAGGCATGGGAATGATCGACAGCGATAATGTCTACAATATGGTAGAAACTCTTGACTATTATGGAGCGCGCTATATGAGCGATATGCCGGAAGTTTATTCTATGCTGTTTGTTCAGAAAGTAAGTTTTTTAGAGATAGCGGGTGCATTTTTATATGGAGCGTTTACGTTTATCTGCTTTTTCGCGGGTTATATGAGTCTTATCCGCAGAATGAAAGCGAAGAGTTTGTGGAATGGAAGTCTGCTTTGTATGATTCTTTCTTTTTGCAAAAGAATAGTCGATTCGAGTAATGACGTTTGGCGGACCGTTCTTTGGATCAGTGCATTTTTAGTCATCCACTGGATTACGTTTTTTGTCAGAAATGTACCGATGGCGCTGGCAGCTCTGGCAGCAGACGGAGTGACGTTTTGGATTGTCGTGGGAAGTATGCTTGCAAAAGTCAGGATCAAGAAAGGGATCGAACAGATCGCATCAGGCAATCTTGAGTATCGGATCGAACTAAAAGGACTGCGGGGAACGGAACGTAATATCGCCGAGAATGTCAATGATATCGGAAGCGGTCTGAACCGCGCGATTGATGAGGCGATGCGAAACGAACGTTTGAAAACGGATTTGATCACAAATGTATCGCATGACATCAAGACTCCGCTTACATCAATTATAAATTATGTGGATATTTTGAAGCGGTCTGATATTGCCGATGAAAAGATACTAGGGTATCTTGATATTCTTGAAGTAAAAGCGCAGAGACTTAAGACGCTGACAGAAGACGTTGTGGAAGCGTCGAAAGTAAGCAGCGGAAATATTACGTTAGAATATATGGATATTGATTTCCGTGAGATGGTACAGCAGACGGAAGGGGAAATGGCAGAAAAATTTGCCGCGCGAAACCTGTCGGTTGTATTGAACCTTCCGGAAGAAGCGGCGGTGATACATGTAGACGGACGCCGTATGTGGAGGGTGCTTGAAAATATCTTCGGCAATGCGGCAAAATATGCAATGCCGGGGACGAGAGTTTATGCAGATCTTTCGGTATCGGAGTCGGAAGTTAAGTTTTCTTTGAAAAATGTATCCGAGCAGCAGTTGAATATTTCGGCAGATGAGTTGACAGAGCGATTCATCAGAGGAGATATTTCCCGGAGTACGGAAGGAAGCGGACTCGGTCTTTCAATCGCCAAAAGTCTGACTGAAATGCAAGGAGGAGTTTTCGAGTTGTATCTTGACGGAGATCTGTTCAAAGTAGACATCAGATTTCCAAGGATAAAGCCGATGTAAAATATATATTGATTGGATTCGCCCCTTCCCTTTTTAAGGTAGGTTTTTCACCTTAGGGAAGGGGATTGTGTATCCTTTTTCTTACGAAGAAATAGCAGATTACCTGCAGTATGATCGTGATAAGCCATGATGCGGGATAAGAGATAAACAAAACATCCAATGATCTGTGGCGAGGGAAGATCATGAAGATCCAGACAATCCTCGTTCCGACTGTTCCGATGATAGAAAGAAGCATCGGAATTGCAGAATATCCCATTCCGCGCAGCGCGCCGGGAAAGAGGTCCATCAGTCCGCACATAAAATAAGTTACGGTAGTATACAAAAGTATTTCCATTCCGCATTGAATGACTTTCGGATCTGAAGTATAGATTTTTAACAGTTCCGGTCCGAAGAGATATGAACCTCCGCCTAAGATTAATGAAACGACAACGGACAGCAGAATACAGTTCCGAAGAACTTTGTCCATTCGTTTCCATTTTCCCGCGCCGTAGTTCTGGCTTGTAAAACTCATACATGCCTGTGTGATCGAGTTGGCTGCGGCGTACAGAAATCCGAAGATATTATTTGCAGCTGTATAGCCCGCCATTGCGATAGAACCAAAAGAGTTTACCGAAGATTGAAGAAGTACGTTTGAGAAGTTGATAACCGTACTTTGTATGCCTGCGGGAATACCTACCTGAAAAATTTGCTTTAAATAGATCCACTTGATTGTCATTGCGGAAAATCGAAGTTGATAGCTTCCGTCCGAGCGATATAGACAGCGAAGGACAAGGAGACAGGAGATCATCTGTGCGATCACTGTGGCGATTGCAACTCCCGCGACTCCGAGGTGTAATACGATCACGAGGAAGAGGTTTAAAGCTGCGTTTACGATTCCCGCGATGATAAGGAAAAATAAAGGCCGTTTTGTATCTCCGACGGCACGCAGGATTGCCGCTCCGTAATTATAGAGCATAAAGAAGGGCATTCCGGCGAAATAAATCCGCATATAAAGGGCGGACTGGCCGATGACGTCTGAAGGAGTGTCCATAAGCAGCAGGGCTGCTTTTGAAAAGAAAAGTCCGACAAAGACCATGACGATTCCGCTGATCAAAGCGAAAGTAACTGCGGTATGTACTGTTTCAGACATCTGCTTTTCCTGTTTTGTCGCATAGAAACGGGCAGCCAGTACGTTCGCTCCGAGGGAAACTCCGATAAAAAGATTCGTAAATACATTGATTAGCGCTGTCGTAGAGCCGACTGCCGCCAGAGCGCGGCTTCCTGAAAATCTTCCGACAACGACGATATCTACTGCATTGAAAAGAAGCTGGAGAATACTGGAGAGCATGAGCGGAATGGAAAATGAAATCAGTTTGTCTAAAACAGTTCCATTGCACATGTCTATTTCATATTTGTTCTTTTTCGATTTTGAAGCTGTCATTTTAAATCCCCTCTTTATAAAGTATAAGCTTTGTTAAAAAACTATTACGGTTTCATTACAGATTATATTATGAATAGAAAACGGGAAATTTTCAAGATGAAGTTTTTAATAACTTTTCGAGAAATTTTCATGAGTAAAACAATGGAATTAGCCACGATAAGCACGCAGCGCGGTTTTACGAATGGCGCGGGCTGAAGTGTTATTTTGTAAATGCATTTGTAAAAGAGAGGTATTTATCCAACCTTTACATTATTTGGTATGTATGCTATCCTTTTTAAAGACAAAACCAACTGAAGATTCAGAGGAGATATTTCTTCGGATCACAGGGGGATAAAGGAGAGAAAACTATGTCAGAGAAACAGAAATATTATATTACGACGGCGATTGCCTATACTTCCGGCAAGCCGCATATCGGAAACACATATGAGATCGTTTTGGCAGATGCGGTTGCCCGTTATAAGAGAAGTCAGGGGTATGATGTATTTTTTCAGACAGGAACAGATGAGCATGGTCAGAAGATCGAACTGAAAGCAGAAGAAGCGGGCGTTACACCGAAAGAATTTGTAGACGGTGTTTCCGCTGAGATCAAGAAGATATGGGATCTGATGGATACGTCCTATGACAAATTCATTCGTACGACAGACGAAGACCATGAGAAGCAGGTACAGAAGATTTTCAAAAAGCTGTATGATCAGGGCGATATTTATAAAGGTCATTACGAAGGAATGTACTGTACGCCGTGCGAGTCTTTCTTTACAGAGTCACAGCTCGTAGACGGAAAATGTCCTGACTGCGGAAGAGAAGTGCAACCGGCGAAAGAAGAAGCGTATTTCTTCAAAATGAGTAAGTATGCAGACCGACTGATCGAGCATATTAATACACATCCTGAATTTATTCAGCCTGTTTCCAGAAAAAATGAGATGATGAACAACTTCCTTCTTCCGGGACTTCAGGATCTGTGCGTATCCAGAACTTCGTTTAAGTGGGGAATTCCGGTTGATTTTGACGATAAGCATGTCGTTTATGTATGGCTTGACGCGCTGACAAACTATATCACGGGAATCGGTTATGATGCAGACGGAGACAGCACGGAACAGTATGCAAAATTGTGGCCGGCTGACCTGCATTTGATCGGAAAAGACATTATCCGTTTCCATACGATCTACTGGCCGATCTTTTTAATGGCGCTTGGGCTTCCGCTTCCGAAGCAAGTATTCGGTCATCCGTGGCTTCTTCAGGGAGACGGGAAGATGAGCAAATCAAAAGGAAATGTTCTTTATGCAGACGAGCTTGTTGATTTCTTCGGGGTAGATGCAGTACGTTATTTCGTTCTTCATGAGATGCCGTTTGAAAATGACGGAGTGATCACATGGGAGCTTATGGTAGAACGTTTAAATTCCGATCTTGCCAATACATTAGGAAACCTTGTAAACCGTACAGTTTCTATGACAAATAAATACTTTGGCGGCGTTGTTTCCGATAAAGGAGCGGCGGAGGATGTCGATGCAGATCTGAAAGCGGTGATCGACAATACACCGAAAGCGGTTGATGCGAAAATGGACGGGCTGCGTGTGGCGGATGCGATCACAGAGATCTTTAATCTGTTCAAACGCTGCAACAAATATATCGATGAAACGATGCCGTGGGCGTTGGCAAAAGATGAAGAAAAGAAAGATCGTCTGGAAACAGTTCTTTGGAATCTGATCCAGGGAATCTCAGCAGGAGCGCGCCTTCTTGAATCCTTCATGCCGTCTACAAGCAAAAAGATTCTGGATCAGATCGGAGACGGGCATGTGACGGAGAAACCGGAGATTCTTTTCCAAAGACTGGATCTGGAAGAAGTAATGAAAAAAGTAGAAGAACTTCATCCTCATATAGAAGAAGCAGAGGAAGAGGAAGATGTGATCGATATCGAGGCAAAGCCGGAGATTACGTTTGAACAGTTTGGAGCGATGCAGTTCCAAGTAGGAGAGATCATCGCTTGTGAGGCAGTGAAAAAATCAAAAAAACTCCTTTGTTCTCAGGTAAAGGTAGGAAGTCAGGTGAAACAGATCGTTTCAGGTATTAAAGCACATTATACACCGGAAGAGATGGTAGGGAAAAAAGTGATGGTACTTGTGAACCTGAAGCCTGCAAAGCTGGCGGGAGTACTCAGTGAAGGCATGCTTCTTTGTGCAGAAGATGCAGAAGGCAATCTGGCGCTTATGACTCCTGAGAAAGCAATGCCTGCGGGAGCGGAGATCTGCTAATAAGAATAGAGAAGAATAGATAAGATTAGATAAGATCAGAGAAACATAGAGAAAAAATATCTGTTGGCTGAACACAGACAGTTCATCCCGCAGATATTTTTTTATTCTATAGAAAATTTTGAGTTCTTATGGGATAACATCTTTCGGGAAGATATTGAAGTGGGATTGTCACTTTGTTCTTACAGAGAAAAGTTAAAAAATTTTGTTGTTTTTAATGCAACAAAATGCTTATCAAGGTACTCTTATATATGAAAGCATATTTAAGTCAGTGCGAAAGAGATGAAAGGAGGGAGCTTATGTCCGCAGGAATAGTGGATATACAGCGTCAGCTTATTAAAAAAGCGAAGTTGGGAGATACGAAAGCCTTTTCGCAGTTGTATGCTGAGATTTATAAAGATCTGTATCGGTTTGCGCTTTATATGACGAAACATACGCAGGATGCAGAAGATGCGGTCAGTGAGGCAGTGATATCTGCATATGAAAATATATCCGGACTAAAGAAAGAAAATTCTTTCAAGAGTTGGATGTTTACGATTCTAAATAATGAGTGTAAAAAGATATTACGGAAAAACGGTAATACGTCGAATCAAGTGAGTGAAGAGGATGCCAAAAACCTCGGAGCAGAGGAAATAGATTTTGCACAGCGCCATGATGTAAAGAAGGCGTTTGAATCATTAGAGGAAGAGGAGCAGACGATAGTTGCATTTTCCGTATTCGGAGGATACAGAAGCGAAGAAATAGCCGAGATGCTGGGGAAGAACCCGGGAACGGTCCGATCAAGGAAGAGCCGTGCTTTCGGCAAGATGCGTGAAATGCTGGACTGAATGGCAGGCGTTTTGAAGATGGAGAAAATAGAAGATAATAAGAAGAAAAAATAACAAAAACCATCAAAATAACGAAAGGAGATTATCTATGTCAGAGAATAAAAAAGAAACGAAAAATCAGGATATGATTGAGAAAGAAATGAAAGAGAAGATGAAGCAAACTGTTGAAGATGAAAAGATCCCCGGTTCGCTTGAGCCGGAAGCGGTTGAAAAGATGTTGGAGACGAGAAAGAAGAAAAAGTCGAATAATCGCCGTTGGAAATATGCCTCAGTGGCAGCAGCGGCTTGCGTTTGTCTTGTAGTGGGAGCAGTCGGATATACGAATATGAACGCAGGAAAAAATGAACGGCCGGGAACGGTAACAGAAGGCAGATCAGAAGAAGATCAGGGAAAAATCGCACTGGCAAAAAATTATGATGAAATTAAAAAATATTTGAAAGAAAATGAGAAAAGGGCGAAAGGGCAGAACGGATTCGGCAGAGCAGACGCGGCCTATATGACGGACGGGGCCATGGCGGAATCTTCTGTAGCCGAATCGACAAAAGATATGGCAGGTGCCGATTATTCTGATACAAATATCAGACAAGAGGGAGTCGGCGAAGCGGACACTGTTAAGACTGACGGGAAGAATCTTTACATTCTAAATGATCAGACAGTAGAGATTGTAGATGTATCTCAAGCAGAGATGAAAGATCTGGCAAGTATCGAGATAGATGAAAATTGTTTTATAAGAGAGGTTTTTGTTTCCGATGGGCGGCTTGTGATATTGTATACCGAATCAAAATGTGAAGAAGGAAAGAAAGCAGAAGACGGAATTTATAAAGATTATACATGCGCGGCAGTTTATGATGTGACCGATCCGGCGAATCCGAGAGAAGCAGGAGTGATTTCTCAGAGCGGGCAGTATCATACAATGCGCGTGAAAGACGGATATGTTTATTTAGTCAGCGATTTTTACACATATTATGATTCGTCGGTATCAAACGAAAGCGATTATATCCCGCAGATCCAGGGAAGTCTGCTCCGCGCGGAAGATATATATATGCCGCAGGGAACGACCGGAAGTCAGCACACGGTTATTTCTGCATTTGCGCTTTCCGACCCGACTGAGAAATTACAGACAAAGGCGATTTTCGGAAACGCGGGAATGTGTTATGTGAGCGAAAATAATATTTATATAACAGAGGAGTATTACGGAAAAAGCGAGACAGAGAATATCCAGACTTCGATCCGTAAGATCGCTTATGATAAGGGAACTTTAGATGCGGTAGGACAGACAAAGATCGACGGCGTTTTGAATGATTCCTTTAGTATCGATGAATATAACGGATATTTGCGAATTGCAGCGACAGTGATTCCCAGTGATTATAACAACCGGATCATGCCTGTTCCGTATGTGGAAGAAGGCGGATCGGATGTTATAGTTGAAGATGAAGTGGCAGTGGATAATGCATCTATAGAAACAAATGCGTTATATGTGTTGGATGAAAATCTGGAAATGACCGGAAGTATTCAGAATCTGGCGAAAGAGGAAACAATCCATTCAGCGAGATTTATGGGCGATATCGGATATTTTGTGACATTTAAGCAGATCGATCCGCTGTTTTCCGTGGACCTTTCAGATCCGTCAAATCCAAAGATCATCGGAGAATTGAAGATACCGGGATTTTCAGATTATCTGCATCCGTATGGCGATGGAAAACTGCTTGGAATCGGATTGAGCGTAGATGAAGAGGGCATGACGACAGAAGGTGTGAAGCTGTCTATGTTTGACATAAGTGATCCGGCAAATGTAAAGGAGATGTCAACCTATGTTTTAGAGAATGTGCTTAGCACAGACGCAGGATATAATTATAAGGCGGTATTTGCCGATGCAGAAAAGAATCTGTTTGGATTTATGGCGTACGGAGATTCGATCGAATATAAAATGTTTACTTACGATGAAGCGGAAGGTTTTAAAGAAGTATTTTCAAAAGATATTGTTAATTACGGAAATGTCCGAGGATTGTATATCGGAGAAACATTTTATCTTGTAGCCGGAAATACAGTCGAATCATTTACGTTAAACGGATTTGAAAAAATAGACGATCTTGTCCTGTAATAGACGATTGGCAGATGGAATGAATTTCCAAAGAAAATTCAGAATCCGTAACGGAACTTAGATAAAAATTTTGGGGAAAAGGCGCTGATATCATATTGACGTATCGGCGTCTTTTTTGAAGCCTTAAAAGCGAAGCGAAAATTAAACAAAATGAAAGAAAATCAAATCCCTTGCCGTAACGAAGAAGTATGAAAGAGTCATTTTTATACGACAGCTTAACTGATATTGTAAATATAACAAAAGCGGAATAAATATAAAAATTATAAATCAGTCTGTCGAAAGGGGAAGAAGATATGAAAGGATATAATACGGAAGAGGGTTATATGGGGTATGTAGAAGGAACGTGGATGCTTTTTAGCTGCGAAGCGGATTATTATGAATTCATGGAGTGAAAAGCCGTGAAGTGAGAAGTCAGAGATGGTTTCCGTAGTGGAAAACGCAGAAATATGATACTATATCATTATGACTAAAGTACGGGAGCGTTGTATTATGCCGAAGGGAGCAAATCAAAAGTTTAAGCTGTACCGTCTCGCACAGATCATGTGTGAAAAGACGGATGAAACACATTATCTGACAATGCCGGAGATTCAAAAAGAGTTGGAAAAGTATGATATTATCGCAGAGAGAAGAAGTCTGTATGAATCGTTGAAAGATTTAGAAGAATTCGGCATTGAAGTAGAAGGTGAGCGCAGCGGGAGAGGATACCGCTATCATGTGATAGGCAGACAATTTGAACTGGCTGAACTGAAACTTCTTGTTGATGCGATACAGTCGTCAAAATTTATTACAGAGAAGATGACGAACCGGTTGATAGGAAAACTGGAAACTCTTGTCAGTCAGCATGATGCGGCGGATCTTCGGCGGCAGGTGTTTGTTTCAGGGCGGATTAAGACGATGAATGAAACTGTTTATTACAGCGTCGATACGATTTATAATGCAATTTCACAAAACAAAAAAATTAAATTTCAATATTATCAGTGGAATGTGAAAAAAGAACCGGAGCTTCGTCACGGAGGAGCGTATTACCATATCAGCCCGTGGGGGCTGCTATGGGATCATGAGAATTATTATCTGATCGGATATGATTCCCGGGCAGAGCAGATCCGGCATTACAGAGTCGATAAAATGCTTCATATTTTGCTGTCGGAAGAGATACGGGAGGGAAAGGAGGAGTTTCAAAAGATCGACATGGCGTCGTATTCAAAAAAGAGTTTTGGCATGTTCGGGGGAAAAGAACAGTCGGTAAAACTTCTTGTTGAAAATTCGCTGGCAGGTGTTATTGTAGATCGTTTCGGGAAAGATGTGATGATGATTCCGGCGGATGCCGATCATTTCACTGTGAGTGTAGACGTTCAGGTAAGCAGTCAGTTCATAAGCTGGGTATTTGCGCTTGGCAGTCAGGCAAAAATTGTCAGCCCGAAGAATGTTGTAAATCAGGTGCGCAAGGAGATTGAGAAACTTGCGGAGCAGTATGCGCTTCCTATAGAAAACAGAAGGGAGAATTGAAACATGGATGAGAAACTAAAACCTTTATTTACTCCGTGGCGTATCGGAAACTGCGAGATAAAAAACCGTATCGTATTGACTTCTATGGGAGGAACCGATCTGTTCGGATGGATGGAGAAAAACCATTTTGACAAAATGGGTGCGCGATTTCTTAGGGAGGCTGCAAAAAACAATGCGGGTCTTGTCCTTCCGGGGTGTCAGCCGGTATATAATCCTATGTTTGGACAATGGCTGTACAAGAATAAAAAGATGTATGAAGATCTGAAAGAGTGGATGCCGGAGTTTCATAAAACAGGAGCCAAACTTTTTGTTCAGTTGACAGCGGGTTTCGGCCGGTCGTTTACGATCAGCGAGATGATGGAAAAATTATATACGAATAAGGCGCTGCGCGTTTTATCAAAGCCGTTTATGGATCTGGATAAGATTACTGCGACGGCAAGCCTGTCTCCGAACCGCTGGTCGGATAAAGTTCCTTCAAGAGAGATGACAAGAGAAGAAATTCATGAGTTTGTGGAAGCGTTTGCAAAGTCGGCGAAACTTTTGCAGGATGCGGGAGTTGACGGAGTGGAAATACATGCGGTACATGAAGGATATCTTCTTGATCAGTTTACATTAAAATATGTAAATCATAGAACAGATGAATATGGAGGATCTTTTGAAAACAGATATCGCTTTGCTGTAGAGATCGTGCAGGCGATTAAAAAAGTATGTGGTGAAGATTTTCCTGTATCGCTAAGGTACAGTGTTCTTTCCAAGACAAAAGGATTCAGAAAAGGCGCTCTTCCGGGAGAGCAGTTTACGGAAGTCGGAAGAGATATGGAAGAATCTGAAAAAGCGGTGAAATATTTGCAAGATGCAGGTTATGACATGCTCAACTGCGATAATGGTACATATGATGCGTGGTATTGGGCGCATCCGCCTGTTTATATGCCGGAAAATTGTAATCTGGAAGATGTAGAACATATTAAACAGTTTGTTCGGATTCCGGTTGTATGTGCGGGGAGAATGAACCCGAAAACAGCGGCAGAATCGATCGCCGCAGGAAGATTGGACGGAGCGGGATTCGCGAGGCAGTTTTTGGCAGATCAGGAATGGGTCACAAAGATGATGGAAGATCGGGAAGAAGAGATTCGGCCTTGTATTTTATGCCATAACGGATGTTTTAATATGTGTCACTATAAAGGAGTGCCAAACGATCAGGAATTAAGTGACAGCCTGCATTTGTCAAGGTGTGCGGTTAATGCGGAAACGATGCAGTGGGATCGGCATTTTATAGAGAAAACAAAGAATCCAAGAAGAGTCTATATTATCGGCGGAGGAATCGGAGGGATGGAAGCTGCCAGAGTGTTAAAGCTTCGTGGGCATGATCCGGTTATTTATGAGAAGAACAACGTTCTTGGCGGCACGTTCATCCCGGCAAGTGCAGAATCTTATAAGGGGAAATTAAGAGAACTTTTGGCATGGTACAGAAGACAAATGAAAGAACTGGATGTGGAGGTTCATTTAGGTAAGGAGATTGACAGCGTTGAAAAGTTCGGCGATGCTCCGGTAATAATTGCAACCGGTTCTGTTCCGCGCGTGATGAAAAATATTCCGGGACATGAACGGATGATTGAGGCATGCGACTATCTGAACGGAAGGGATGTAGGAGAAAGAGTTGTAGTGATCGGAGGAGGCCTTACGGGAAGCGAGATTGCCTATGAGCTTGCGCTTCAGGGAAAGAGACCGGTTATTGTTGAGATGAAAAATGATCTTGTGGCGCAGAAAGGAGTTTGCCTTGCCAATAGTTCCTATTTGAGGGAATGGTTTGAGCTGCACGAAGTTCCGGTATATCTCGAAACAAAGTTAAAAGAAGTAAAAGAACATTCGGTGATCTGTACAGATAAAACCGGAAAAGAGATAGAGATTCCTTGTGACTCTGTGATCGGATCAGTCGGTTACCTGCCTAATCCGCTGGAAAGAAAAGGAAAGAATATTTACCTGGTCGGCGATTGTGAACAGGTTGGAAATTTACGGAGCGTGGTGTGGGGCGCTTACGAGACTGCGATGAAGATTTGCTGATATGACGATGCAGAATGATTGATAGAACAAGAATAGTGAGATATTAGAAAATGCAGCTTTCTCTTGTGAGGGTAAAGCTGCATTTTAATCTGAAAATAGATTTGTTTAAGCGAACAACTGTAAAATAATCTGAATGATCCAAAACAGACAATACAGAATCATTCCGACATTTAAGATGATCGTTGAGAAACGTTTTCCTTTCGGAATTGTGATCTCTCCGGGGGCACATTTGAATTTCTTAAAGTTGATCGCCCAAAATATGATGCCTGTAATGACAAGACCGAAAAGAAGCAGCATGTAAAAACAAATCAAAAGAAACTGAACCGGATGCTGCATAACGAGTCCGACGATGGCTGACGGGTTATTTTCCGCTAACAGAGAAAGCTGATTGAAAAATGTTGATTTCATTAAAAGCAGTCCCGGAATCGAGCCTAAAAAGTTGACTGTCATATGCAGGGCAACCGTGTAGATCAAGCGCCCGGTTTTTACATAAATGAATCCCCAGAACACACCGAGTGTAAATGCGTATACAAATTGATTAAAATTACCGTGGAATAACGCAAACATCAATCCTGACAGAAGGATAGCCGTTGCCTGTCCGTACTGTACTGTCCGGTCGATGATGAGTTTTCGGAAAACATATTCTTCGACGATGGGAGCGCAGATCACCATAAGGAAAAATGCTGTGAGCGGAGACAGTCCGGTAAGAATGTCCTGGATCGGGTTGTCTACGAGATCTCCTTTTAGTGTTCCGAAGATAGCTGTCGTAAATGTGCCTATTACATTCGTAACATACATAAGCGCATAGCACATAAAAAAGGCGATAATCCATTGCCCTGCCGTCATTTTCTTCTTGTGGATGACCATGCCGGGGATCGTGCGTACGATGATGACCAAAAGCGGCATTGCAATAAGATACATCGAAAGCGATGAGATGATCAGGGAAATATTCGGATTCACCATAAGCTGGGGTGCGATCAACTGAATCAATGTAATGACAGAAATCTGCACTCCCGAAATTATGATCGCTCCACAGAAATAAAAAAGTCCGATCTTGGAAAAATGACTCTTGTGTTTTTTTAACGGATCGGACGGAGCCGGGATGATAAGTTCAGTGTTTTCCATATGAAATAACCTCCTCTTGCGTAAGATTAAAAATCAATAAAAAATTTTACGTCTATTATCCCATTTTGCGAAGCAAAAATCAATAAAAACAGAACTTATATTTGCAGCCGGTGAGATGCTAAGGCAGCAAGGTGTTAATTTTAGAAATCGATGTTATAAGGAATATTTTCAAAATATGAAGAGGTAAAAATTATTTGCGCCCGAAAAAGGAGGGGGTAAATAAAGTTTGCTGGACTTTGCAGAGTGGAGAGATAAAATAAAATAAAAAGGAGGTAAGCGGTATGAAAATAGGAGAAACAATTTTAAAATTACGAGAAGAAAAAAAGATGTCTCAAGAAGAGTTTGCACAATATTATCATGTGACGAGGCAAACTATTTCAAACTGGGAAAAGGAAAAGAATTATCCGGATTTACAAACATTAGTAAAGATTAGTGACGAATCAGGAGTTCCGTTGGATTCTATGCTTAAGGATAACTTCTCTATGGTACAAGAAATCGATAAAAAAGTAAGACACTTAAAAATATTTAAAATAGGAACAATAGTAGTATTGGCGATAGTTATTTTAGTTTCAGCTTATATAGGAATTCAAAACGGCAAGCAGGACCATCTTGTGCGGACATATGAAGATAAGTTGGAGGAACTTGGATTTGAGCAAGAAGGTAATAATTATTGCCTCACAGATTCCGATTTTAAGTATGATATTTATATGTTTGACAGACCTTCTATATGGAAATGGAATCAGGAAATGAGTGACAGAGAGAAATTTATCGTAGCCACACTTCTCGTAAAGAATAGCGATTTGGAAGAAAATCCGGGTATTACAATTCGGAAAACAGGCGATTTTATAACACTTTATATTTCAAGAGAAAACCATTTGGCAGACGACGGTTCTACAAAACCAAAAGAGTATAGTCTTGATAGAAACGGTCAGATAAAACATAAAGAAAAAATGGAAGCAGATGATTATGAAGTATATGCTAAACTGAAAGAGGAGATAGAGAATGGAGTGAAAAAACTCAATGAAATGTATTCAAACATTTATGAATAAAAATATTTGTATAATGATTGCAAGGTCGAATAATAGGGTGTTGAATGCTTGACACCCTTCTTTTGATTAATCTAAACTATAAGAAAGTGTTGCGGAGTTGTGGTGTACGGTTGCAAAAATCCGATTGAACTAATATTTTGTAGCTATAATATGGGCATGCAAATACTTGCATAACAAGTATAATAAATGTGTGGTGTTTTTTAGAACAGGTTCTTGTACCGAAATTCGGTACAAGAAAGAATAGGATGAGAAGCAGACAGCATCTCAACCGGATGCTTCTGCTTCTACACAGAAAAATAACGCTTCCCAAACAACAGGGGAATCTAATGGAGGGAACTCAGGAAACGGCGGAACTCAAAATACAGCTCCGGTACATACTCATGATTATAGTATTCCGATCTATACAGGAGAATGGGTAGTCGATCAGGAAGCTTGGACAGAAACTGTCAATGAACCAGTATATGAAATGGTAGAACATACAATTTGTAGCACATGTCAAGCTGATATCTCAGGAGTTGCAGGACAACATTTAGACGAGACAATGCATGCGGGATATTACTCGGGCTGGAGAAAAGAGCAAACAGGAACAAAAACGTATACAGTTAATCATCCAGAACAAGGGCATTACGAATCGATTGTGACCGGATATAATGTAGCTGTGGAGCAGTTCAATGAAATGGAAGTTTATAACCATATCACAGACTGGTTCAGGATCGAAAAGAGATTGCGAAGAGGGATTTGGTTCAGATTATGTGACGGCTCAGATTTCTTTAAGAATGATTACAGAACTACTCGCTATGGACCTCATGACCTGCATTCATTCGGTCGCGGCTATCGCCTTATAAGCGAAAAAAATGATCTCCACTTATGAGATCAAACTCTCAACGGGAGCTCATTTTTCGCTTGCATGGCTTGTAGTTTTAGCGCAAATGGTGTCAAATTGGTGTCAAAACAGAAAAAATCACAATTTCAAAAGAAATAAGATACTGCAAACCATTGATTTTAAAGGGTTTGCAAAAAAATAGCAAAAATATTAGCACTCAACCCTTGACAGTGCTAATAACGGGTGCTA
>RRZT011324353.1_pt1 | contig 29829 bp, 22 predicted proteins | sample 2165551 | NCBI WGS metagenome assembly RRZT01 (sample SAMN10456910, study PRJNA506462) | wastewater metagenome | biome: wastewater; feature: sludge; material: wastewater sludge; isolation source: wastewater sludge with Escherichia coli K12::gfp cells carrying plasmid... | place: USA: Moscow, Idaho...
GGGAGCAGAAGAAGATCGTCACACTAGAGGCGGCTCTCCGGACAAATCAGGAAGCGAAGCAGGTTCTTCCTCGGGTCGAGGCATTGGAGAAGGCGGAGCGGGCTGTCAAGGAAGCCAATCAGTCGCTTGAACGGGTATCACCTATCGCGCCGGAAGCTGGTAAGGGGGTTTCTATCGGGGTCACCGAGGAGGAAGCTACTCGTTTGGCGTCGCTGAGCGGCACGCTTGCCGAGTTGGAGAGAGAGGAGCTCGCCGTTATCACTGTGCATCGGGAGCAGACGGCAGACGAGAATTCGCTGGGAGAAGGTGAACAAGACCTGATCGTTGCTGAGCAGGCAGCGAAGGCGCTGCCTGCTCAGCTTGAGGCTGCTCGAACCACACAACAAACCGCAGCTCAAACGTATGCCAGGTTGCCTGCGGCCAAGGCTTCCTTAGAGGACGCTCGTGCTCGGCACCGCCGCGTGGAGGAGTTGGATGGACTCCAGAAGAAGATTGAAGCTACCAAGAAGCAGGTAGCAGCGAAACTCGCGAGGTTTGTCAAAGCCAAAGCGGAGCATGACCTCCTGACCACAGCCTGGATTGCATCAACCGCCGCGAACCTTGCAATGGAGCTGGAAGAAGGGATTCCTTGCCCGGTCTGTGGAGCGGAAGAGCATCCCTCCCCCGCCAAGAAGACGGAGGAGTTCGCCACCCATGAGGAGGTAAAAGCCGCCGAAGCGACGCGGAGCGATTGTGAAACCGCCCTACGCGAGAGGCAGAAAAAGGTCGAGGCGCTGCGGGCAAGTTCACGCGTCATCGCAGAAGACCTGAACGGGCTCACCGCAGAACTCGCAAACGAGCAGGTTGCGGACGCCGTCGTCGCCGTTGAGAAGGCGGAGGCTGCCGGAAGAGAAGCCACCCAGCAAGCAAGCGTAGTTGCCTCGCTGGAGGCCCAGCACAAAGCTGCAATACAGAAAGTCACGACGCTTCGTGAACAGATTGTCGTACTGAAGTCCCGTGTGAGTGAGCGCAAGGAGCGCATCACTCGGGAGGAGGCCCGCTTGGCGGAGGAGCTGGGCGGCTTCTCATCCATTTCCGAGCGGATCGCCGCGCATCGGGCGGCGGTGGCGTCAAAGAACGCGGAGCTCTCGGCCCTGCGTACTTGCCTCGCTGCCCGGCGTGCACAGGACGAACGCTCCGAAGAACTTGCGGAGGCTCTCAAAGCGTCACCTTTCACCAGTGCGGCGGTGGTGCGTGAAGCAGTCATCGGTGACGAACAGGCGAAGGAATGGGAAGCGCACATTACGCGGCACAAACAGGACCTTCACGACGTGGAACGTGATCTCGCAGCACCTGAGATCGCCAAGCTCACCGGTGACGAGCATCCGGAAGTAGACGCCGCCCGCGCGGCACAGCGCGAGGCGTTGAGCAGCGCGGAAGCCGCACGTGCTGCCTTCACCACCGCAGAGATCACTGCACATCAGGTGACCCAGCGCGAACAGCAACTCCGGCAAAGCTTGGATTCATGGGTTGCCGCCCGGACCACCGCGGGTCCAGTAGTTCGCCTCGCGGGTCTCGCAAACGGTACATCCGAGTATTCGTTCACCAAAATGACACTCCCCACCTACGTGCTCAATCAACGATTCAAGCTGGTGGTGGAGCGTGCCAACGAGCATCTCTCGGTGTTCTCGCTTGGGCGCTACGAACTCGTCAGCACCGAAGAAAGAGAAAGGGGTTCCCGCGCGCAGAAGGTGGGGCTCGGCTTGGAGATTATCGATCACGTCGGTGACTCCAACGGCGATGTCCGCCGAGCAACCAAATCACTTTCGGGTGGCGAGACGTTCTATGTCTCCCTCTCCCTGGCACTCGCCCTCGCTGATGTGGTCTGCTCAGAGAACGGTGGCATTCAGCTCGATACCCTGATGATTGACGAAGGGTTTGGAACTCTCGACGAGAACACCCGCGACCAGGTCATGCAGGTGCTCACCTCGCTGGCAAGCAATGGGCGCGCCGTCGCCGTGGTCAGCCACGTCGAGGAGCTCAAGAAGATGATCGCCGAACAAATCCTGGTGCGTCCGCTGCCGGATGGTTCTTCAACACTGGAGGTGCGGGCATAGAAAGTAGCGGAGAGCTTCTATCGTGCTGCACCTCACAAGACTCTCGTCAGCCCGTGTTAAGCCACACACATCATGGGTGTGGCTTAACCGCCCCGGAGAACACCCGCATTACTCCGCGGCCAGCATCCTCGCGAGCGCGTCGCGCTCGGCGACGTCGTACCACATGAGGTCCTCGTCAATCACGCGCTCGAAGGCAGCCTCGTCACCGTCGGCGGCTTCGGCAACGTCCTGCTCTGATTCGAGATCGTCCACGTGAATCGACTCGATCTTCTTCCAGCCCACCGGTTGGTTGAGGTATACCGCTGACGGCAAGTGCTCGTTCAAGTCATATACCTGAGGGTCAAGAAGAGAAACATGCGCGTCCGGAACAACCGCCACAATTACACAGCGCCGAGGCGCAACACTGACACCCTCAGAACGTGCAGCGCCAACGAGCCGCAAAGAGTCATCGGCGGCGGCATTCATCGCAACTGCCTCAACGACCTCTGGATCTTCCGGCCCCAGCGCATGCTCCAGCGCACGCGTTACCGCATGAACAACTCGTGGTTCGATCGGGGCGCTCAACAGGTCTCGGTTTGTCGCTGGAATGTAGATCCTCACACGCTCATGCTAGCGGATGTGTACCCTTCACCTCAGCACCAACAACCTCAGAATCCCCACCGTTTCGCCGTTTGAACCACGAGCCCGTCAACGTCTTCATACCAGGTAGCCGACGTTCTTTGAATTCAGACGACACCGGCTTCTTTGCGTTGTTCGAAAGCTTAGCTCCCCACTTCTTCGCAGCCGCTCCCCACCTCTTTTTACTGGGTACTTCACCTTCCCTCGCCACTCGGCGTGCCAGCTCCGAGATGTCGCGTGCCACCACACTACTCGGGGCTACTTCCTGGATCGTCAAACCCCGGCATTCAGCATCAATGATGTGCTCACGATCATCCCTGACCATCGAGAATCGGTGGATTCCATACGGCGCAAGCACCTCCGTTGACGCGGCAGCGGTATACATCGGGTGGCGCCCGATCCGTGTCACCACCACGTGCGGATCGTGGACTCCGAGATCTGTCCCACGGGCGACATGGTCCACCAGTCGCCGCAGTCCGACGGGCCCGGCCCTTCCCACAATCACCACATCATCCGCATCCTCAAGAAGCGACAGCGTCAGGCCATCGCGTTCCATCTCAAACCCATATCCTTGCGGTTCGGCCTCAGCGGCACAATCAACGACGACATAGTCCCACCGCTCCCTCGCCATCTCCCACAATCTGTCAGCCACAGGACGCGGAATCTCACGCCACCGATGCCCAGCATTGAGGCCGGGAAGAAAATCAAAACCGGCGATCTCAACACAGGCACGTGCGATCACCTCGGGGCTACCCTCACCCATATTGATGGCTCGCGCAACGGCAACAATCGCGGATGTCTCCTGGTCCAACGCAAGTAGCTGGGCCAACGAAGGGTGATGGATATCAGCATCAATGAGTAAGGTGCGGTTCCTTTCACCGAGGGCGTGGGCGAGATCTCGTGCTACACACGACCGTCCCGGAGAGCCACCACTCCCCCACACGGCGATAACTTTTCCACAAGGACTTTTCGGCTTCTCTACTTCTTCGAGACGCTCACGAGGGGTCGCTTTTCCTCGCGACGCAGCCGTGACCTCCCTCGGCTCATAAACCTCTAGTTCATCACCGGCATCCTCCACACTGTAGTATCCCTGGTCAGCTCTATCGTCAGCTCGTAACGGCTCCTCCGGTTCAAGGTGCCGCGACACCGCCGTCGTTGCTGCCAGTCCACCCTGCCCACCGCCCTCACTCTTCCCAGCAGCGCGCGCCTTCCCACTCTCAATCGTCCGTTCCCGTCTCGGACGTTCGCCCAGATTCTGGAGGCACGCGGCGACGTCGTCGGCAAAAGGAGAGGAGACGGCGTCACATCCCATCTCCCGAGCGGATGCCGGATTCAGCGTGCGCAGGACTCCCACAATCTGCAGTCCGCACGCGTGCAGTTCGGAAGCGTCTAGTAGGTCGATATCGTCGACGACGGCGACCCTACCCAACCCCGCTTGCGCGCAGGCGACGAGCTCGGTCATATCAGCACATCGGCGGGTCACCTCAATGGGTGACTGAAGCGAGGCGAGCCGCTCGACAACCTGGACTTCCAGCTCACCACTCAAGCAAAGAAGGACACTCACGGGGTTTGGCCTTCCACAAGAACAAGGCCATCTTGGGATCCAAGCACAGCAAGAACCGGAGAAATCTGATGGTCCTGCACACGTATCTCTGCGGTAATCTGATCCATCATCATGGCATCAGCGCTGGCCACTGAAACGATGAGAACATCCCCCGCCACTAGCTCGGCCTTCGCCTCCTTGCCACCGGGCTCCGACTGTCTCACCCGCCAAAGCTGCGCGTGACTTCCCTTCCCCAAACTTGCCGGGGCCGGACTCAATAAGGGCACGACGAGAACGTTACCTTCGGCTTTCTCGTGCTCAATGAAACTACGCGCCACAAACTGTCCCTCGGTGATGACCTGGGTCAGTTGAGCCTCTCCCACTTCGTCACGTGGACCCAGATAGACGGCAGCTACATCCGCAGGCATGTCCACGGTTCTCAGGTCAGCCGACTTAATAGCAGTGCCTGGAAGAATCGTGTCCCCCGCTTGATAAACGGGAGTGGTGGGTGGCCCCTGGAAAAGATAACCGCCCACGATAGCTGAAAAAGTGATGAGAAGAATGCCTCCTGCCAAGCGAGGATCCTTCCATCGCGCGGTCGTCATTCGGCGTACTTTTGTCATCGCTTTTCCTCCCGGACACGTTCTCATGCTTCACCTCGCCCAGCCTCACGTATGTCATGAATGGGCGGCCACCACCTCGTTAGTCTGACAAAGAACGACAAGTTCTGCAGAAGTCCTCCACACCCCTGTGGATAACTAGCCGCGCACCCGGTTTACGTGCCATTATGTGTGACATGGGTAAGTTCCTGACTATCGCTGATGTCGCCGAGTATCTCAATGTCTCCGCCGGCCAAGTACACACGCTCATCAAGACCGGCCAACTTCTTGCCATCCAGGTAGGAGGCCGCGGTCAGTGGCGTATTGACGTAGACGAACTGGAGAAGTACATCCAGGCTGGCTACGCGCAGACAAGGCAACGCATTGCTGAGAACATGACGGATCTCTGACAATCCGCAAGTATTTGCACAATTGACGTCAACTTTTTCTCCAAAACCGTGTTCACAGTGCACGCACTGGAACATCAACTCTCACGATGCACGCCGTAGGAATCGTGAGGAAGTCATTGGTGACGTTCTCGATCAAGCCCACATCACTCGCGAAGCCCAAGAGATCTACCCAGTCAGCACCGACGGCTACGATCCGCCCTCTCATGCTGCCTCCCTCGTGCGTGACAACCAGATTTCCCTGAGGCATCACCGCTCGAAGAGCCATCTGGAACGACGACTCCGCCACCAGATGCCGGGACCATTCGCCCACCCTTACCGGTAGTCCTCGCACGGCAGTTATCGCCGCTAACGGGATAAGTGCCTCACCTCGCGTCGTCTCTCCCCTGACCCAGTGTTTGGATACATTGAGGACCCGCATGTCGACGTCGTCGCCATGCGACAGCTGGAACGTGAGCAGACGATCACAACTCGCGTGAAGTCTTTGGGCGAGATGAACCCCGGCCCATTCACCGAGGCGCAGCTCTTCCCGCTCCACTTCAGTCTCGCGTCGAAGTTCCGCATCCATCTGGCTGGATGTATCCGCCAGAACATCCCAGACGCTTGCCGATTTCTGGACCCGACGGCGCCCATATAGCTTGCGCACCCGCCCAGCATCGGCGGCATCGAAATTGTCACTTGAAGGGATCCCGTAACCGCTCATGATGCTGCACAGTACCGGATCATGTGCAGAGTCGCCGAAGTTATCCCCAGCCATCTCAACGCTCGCAAGTTATCCACATACATAGTTCTGTACTTCACCGCAACACTCCGACGAAAGTCAGAAAAACGTCTCACCAACAGTGGAAGCCGTGTATACCCAGCAGCACATCCTCTGTCACTCACTCAAAGATAAGGATTACGCACTAAACATCATCAAAAAGCATCAAATAATATAGTTAGCACTTAAGGAGTGGTGATGACGAACAAAATGAGTCTTCGATCCACCATCATTGCCACTCTCGCCATCGCCGCAACAGCCCTCTGCATCATCACTGGATGGAAATCAGCTCAAACGCTGAACGATGCGGGAGGATTTCTTGCTGCCGCAAACGTCCAATCACTCACGCAGGCAATCATGCTTATATGTGCGGTGATTGGCGCTACAGCGGGGCTCTGGGTCTCATTCTCCTATGGTGTATTGCTACGTGCTGAACATGTAAGACACGATAGCCCACTCATACGGCTTGCCTGTCGATTCGCTACCCCTGCCGTCCGCCGCGCACTCGCGGGTATGACAGTCTCCTCAGCACTCATTATCGCTCCTGCTACCGCCGACACCGGAATACTCACGAGCGGACCAGACCTCGGTTGGCGCGCAACAACCAGTGGGCCAGGGTATGCAGATCCTGGTTTTCAGCCTCTTACCGATCGTCCATTCGACGGCGCCACCCCGTCAGCTGCTGACGGCTCAAACGGCTCTTCGTCACCTGATTCCACCTACTACACAGTCATTCCCGGAGATACCCTCTGGTCAATCGCCGCTAAGCATCTGCCCGAGGACGCTAGCTCCACGGATATCGCCGCAGCCGCCGACGCCTGGTTTCTCACAAATAGCGACCAGATTTCTCACCCTTACCTGATCCACCCCGGCCAAGTCTTTACTTCCCCCAGGACCTCCTCATGAATGCTCTTCCTGATCTTCACCAGCCTCTCGCTCGGACTACCTCATCACTCACGAACCCTTCTGAGTCGTCCCTCCGCGCTTCTCGTCCGCCTCGCTTCAGCCTCGTTCCTCTTCCCGACGACGACGTTGATCCACCAGGAAGCTACGAGTTCCCTCGGACGTCACCTGAGAAGCCATGGGATCGATTGGCGTTCGCCTTTCAGCAAGAGAAGGTCGCGCCATTAGATGACGATGATGACATCGACACCTCAGATCCCAAGAAATGCGAACTAACCTCTGGAGCGCTGGGACAGATCATTGTCCATACGATTGAGATTCTCCTTGGCCATCGACCGCCATCTCATCTGCGCAACTGGCTCAATCCACGCGTTTTCGACGCTCTTGCGCGGCGCGCCGGTTTAGCTATTCGCATCCGCGGTAAGGCACCTCGGTGTAAACCACCACGCGTACTGCGGGTACAGAGGTGCCATCCCAACGAGCGGGTGGTGGAGGCCGCCGTCGTCGTTCATGACGGACAAAAGGTGCGCGCCGCAGCGGTGCGGGCCGAATTCATCCGCGGACGTTGGCGCATCGTTGCGCTGGAGATTGGCTGACGGCCTGTTTGCAGCGGGTGCCAGCCAGCCACCACAATGCGCTCGTTCGCAACCACCACAGCGCACCCATTCACAGTACCCACGCAAACGTTTCATCCGCTCACCGAAAACCGGGTGGGCCTCCCAGCTCGGAGAGGCCCACCCGCGGCCCTTCCATAGAAGACGGATCAGCCGCAAGATGATGGAAATAGTAGGAACCGAGTCCTCAAACCAGCAATGGTTTTGGCGTTCGGTAGTGGTTTTGGCTTGAGAAAATACCTGACCGAATGCCAGAAGCCTTACTGAACCAACCGGGCAACGGTCGCAATCAGGTCGAAAAGCGGAAGGTCCCTCCCGAGATTCCCGGGAGGGACCTTCCAGCTCAACCAATGAGCAACGTCAGTTCTTCAGTGCAGCTTGGAAGCCGCTACCTACAGAAAGCCTCAGCGGCGCTTCTTGGCGGCGCGGCGCTGAGCGCGGTTCATGCCGTCCGAGGACTGCTGGCCAGCCTTCGGCGCGGGGCGCGCTTCCTTGCCGGCAGCATTGGTTGTCTGCACGTCTCCGGAGCCATCCTTCGATGCGGCAGAGTAGGAGACAGGAGCGGTGCGCTTGGGAGCCTTGATGCCCAGCACCTTCTCGGCGTCCACACGTCCGGCCTTCGCAGCGGCAGGCCTGTCGGCACCCGCCGGAGCAGCCCCAGGACCACCAGGAGCCGAACCCGCCTGCGCGGCCGTAGCACCCTGCACCCCAGCCGAAGCGGCAGGACGCGAGCCCGCAGCAGCCATCCGCGCGGCGTTCTGCTGCTGAGCAGCAATCGCGGCGGCGGCAGCGGCCTCCTCGTTCACCTGGGCAGCTTCGCGGGCGGCACGCTCACTCGGCAGCTCGAAGTTAAACAGGTAACGGACTGTCTCTTCCTTAATACCATCGTTCATGGCCTGGAACATCCGGTAGCCCTCGGACTTGTACTCGACGAGCGGATCGGACTGTGCCATCGCACGAAGCCCGATGCCTTCCTTGAGGTAGTCCATCTCGTAGAGGTGCTCACGCCACTTGCGGTCAAGGACGTTGAGCAGGATCTGACGCTCCAGCTCGCGCATCGTCTCTTCGCCAACCTCGGCTTCACGGTCCTCAAAGTTGGTCTCAATGTCTGTCTTGAGCTCAGCAACGAGAACACCGCGGTCAAGACGCATCTTGCCGCCTACTTCCTCCACCAGCTCATCCGGCTCGAAGCCCGGATGGTAGAAGGTGCGAAGCTCCTTCCACAGGCCATCGAGGTCCCAATCATCAACGTCACCCAGGGCGTGGGACCCCGCGATATCCTCCACGACGTAGCCGAGGAAACCCCGCACCATGGGGTCAATATCTTCGCCCTCAAGGATGCGACGGCGCTCGTCGTACACCACGGTACGCTGCTCGTTCATGACGTCGTCGTACTTCAGCACGTTCTTACGCATCTCGGCGTTACGGGCCTCGATGGAGGTCTGTGCGCGCTCGATGGACTTACCGACCATCTTGAATTCCAGCGGCTGATCCTCCGGGTAACGGGAAGGGTCAAGCGCGCGGGCTGCCAATCCGGATGCGAACAATCGCATGAGGTCGTCTTCTAGCGACAGATAGAAGCGCGACTCGCCCGGATCACCCTGGCGACCGGAACGGCCACGCAACTGGTTGTCAATGCGACGGGACTCGTGGCGCTCGGAACCGAGCACATACAGGCCACCCAACTCCACGACTTCGTCGTGCTCTGCGGCCACCGCATGCTTGGCCTCTGCCACGGCATCCGGCCAAGCTGCCTCGTACTCCTCCGGTGTCTCCTCGGGATCGAGCCCGCGCGACTTCAACGCGGCAACGGCGCGATGCTCGGGGTTGCCACCGAGCATGATGTCCGTACCACGGCCGGCCATGTTGGTGGCCACGGTGACGGCACCCTTGCGGCCCGCCTCGGCCACAACCGTGGCCTCTCGCTCGTGCTGCTTCGCATTGAGGACTTCATGGCGAATGCCTGCCTTGCGCAGCATCCCCGAAAGCTCCTCAGACTTCTCCACGGAGGTGGTTCCGATCAACACCGGCTGACCAGCCTCGTGACGCTCGGCGACGTCGTCGACAATCGCCCGCAACTTAGCCGCGCGCGTCGGGTAGACGCGATCAATCTGATCCACACGGATCATCGGCTTGTTCGTAGGAATCGGGACGACACCCAGATCGTAGGTGGAGGCGAACTCCTCGGCCTCGGTCTCTGCGGTACCGGTCATACCCGACAGCTTGTTGTAGAGGCGGAAGTAGTTCTGTAGCGTGATGGTGGCGAGAGTCTGATTCTCAGCCTTGATCTCCACACCTTCCTTCGCCTCAATGGCCTGGTGCATACCCTCGTTGTAGCGGCGCCCGGCCAGAACTCGGCCGGTGTGCTCGTCAACGATCAGGACCTCGCCATCGCGGACGATGTAGTCCTTGTCGCGGTCGAAGAGCTCCTTGGCCTTGATCGCATTGTTGAGGTAGCCGATGAGCGGAGTGTTGAGGGATTCGTAGAGGTTATCAATGCCCAGCAGATCCTCGACGCGCTCAATACCGGGCTCAAGAATGCCGACGGTGCGCTTCTTCTCATCCACCTCGTAATCAACGTCGCGGCGCATCTGGCGGGCCACGCGCGAGAACTCCAAGTACCATTTGTTGGCGTCGCCCTCGGCGGGGCCAGAGATGATGAGCGGGGTACGGGCCTCGTCGATAAGAATCGAGTCCACCTCGTCGACGATGACGAAGTTGTGCCCGCGCTGCACCAGATCCTCGACCTTCCAGGCCATGTTGTCGCGCAGGTAATCGAAGCCAAACTCGTTGTTTGTCCCGTAGGTGATATCCGCGGCATACTCCTTGCGGCGCTGCTCTGGCGTCTGACCAGTGAGGATACAGCCGGTGGTGAGACCAAGGAAGCGATGAATACGGCCCATCAGCTCCGACTGGTACGAGGCCAGGTAGTCATTCACCGTGACCACGTGGACGCCCTTGCCCGACAGCGCGTTGAGGTAGGACGGCAGCGTAGCCACGAGCGTCTTTCCTTCGCCGGTCTTCATCTCAGAGATGTTGCCCAGGTGAAGAGCCGCGCCACCCATGATCTGGACATCGTAAGGACGCAGGCCAATCGTGCGCTGCGCCGCCTCCCGCACCGTCGCAAAAGCCTCTGGAAGCAGCGAATCCAGGGACTCCCCGTCCGCGATCCGATCCTTGAACAGCTGTGTTTGTGCCCTCAGCTCCTCGTCAGTGAGATCAGCGACGGTCTCTTCGAGAAGATTGACCTGCTTCGCAAGACCTTCCAGCTTCCTGAGAGTGCGTCCTTCTCCAGCTCGGAGAATTTTATTGAGGAACTTTCCCACGGACTCGAACTCCTTTTGTGCGGCACATTTTCGACGTGCACAGTGCAAACCATTCCTATTCTATGCGAGGACGAAGGGTGGCAAACGTCCGTCCGTTTCACCAAACGATGAATCCCGCCTCACCTGGTCCCCATGAAGGCTTGAGATAACGCAAAGGCGGGACCCGAAGTCACCTTCGAGCCCCGCCCTCCGTAACTATTCACTTATGGACGCATGGATTAACGACGACGGCGCTCCACCCACTCGGTTGAACACACCCGACCGTGTATCCACACCTACGTCAGCGAATGACCGCCAGGGTATCCGTTCCGGTACCGAAGAAGTCACCCACAACGCGGGTATCCGTTGCACGCCCAAAGACAAGAACGGAATCCGCGCCGCCACCGACGAGCGTGTTCTTCACGAAGGTCTTTCCATCACGCACCACGGCGATGCTGTCAGCACCGTCGCCGTCGAAATCACCTGTGAGGGCAATATCGCCTGCACGACCGAAGGTGAAGGGGGCATCCGCTGCACCGCCGGAGAGCTCGTTGCGCAGGAAGAACGTGGCTCCGCGCTGAACACCGAGGCTGTCGACGCCGTCGCCATCCCAGTCACCCGCAACAGGCACGTCACTCGGACGGCCATAGGCGAAGGTGAGATCAGGATCCACGCTGGATGAATTGATGAAGTAGATGTCGAAGACAGCTGTTCCAGCAGTGCGAAGTGCCAGATCGTCGTAGCCGTCGCCGTCGAAGTCTCCTACAACGGCGGCGTCTTCGGGCTGCCCGAGGACCTCAACAAAGCTATCCGAATCAACTCGATTAGTCTCCAGGAAGGTGTACTCGTTACCTGTCCGCAGGATGAAAGTGTCGACGCCGTCGCCATCCCAATCGGCCACGAGAACCTCGTCGGCAGCCGCGATTGTATTCGCGAACTCGGCGATACTGCTCAGCCAATCGTTCGCAAACAGAACGTTGCCATCCTTGCCCTCGGCCGGTGTCTGATCGGCCACAGGCGCATCCTCGGTGATGAGCTTCCAGTTGACCTCGTGGAAGTTCGCCTGATCAATCACACCAACGGACTCGGCGTAATCAATGATCAGCTGGCGAATCTCCAGCTGCTCGTCCCAGATGGTCTCGAAGTCACCCACGGGGAATCCGCCGCCGCCATTCTGACGGTAGTTGTTGACGGCGAGGACGAAGACGTCGTCGTCGGCAACAGGGGTTCCGTCGGCGTGACGAAGGTTCTGTACGCGCTCACCGAGGTCGTTACGAATATCAAGTTCGTAGGCAACCGGGCCGGTGATGGCGTCGTAGTTGTAATCCGGGATACCGCGGGTCTCGCCGGGGTACTGGGCACCGGTCGAGGTCTCGGGATCCCACGGGGTCTCGTCAGTCACCTGGACAAAGTAACGTGCCGAGTACTCGAGGTAAGCCTTGAGCTGCGCACCAGTGATGCGCTGCGCCGCCAAGGTGTTGTCGTAAATGTACAGACCCGCCACGTCACGGACGCGCAAGTCCCCCTGCGGGAACACTGACGTACGCGAGAATGGCGACGTCTGTGCAATGACCGGCAGACCCTCATATTCGGTCCCCACAAGAGCGTCACGTACCGAGTTCTCCATGACGTACCCGATAATGTCGAGGATCGGAGTGTCCTCGTAACGCGAGGTCTCCGTCTTCAGCTCCACGAGGTTGGTGGCCACAACAGAATTGACGTAATCAATCGTTGCCTGATGGTCACCGGGGAGGGTGGGATGCTCGGCGATAGACGGCGAATCGCTGTAGTCCAGCGAGTAATGCGCCGTGGACAAGGCCTTAATCTCATCATCAGTTTCCGGCCAGTTGACCTTGTATCCGTCACCATCAGCGGCGATCGGCAGCGTCACCTCAGAAGCCGAGCGAGCCCAGAAGTAGGGCTGCGTGTAGAGAACCGGGTCACCGTCTGGTGCGTGGAACACCTGCGAGGGGATATTGACATGAGAGTGGCCCGCCACGACCAAATCAATATCGTTGACCAGCGTGGAGACCGAGGTGGCCACGTTCTCCTGCAGCAGATCCGGGTCCCATTCGACACCCGCGGCGTCCTGACCAGAATGAACGAGGGCGACGACGACGTCCGCACCCTCGGCCTTCATCTGGGGTACGTACTCCTGTGCAGTCAACACCAGATCATGGAAGACCAACTTGCCTTCCACGTTCGCCTTATCCCAAATACGTACGCCGGGCGTCACGAGGCCAAGAATGCCCACCTTGATGGTTTGCCCACCAACAACCTTGTCCAGGATGACGTAAGGCTCGAAGGACAGGGACGTGCCAGGGAGCGTCTCAACGTTCGCACCAAGCAGCGGAGTACCAGAACCCTCTACCTGGCCCTGATAATCCTCAAGGAAATCCAAACCATAATTGAACTCATGATTGCCAAGGTTCTGAGCATCGTAGCCAATAGCCTTGAGAGCTTCAGCCATGGGGTGTCCCTCGGAGACCAACTTATCGGGCTGCTCCGCAGCCAGGTAGGTCAGCGGGGTTCCCTGGATGAAGTCGCCATTGTCCACCATCACCACAGATTCGGCGCCCTTCGCCGCACGAACCTGTTCCGCAACGGTGGCGACCCGCGCCAAACCACGCTGATCCGCTTCCTTTGTAGGAACACTATCGGCAAAGTAATCCCAATTGAAGACATTTCCGTGGACATCGGTGGTGCCGAGAACGGTGAGATCACCGATCGAAGTCTCAGCAGAATCCGCTGAGGCCGGCAGTGCGATGAGCGGAGTGATAACCATCGCGCTAACGGCGACGGCCCCTGTGAAGCGCCATCGTACTGATTTCATAGAGTCTCCTAACAGTTATGCGCAGGCATCATCACCCGCGCTTCTCCAGATGGAGTTTTGTGTCACGCACGCTCAATAAGAGCAAGTCGAACACGTCAACAATCCTATATAAGAATCACTCAAGAAGTACATGAATTTTTGGGAGGAATTTCAGCGTTTTCCCTGGTAAAAGTACTTTCCATGCGAAGAAAGTCCTCGTCTGATAACCCAGCTAGCAGGTGAGAGAGCATCGGATCGTGGATGGCTTCGTCGTTGAAACGTTCCACTGAAAAACTAGTTGGTAGACGTCGTGGTGGGGCGAACCAGTTGGTTCGCCCCACCACGACGCTTTTATCACCGAGTTTCCGTTATCCAGAGAACCCGTTTCACACTGTGTTACGCGTTCCGATTTACGGCAAGCTGCGCGTACTCAACGAGAGCTTCGCGGACGTCCCCTTCCGGTAGCTCCTCAAGGAACTCAACGCCCGCATCCACCCATTCCTGGGCCATCTGCTGCGTTTGTGCAACCACCGAGTGCTCGCGGAGCATCCCAACAACCTCAGCCAAATGAGCATCGGAGGATAGATCCGAATTCTCCAGAAGATCCAGAATCCGCGCACCCAGTTCGTCAATCGTCCCGGCCTCGCGCTGCTCCTTGAGAAGAAGCGTAGGCATGGTGTCCACTCCTTCACGCAGATCCGTGCCGGGAGTTTTTCCTGTGGTGGCACCGTCGGACATAACGTCGATGACATCGTCGGCAAGCTGGAAAGCTACTCCGACACGCTCACCGTAGTTCGCAACGACCTCGGCCAGTTCCTCGGACGCACCAGACGACACCACCCCATAGCGGGCAGAGGCCGCAATGAGTGAACCCGTCTTATCCGCCAGGACAGAAAGATAGTGCTCCTTGGGTGATTCTCCCGGCGCGACCCCCACAGTCTCGTGAAGCTGCCCCGTACACAGACGCTCAAACATCGTCGCATGCATCTGCACAGCCCGTGGTCCGAGCCCCGCAACAATGGTGGATGCGCGTGCAAAGAGGATATCTCCGGCGAGAATCGCTACCGAGTTGCCATATAGCTGCTGTACGGAAGCAACCCCGCGCCGCATCGGAGCATCATCCATGACATCGTCGTGGTAGAGGGAGGCAAGGTGGGTCAATTCAACGGCGACAGCAGAATCAAAGACAGCCTGTGCCTCAGGTTCCGGCCCTAATTCTGCGGTGAGCAGAACAAGGGCAGGGCGCAACCTTTTGCCACCGGCAAGCGCCAAATGCGACGTTGCTGGATCAATCCGCAAATCGCCCATCTCAACGAGCTGCTGCAGCTGGGCTTCGACCTTTTCCATGCGGGGGCCAAGCCGATCAAGCAGGGTCCCCTGATTCGCTGAATTACTCACAGGAAGAACACTAGCCGAGATACTCACAGCATGAACACCGCTGCCTGATCGAGGAAGTCGAAAACAGGCTGCGGGAACAGTCCCAGAACGAGCGTCAAAATAGCACATGCGACGATCGCAACGATCGAGAATCCTTCGGATGTCACCGTTGTGGTGCCCTCCACGGGATCCTTGAAGAACATCGCAACGATGATTCGGAAGTAGAAGAAGGCGGTCGCAGCGGAGGCGAGCACAGCAAGCACAACAAGAATTGTCTCGCCACTGCCAACTCCCGCGGCAAACGCGGCAAACTTTCCGATGAAACCACCGGTGAGCGGAATGCCAGCAAACGACAGCAGGAAGATCGTCATGGATGTGGCTAGCAGCGGGCTGGTCTTGCCGAGACCCTGCCACTTCTCCAGCGAGGTAGCCTCACCGAGGATGTTGCCATTCTTATCCTTTTCGCGTACCAGAGTCACCACGGCAAAAGCTCCCACGGTAGCAACGCCATAAGCAAGCAAATACATCGCCGTCGCGTAAATGCCGCGCTGCGAGAACGAGGCAACTGCAATGAGAATGAATCCGGCATGAGCGATAGACGAGTAGGCCAGCAAGCGCTTGATGTCGGTCTGGACTAGACCAACAACCGTACCGACGAGCATCGTCAGAACGATAATCGTCCACAGTACCGGCGTGAGCTCCCACTGGATGCCTGAGCCGATGAGGTAGAGGAATCGAAGCATCGCTGCGAACGCCGCAATCTTCGTCCCAGCAGCCATGTAACCCGTGATGGGAGTCGGAGCGCCCTGGTAGGTATCAGGAGTCCACGAGTGGAACGGCACCGCACCCACCTTGAACAGTAGGCCCGCCAGGATGAGAACGACACCCGAGATGAGCAGCATATCCATGCCCGTTGCCGCCCCAATCTGGGGAGCAATACCACGGAATGTCAGCGTCCCCGCGTATCCGTAAAGCAGCGCGGATCCCATGAGGAAGAAGGCCGAGGAGAACGCACCGAGAAGGAAATACTTCATCGCTGCTTCCTGAGACAGCGCACGACGACGGCGAGCTGTCGCGGCAAGCACGTACAGCGGCAGTGACAGCACTTCGAGTGCCACGAAAAGAGTGAGCAGATCGCCGGCTGAGGTGAAAGTCATCATGCCGCCCAGCGAGAAGAGTACCAAGGGGTACACCTCTGTCTGCTGCAAACCAGCTGCGGTAGCATCGCGCTCGTCGCGCGAACCAGGCTGTGTGGCCGCGGATGCGGCAAAGGCGCCCTCACCCGTCTGCGTGCGGTCAGCGATCACGAGAACCGCAAAGAACGCACACACAAGAATGATCAGCTGGAAGGCTAGCGCCACACCATCTTCAACAAGGGTTCCGATACCGGCTGGATTGCTGTCGGGTGACTGCGCAATCGACGATGGGCCCTCGGCAAAAACGACCGTGGCACGCCAGACGACCGCAACCAATGATGCCGCAATGGCAAGCATGGTGAGGGTCACCTGCACCGCGCGGCGTCCCTTGCGCGGCACAAATGCTTCGAAAATGACGCCGAGAACGGCGGAACCCAGAATGATGAGGACGGGTGTTAGTGCGGCCCAATCAACGATAGGCGAAGTCACTTCGTGCTCCCTTCTACGACGGACAGAGCCGCGTCAGCAGATGCGCCGTCAGTGGATTCCACAACGATAAGTTCAGCATGGCTTCTGGCGACAGGTTCCACCACATCAAGTACTGGCGCTGGCCCAAAACCAAGGAACAGCATTGCAGCGATGAGCAGAGCCGAGACCGTCTTCTCACGGACATCAAGATCAGGGACCGTGATCTCCGGCCGGGGGCCGGTGAAGATCCGCTGGTACGGGAGGAGAATGTAGACCGCAGCGAGGATCACGCCGAATACGGCGATGATGGCTAGGGTGGCGTTCACCTTGAACGTACCGAGCAGAATAAGGTACTCAGGGACGAAGCCTGACAGACCGGGTAGCGCAATCGAAGCAAGGCCCGCAACAAGGAAAGCTCCGGCGATGAGTGGCGTGACTCGCTGCCACCCCCCGTACGAAGCAATGTCATGCGACTTGCCACGGCGAGCAAGGAAGCCAACCGTAAGGAAGAGAGCGCCGGTCGCAACGCCGTGGGCCACCATGTAGAGGATGGCACCGGTCATAGCAACCTGGTTACCCGAGAAAATGCCCATAACCATGAAGCCAAAGTGGCTCACCGAGGTGTAGGCAATGAGGCGCATGAGGTCCTTCGAGGCAATAGCCATGAAGCCTCCCCACAGGATCGAAATCACCGCGAACACCATGATCGGCAGAGCAGCCTTCGATGCCGCCTCCGGGAAGAGTGGCAAACAGAGGGCAATCATGCCGTAGGTACCGATCTTGTCAAGAACACCGACGAGAAGGGTCGAGGTACCGGCAGGTGCCTGCTCAGTGGCATCGGGGAGCCATGTATGCACTGGGAACATTGGTGCCTTCACCGCAAATGCGAAGAAGAACGAAAGGAAGACCAGCAACTTGGCCGTTGCGCTTCCACTAATGGAACCAGCAAGGTTGTCGATGAGGAATCCCTGTGGCCCTCCGGGGCCCATGATGAAGACCGCGACGACGCCCACCAGCATGATGAGGCCGCCGACGAGTGAGTACACCAGGAATTTCACGGCGGCACGCTGACGGTTAGCCCCACCGTAACGGCCGATGAGGAAGAAGACCGGCAGCAGCATAACCTCGAAGAGGATGTAGAACAGGAACACATCCTGCGCCGCGAAAATGCCGATCATCACGGCCTCGAGGAAGAGGATCCACGCAACGTACCCTGCTGAACGCTCATCCGTCTCATCGTCCAGCTCAGACCATGCTGCCAGGAGCACGAGGGGAACGAGGAAGGTCGCAAGGCCAATCATGACCAGACCCATACCGTTGACACCCCACGCGATGGAGGTTCCGATGGCGGGGATCCACGAATACGTCTCACGCAGCTGAACCTCACCGGCCGCAGCAACGTCGAATCCCGACATTGCAGCGACGACGAAGCCCGCGAAAATGAGCACGGACACCGCCAGTCCATAAGGACGCGCTGCCTTGTGAAGTGGCTTGACAAGCCAGAGCACAGCGGCGGCGATAACCGCCACTGCGATCAACAAAGTCAGCCAGGGAAAGGCTGTCTCATTCGAAAGCATGTACTTCTATTCCTTCCCCGTTAGATCCGTGTGGCCAATGCGATGATCAGCACGACGACCACACCGATCGTCATGTAGCTGGCGTACGAACGGGCATAACCGTTCTGTACCAGCGAAACGATCTTGCCGGTGCCGGTCGTCGCTTTAGCGACACCTTCCACCGTTCCGTCAACGACGTACTTATCCATCACGGCAACGCCGGTGGTGATAGCGATTCCGCCGCCCATAAAGATGGCCTCGTTGAAATCGTCCTGGTAAAGATCATTGCGAGCAGCCTGAGTGAGCGCTGTACCCAGCGGAGCCACACGCGGTACCGTCGAAGCGACGTACATACGCCACGCGACAAAGACGCCCAAAGCTACCAGAGCCAGCGTCAAGCCGGTGATGACCGGAACCGGAAGGACCGGTTCGCCATGTTCACCATGACCGATGGCTGGCTCCAGCCACTCGACAAAACCAAACTGGTTGAGGATAAATCCAAGGATCAATGATCCTAGGGCGAGGATGGCCTGCGGCACGTACATCCACGCCGGAGCCTCATGCGGATGCTTGGCATTCGGGCCGGTGGTGGAGAAACGCTCTTGACCGTGGAAGATCATGAAGAAGAGACGTGACATGTAGAAGGCAGTGAGACCCGCTACCAGCATCGTGATGGTTCCGAAGACCCACGGCTGCCATCCGTGACCGACGAATGCGGTCTCAATAATCTTGTCCTTCGAGTAGAAACCCGAAAGGAATGGGAATCCGATAATCGCAAGGTATCCAGCCAGGAACGTAATCCAGGTGATGGGCAAGTACTTGCGCAACCCGCCGAAGCCTCGCATATCCACTTCGTCGTTCATCGCGTGCATAACCGAGCCAGCTCCAAGGAACATGTTGGCCTTGAAGAAACCGTGTGTGACGAGGTGGAAGATAGCGAAAGCTCCGCCAATCGGGCCGAGACCCGCTGCCAGCATCATGTAACCGATCTGGGACATGGTGGAGGCAGCCAGCACCTTCTTCATGTCATCCTTGGCACTACCAACGATGGCACCGAAGACCAGCGTGATCGTACCGATGATGGCCACTGCCAGCTGCGCCGAAGCAGACACAGCAAAGATCGCGCCGGATCGGACCATGAGATACACACCTGCGGTGACCATCGTGGCCGCGTGGATGAGGGCTGAGACGGGGGTCGGACCAGCCATAGCGTCACCCAGCCATGCCTGGAGCGGGAACTGAGCGGACTTACCGCAGGCGGCAACCAGCAGGAAGATGCCGATGGCGGTTGCCGTGCCAGCAGATGCGGTGGCAATGCCGTCGTTCACTCCCTCAAATGTGACCGTGCCGAAAGAGCCAAACATGAGCATCATGGCGATGAGCATGCCCATATCGCCCACACGGTTCATAATGAAGGCCTTCTTGCCTGCCGCGGCGTATTCCGGAACCTGGTTCCAGAAGGAGATGAGCAGGTAGGAAGCCAGACCAACGCCTTCCCATCCCACGAAGAGGACGAGGTAGGAGTTACCCAGAACGAGTAGCAGCATGGCCGCTACGAAGAGATTGAGATAAGCGAAGAAGCGACGGCGATCCTTATCGTGCTCCATGTAGGCCACAGAGTAAATGTGGATGAGCGTACCGACAAAAGTGACCAGCATCAGGAAGGTCATCGAGAGCGGATCGACCCGCATGGCGATGTCGATTGACAGATCACCCGCCGGAACCCAGCGATACACCACGGTATCCATGACACGCTCGCTGGCGTCCATACCGAGCATTTGCACCAGGGCGGCCGCGGCAACACCAAAGGATGCTGTGGACGCAGCAATCGCGAGCCAATGGCCCCACGAGTTAGTGACCTTACCTGCCACGAGCAGGAAGCCCGCGCTAAGAAGGGGAATAGCTACACACAGCCAGATCAGGCTGGCAGCGCCCGTCGCGGGAACAGCATGAGCTGTCGCGGCGACGCTGGCTGGAATGAGACTCGAAGTCAATTCACACCTGCTTCCGTCAGTGCTTGAGCTGGTTCGCACCGTCAAGCGAGGCGGACCGATGGGTTCGGAAAATGGACACGACGATGGCTAGGCCGATAACAACTTCAGCTGCGGCAACAACCATGACGAAGAAGGAGAAGACCTGACCTTCGACATTGCCCCACATCCGCGAAAAGGTCACGAGGGCAAGATTGCACGAGTTAAGCATCATCTCAACACCAAGCAGCGCAATGATCGCGTTGCGGCGTGTCAGTACAGTGGCCCCACCGATCACGAAGAGAATCAGCGCCAGAATGACGTACCACATGAGGTTCACTTGGAGTCCTCCTCATCCTTCGCTGGCTCGATAGCGTCGGGCCCATTTGTTGATTCGAGTTGTGCAAGCGGAGTGACGTCCGGGTAAACAGGCGCTTCCTCTCCCGGCATACCGGGAAGGCCTCCCTGAACAACCTTTGGCTTGACAGTGGCAAACTCGCCGGCCGCAATACGTGCTGCCGTAACCGGAGAGATTTCCGAAAGGCGGCGGGCCTGGCCACGCACGCGCAGAACGCGCGGAATTGCTTCGACCAGTTCCTTTCCTCCAGCGGTGAGCGGGGGATTCGCGGCGGAATTGGATTCGGCGAAAACGCCGGTGGGCGGCTTCTGACCAATGTGGCGGCCCAGCTGAGCATATGCTTCCATCTTGGCGTCCACCAGCTCGGGCTGTGTGTACTTCTTGCGAGTACGCTCGCGGTGCGTCAGCGTCATAGCTCCGACGGCCGCAATGATGAGCAGCGCACCGGTAAGTTCCATGGCAAGCACATAGCTTCCGAAGATCGTCTCAGCAATAGCCTGTGGATTGGTTGGCTGGTTTGCGCCTTCCATGCCCACCGCATCTGGGGTCACGGCTCCCAGCACCGCTCCACCCAGAATCACGATAAAGCCAAGGCCACCAAGAATGGCCACCGGGCGCTGCAAGAAAAGCGTCTCATGCGTGGTGTCTGACGAATCCACACCAATCATCATGAGCACGAAGAGGAACATCATGAGGATGGCGCCGGTGTACACGGCCACCTGGACAACACCCATGAAAGGTGCTTCAAGCATCGTATAGAGGAACGCCAGGCACACCATGTTTGCGATGACACTGGCTGCCGAATACACGGCGCGGCGAGTGATCAGCAGCCCATAGATGGCCAGGATGACCATAATGCCGGCAATTCCGAAGAATAGCAGCGCCTCCCAATCGGAGATTTCAAGAGTTTGTGTAGGTGCAATCATCACTTGCTCCCCTCGGGCCGTGCTGTTGCCAGCGTCGGATCCTCTGGACGATGCTCGCGAACCCAGTCAATCTGCGACGTCGTCGGTCCGGAAATCTCACCACGGTAGTAGTCGGCGTCGGTTGTTCCCTCCACCATCGGATGCGGTGCGGCAAGCATCTTCTCATCCATCGGGGCCAGCAGATCCTGCTTCTCGTAAATGAGACCTTCGCGGGTCGGGCCAGCAATCTCGAAATCGTTGGTCATGGTCAGGGCTCGCGTAGGGCACGCCTGGATGCAGTATCCACAGAAGATGCAGCGCAGATAGTTGATCTGGTACACCTTGCCAAAGCGCTCTCCTGGCGAGTACTGGGCCTCGGGGGAATTAGCGCCGGCCTCGACATAAATGGCGTCCGCAGGGCATGCCCACGCACACAACTCGCAGCCGATACAGCGTTCCAAACCATCCGGGTAACGGTTGAGCTGATGCCTACCGTGGTAACGCGGCTGCGTCGGTACCTTCTGCTCCGGATACTGCTCGGTAACAGCCGGGCGGAACATCGAAGAGATGGTCACGCCAAATCCTGCCACCGGTGCGAAGAACTGACCGATCGCGCCCTTGCGCGCCGGTCCCCACAGTGCGGGATCGGGATCAGTGAACTGAGGCTCCTTAGAACCCGCCACTTCATGCGACTCGTTCTCAGACAAGGTCACCCTCCTGACTACTGCTGACGGCTGCATCCCTGCGGGCTGCACGGGGCGATGGGGGAAGCGACTGGCCGGGAAGCGGCGGAACCGGGAATCCACCAGCCATCGCGTCGAATTCTTCTTCTGGACGAACGAAACCGGAATCGCCGGATTCGTCGTCGTCCGGGGTGGTCTTGCCACCAAAGAACCAGATGAGTGCGATCGCGATAAGGAAGACCACGCCGATCCCAACAAACAGGGTTCCGCGGGAAATATCCGTGAATGTGGAGACACCCTGGATGATCGTCACACAGACAAGCCACCCCAGAGCGACCGGGATAAGGACCTTCCAACCAAGCTTCATGAAGTGGTCGTAACGCATACGGAGCAAGGTGGCTCGTACCCAGACCATGATGAACATGAAGATCCACACCTTAATGAGGAACCACAACATCGGGATCCAGCCAACGTTCGGGTCGCCGCCCCACAGCGAATAAATGAACGTGACCACCGGGCCAGCGCGCCAGCCTCCGAGGAACACCGTGGTGGCGATCATCGACACGTTGAGCATGTTGACGTACTCGGAAAGGTAGAACCACGCGAACTTCATCGAGGAATACTCGGTGGTGTGGCCAGCAACAAGCTCACCCTCGGCTTCGGGAAGATCGAAGGGCAGTCGGTTAGTCTCACCAAACATCGAGACAACGTACACGCAGAACGCCGGGAACAACGTGATGATGTTCCACATGCCCGCCTGGGCCTCAACGATTCCGGAGGTGGACATCGTTCCCGACGCCAAGAACACCGTCACCAAGGAGAGGCCAAGGGCCAACTCGTAGGAAATCATCTGGGTCGCAGAACGCACCGAGCCATAGAGCGGCAGGGTTGAACGCGAGGACCAACCTCCGAAGACCAGCCCGTACTCACCAAGTGCCGCAACCGCGAGCACAAAGAGCATAGCCACCGGCGAATCTGCCAGCTGCAACGGAGTGCTATGACCAAAGATCGAAACGTTCGGTCCCATCGGGATGACGGCCATGACGGTGAAAGCACAGGCCGCGGCGATCACCGGCGACAGGAAGTACATCACCTTGTCCGCACCCGCCAGCCAGAAGTCCTCCTTGATGAGGAGCTTGAGGGCGTCGGCGAATGCCTGGCCAAATCCGAGAGGACCCACGCGGTTTGGCCCGAGACGGGTCTGCATGCGGCCCAGTCCGCGGCGCTCCACCCACAGGGCGGTAATCACGGACATGATAAGGAAGAGAAGAATGAAGACGGCCTTGAGAATCCAAAGCCACCAGGTATCTTGGGAAAAATCTGCTGCCTGGCCAACAGCCATGATGGTCGGACTCACTTGGTCACCTCCACGGGAGTCGCACTGAGTGCGACTGGCTCACCGGCGCGGACGCCGAGAGCTGAGATTTGACATCCCACCGAATTCTCCGGGAGCCACACGACGTTATCAGGCATCGGCTGGATCACGGGATCGAGGGTCAGATTTCCGGACGGGCCGGACACGGTCAGTTTCGTTCCAGCCGTGACGCCCGCAGCGCGTGCGGTCGCTTCGGAAAGAACGGCCACTGCCTTACGCGCGGTTCCCGCCAAGTGTGGTTCGAACTCCTGAAGGGTGCCGGCACCGAGCATGAGGTTCCAGCTCGCGAGCAGTGCCTCGCCGGGCTTGGGCCGACGTGGCTTGTAAGCCTCATCATCCGGGGCGACAAGACGCGCACCATCCCAGGCGTGGAACTCGGAGATTTCCTGGACGGCAGCCTTCAGCGTGGGCAGACCAAGGTCAATGCCCATCTCCTCCGCCAGATCGTTGAGCACGATGCGGTCAGGACGCTGCACCGACGTGAGAACCTGACCGAAGGGACGAATGCGTCCCTCCCAGTTGACGAACGAGCCACCCTTTTCGCTAGGAGGAGCAACAGGAAGGACGACGTCGGCCTGCTCGCTAAGTTCGCTACGGCGAACCTCAAGCTGTACCACGAAACCAGCGCCCGCGATGGCGGAGCGCGCATCCTCGGGCAAATCGTCCAGTTCAACACCTGCCACCAAGAGACCACCCAACGTGCCGTCAGCAGCAGCCGCGAGAATCTCTGCGGTGTTACGACCATTGGCCGTAGGTAGGGACTCGGCACCCCACACGGTTAACGTGTCAACGCGAGCCGCGGAATCCGAGACCGGACGGCCACCCGGAAGAAGACTGCCAATGGCACCAGCCTCAAGAGCACCGCGATCGCCAGAACGGCGCGGAACCCAAGCGACACGTGCGCCCGTGCGCTTCGCCAAGCGGAGCACAGCTGAGAGAGCGCCCGGAACCTGACCGGTACGTTCGCCCACAAGAATAACGCCGCCTTCGGCGAGACCGTCGTAGGTTGGGTCGCCGGCCTTCAAGCCGTCGAGAATCTGAGCCTCACTACCGGGAACAGCGGCGACCAGGCGTGCGCCCATCTTCGCTGTACCACCCGTGGCGTAGGCCGAGATCACGGAAACCTTGACCGTCTTCGCCAGGAATCCCTTGCGCAGACGCAGGAAAACAGTTCCACATTCTTCCTCGGCTTCGAAGCCGACAGTGAGAACGTGACCTGCTCGCTCCAGATCGGTGTAGGTGACTCCCAAACCGGAGCCTGCAACGGTGGAGCCAAGGAATGCATCCTCTTCCTCCGTGGCGGCGCGGGTGCGGAAATCAATGTCGTTCGTCCCGAGCACGAGACGTGCGAACTTGGAGTAAGCGTAGGCATCCTCCATGGCCAGGCGGCCACCGGTAAGAACGCCGACGCCCTGCACCATAGCCGAGGTGAGACCTTCGGCTGCCACGTCAAGGGCGTCGCTCCACGAGGTGGGAACCAGGTTGCCAGACGCATCGCGCACCAACGGGGTGGTGAGGCGATCTGGACCCTTCTGCCAGCGGAAGGCGAAACGATCCTTATCCGTAATCCACTCTTCGTTGACCTGGGCATCCTCGCCAGCCAGACGACGAAGAACCTCGCCGCGGCGGTAATCGATGCGGATGGCCGAGCCGGAAGCGTCGTGCTCCGCAACAGAAGCAACGGATACAAGATCGAAAGGACGGGAGCGGAAGCGGTAGGACGCGCTGGTGAGAGCACCCACGGGGCAAATCTGGATGATGTTGCCGGAGAAGTAGGAGCTGAACGGACGGCCCGAGACATCCTCTTCGGAATCGGCCACGGGACCGGCCGAGAAGCCGCCCGCCTTGCCAGAGGTACCGAATGGACCAACAAACTCGGCAGGTACGTTCTCCGGGTGGGCGCCGCCGTCGTCGGCAAAACCAAGAACGGACGCATCGAAGTTGCCGATCTGGGAGCCGTTGAGGGCGTGCACATCGTAACCGGGGGTGCCGCCGCCACGGCCCTGCAGCTGGATGAACTTGTCACCGGCGATTTGCGACTGGAAGCGGGTGCAACGCTGGCACAGGATGCAGCGATCGCGATCTAGCAGGATCTGCGAAGAGACCTGAATTGGCTGCGGGTAGGTGCGCTTGACATCGATGAATCGAGAGGTGGGGCGCCCCTCTGTCATCGCCTGATTCTGTAGCGGACACTCGCCGCCCTTGTCACAGACCGGGCAGTCCATCGGATGGTTGATGAGCAGGAACTCCATGATTCCATGCTGGGCCTTGAGGGACACATCTGATGTGCGCTGGGTATAGACCTCCATGCCCGGAGACACCGCTTCCGCACAGGAAGCCGCAGGCTTGGGCATCTTGGCCAGGGTTCCATCGCGGCCCGGACGAGCCACCTCAACCAAACACTGGCGACAAGCGCCGGCCGGCTTGAGAAGCGGATGGTCACAGAAACGCGGAATACGTACGCCAACTTGCTCGGCGGCACGGATGATCATCGTTCCCTTGGGGACCGATACTTCCTTGCCGTCGATCTTGAGGGTGACGAGCTCTACAGTCTCGTTGGCACTCATCGAACACCCACCTCGCTGAACAGGGTCGTCTTTTCGTAGGGGAACAACTCACGAGCCGGCGTATGATAGCCAGCTTCGAACTCGTCCCGGAACAATTCGATACCCGACTTGATCGGGGTGGCTGCCGCATCACCGAGGGCGCAGAAGGAGCGACCCGCGATGTTGTTGGCGATTTCGTAGAGGAGGTCGACGTCGCCGGGCTGGCCCTTGCCTTCCTCCAAGCGGTGCATGATCTGGCGCATCCAGTAGGTGCCCTCACGGCACGGGGTGCACTTGCCACACGACTCATGCTGGTAGAAGTCCGTCCAGCGCGAGATGACACGGACCACCGAGACGGTGTCGTCAAACATCATGATGGCACGGGTGGCCAGCATCGATCCGGCCTGACGCACACCGTTGTAATCGAGCGGCACATCCAGATGCTCTGGGGTGAAGAGCGGAGCCGAGGAGCCACCAACAGCCCAGAACTTCAACTCATGACCCGCGCGGATGCCTCCGGCCAGATCCAGAAGCTCACGGCCGGTGATACCCAGCGGTGCCTCAAACTGTCCGGGATTCTTGACGTGGCCGGAGAGAGAGAAGAAGCCGTGGCCCTTCGCCGAATCCGAACCCATTGCCTGGAACCACTCGACGCCATGACGGACGATGCCCGGAACCGAAGAGATGGTCTCCACGTTGTTGATAACGGTGGGGCGCGCGTACAGGCCCTCAGCTGCCGGGAACGGCGGCTTCAGGCGAGGCTGGCCGCGACGGCCCTCCAAAGAATCGAGAAGGGCGGTCTCCTCACCACAGATGTAGGCGCCAGCGCCCGCATGAACCGTGATGTCGAGATCATAATCGCCCTTGGGGCCACGGCCCTTGCCCAGGATGCCAGCTTCGCGCGCCTCGCGCACTGCAGCGAGCAGGCGGCGGTACACGTGCACGACCTCGCCACGCAGGTACACAAAACCGTGGTTGCCACCGACGGCCAGCAAGCAAATCGCCATACCCTCAAGGAGCACGTGCGGGTTCCCCATAAGAGCGGGGATGTCCTTGCAGGTACCCGGCTCAGATTCGTCAGCATTCACTACGAGGTAGCGGGGGCCGCCGTCCGGTGCGGGGAGGAAGGACCACTTGAGGCCGGTGGGGAAGCCGGCGCCGCCTCGGCCCATGAGGCCCGAGTCCTTGACCAGCTGAGTCAGCTCGCCTTCGCCATACGTCCACGCCTTTTCCAGGCCCTCGTAACCACCGTTTGCCTTGTAGGCGTCCAGCGTCCACGAACGATCCTTGTCCCACATATCCGAGACAATCGGGGAAAGAACACCCGGTGCGGAAAATTCGGTCACTTCGTCTGCCCTCCAATCTTCTGCGGAGCAGTCCAGTTCTTCTCACGTGCGATCTTCAGACCCACGAGAGAAGCCGGGCCAGCGCTCGGGCCCTCGTCCACGTGACCATCTTCGAAGCCTGCGAGCACACGCTCGATCTCCTTGAAGGTGTGGACCTTATTGGCACCGCGAGTGGGATGAATATCCTTGCCCTCGCGGATGTCTTCGACGATCTGCACGGCGCTCGTCGGGGTCTGGTTATCGAAGAACTCCCAGTTGACCATGACCACAGGGGCGTAATCGCAGCCCGCATTGCACTCAAGAGCTTCCAGGGTGACTTTGCCGTCCTCGGTGGTCTCATCCGAGCCAATACCGAGATGCTCGGTGAGGGTCTCCCAGATGACGTCGCCCCCCATGACCGCACACAGCGCGTTGGTGCACACACCCACGTTGTATTCCCCATTGGGGTGGCGGCGGTACTGACTGTAGAACGTGGCCACCGCTGAGATCTCAGCGCGGCTCAAGCCCAGCACATCGGCGGCGAGCACAATGCCGCGGGGCGACACGAAACTCTCCTCAGACTGGATGAGATGCAGGATCGGCATCACGGCCGATCGTGAATCCGGATAACGAGCGATGATGTCCGCGGCGTCTGCGCGCAGGCGGGCCTCAACCTCTGGTTCAAAATTGCGTGCCATCAGCGATCAACACCTCCCATAACAGGATCGATAGAGGCAAGGCACACGATGGCGTCGGCAAGCAAGCTACCTTCCGCCATCATGGACAGTCCCTGCAGGTTGCGGAATCCCGGATCGGAGATATGCGCCCGGAATGGACGGGTGCCGCCGTCGGAAACCAGGTGGCAACCCCACGTACCCTTAGCATGCTCGATGATCGTGTAGCTCTGACCAGCGGGAACGCGGAAGCCTTCGGTGACCAGTTTGAAGTGGTGGATGAGGGACTCCATCGACTGCGTCATGATCTCGCGCACGTGCTCGGGCGAGGTGCCCTGGCCGTCGCGACCAATCGACATCTGAGCGGGCCACGCGATCTTCTTATCGGCGACCATGACCGGCTCGCCCTCGGAGGCATCCAAACGATCGAGCACCTGGTAGATGATGCGCAGCGACTGGTGGCATTCCTGGACACGGACCCATGTGCGGTTGAAGGCGTCCGACTTATCCGCAACCGGAACGTCGAACTCATACTCCTCGTAACCGCAGTAGGGCTGCGTTTTGCGCAGGTCCCATGGCAGGCCTGCGGCGCGCAGACCCGGACCCGTCTGGCCCAGAGCAATGAGCGCCGGGAGTGAAAGCACGCCGACATCTTTGAAACGCGCCTTGAAGATGGGGTTTTCGCCGACGACGTCCCACATCTCCAGCATCGACTTATGTACGTTCGGCAGTACCTCGCGGCAGAAATCGGTGGTGCCAGGAGAAATATCCTCGGCAACACCACCGGGGCGAATGTACTCGTTGTTCATACGCAGACCGGAAATACGTTCGATAATGCGGAGGAGGTCCTCACGGCCACGGAAGCCGAGCGTCATCATCGTGGTGGCGCCGAGCTCGTTGAGGGCGGAACCAAACGCAATGAGATGCGAGGCAATACGCGAGAGCTCCATCATGAGCACGCGGATTTGCTGCGCGCGGCGCGGGATCTGATCCTCGATACCGAGGAGCTTCTCGACGCCCATGCAGTAGCCAACTTCCTGGAAGAAGCAGGCGGTGTAGTCCGTACGGGTCACGAAGGTGACGCCCTGCGTCCAGGTCCGGTACTCCATGTTTTTCTCAATGCCGGTATGGAGGAAGCCGGTGGCTCCGCGCACTTCGCGAACGTATTCGCCGTCGAGCTCGAAGAGGAGACGGTACACACCGTGGGTCGACGGGTGGACCGGGCCAAGGTTCACAACAATGCGTTCCTCAGCCAGCTGGGCTGCTTCAGCCGAAATATCCGACCAGTCGCCACCCTCCGCAGAGAAGCTGGGGAGGCCGTTAAGGTCGGCTTCGGTTGCGCCATTGGTGGCGTGGAAAGTCTGCGAGGTCATCAGTTGTAATCCCTCCGAGTATCCGGCGGTGGAATAACCGCACCCTTGTATTCCACGGGGATGCCACCCAGCGGGTAATCCTTGCGCTGGGGGTGCCCAATCCAATCGTCCGGCATCGCCGTACGTGTGAGGCCCGGGTGATCGTCAAAGACGATACCCATAAGATCCCATGCCTCGCGCTCCGGCCAATCATTTCCGGGGTAGATGGAGACGATCGAGGGGATGTGCGGATCCTCGTCCGGGCATGTCACCTCGAGGGAGACGAAGCGGTTGTGAGTGATCGAGAAGAGCGGGTAGTAGGCGTGCAACTCGCGGCCAGCATCGTTCGGGTAGTTAACCGCTGAAACGCCAATGCACATCTCAAAGCGCAGGTCCTGATCGTCACGCAGGTAACGTGCAGCACGAACGATGTGCTCACGCGCGATA
>RRZT010196577.1_pt1 | contig 29748 bp, 23 predicted proteins | sample 2165551 | NCBI WGS metagenome assembly RRZT01 (sample SAMN10456910, study PRJNA506462) | wastewater metagenome | biome: wastewater; feature: sludge; material: wastewater sludge; isolation source: wastewater sludge with Escherichia coli K12::gfp cells carrying plasmid... | place: USA: Moscow, Idaho...
CCGCGCGGCCCAGCGAATCATCATCCAGGAGGACCTCGACCTCGACGGTCGGGTTACCGCGGGAATCCAGAATCTCGCGGGCGGTTACGACATCGATGAGTGCCACAGTGACATACCTTTCGTCGGTGAGTGGACCACCTCAAGGGTATCGCTGACCGGGCACACGTGCTGGCACGCGTTTCGATCGGCGGGCGGGACCCGAGCACCAGCCCAGGCCGGAACGAGGCTCAGGCCGCCCCGTCGCCCCGGGAGGCGGACTGGGCCCCCTCGGCCTCCGTCACGGCCTGCTCCAACGCCCGCACGGCGTCGCGCACCGCCTGGTCGGCGTCGATGCCGCTGGCCTCTGCTCGGGCGACCAGTTCGAGGATGCCTGCCCCGGTTGCCTCGGCGGAGATCGGCTGCCGCGGCAACTCCAACGGGACGGCCAGCTTCCGCGTCCGCCTGATGACCTTCATGCTGCGGGCGAGCGCGTTCAGCGGGGGGATTCCCTCCAGCGCGGACGTGCGACCCTTCTCGGCCCGCTTCCTCGCCTCCCAGGTGGCGTCGAGGTCGCCCGGCACCTCACCGGCCGCGAACACGTGGGGATGCCGCTGGACGAGCTTGTCGGCAATCCCCCGGGCGACATCCTCGACGTCGAAACGGCCCTCATCCGACGCGATCTGAGCGTGGAACAGCACCTGCAGCAGCAGGTCCCCCAGTTCCTCGACGAGGTGGGGATCCTCGCCCTCCTCGATCGCCTCGACCACCTCGGCGGTCTCCTCGATCAAGTACGTGACCAGCGATCGGTGGGTCTGCTCGGCGTCCCACGGGCAGTCGCGGCGCAACCGCGCCATGACTGCCACGAGCCGCTCCAACTCCGGGTGCCGATCGCTCATCGCGTCAGCGGTTGGCCTGCAGCGCCTCGACCGACGTGGCCAGCGCCGAGGACTGGAGCGCGGCCTGGCTAGCCGACCAGTTGCCGTAGCGCGGGTTGACCTGGATGTCGATCCGGCTCAACTGCTCGACGTAGGCGGCCTGGCCGAGAGACTCGGAGACCACCGCGTTGGTGGCGATGGCGTCGACCAGGGCGGCCGCCTCCGGGGACGCGAGCAGCGCCGGGCTGGCCGTCACGGCCGCTGCCTTCGCCGCGGCGGTCACCGGGATGTTGTTCTGGGCGGCGATCTGCGTGGCGGCCTCGCCGAGCGTGAACCCGGTGACCGCGGTCTGCAGCACCTCGGTGGCGTCGCCGTCGGTCGCTCCGCGCAGTTCCTGGATAGCCGCAGACGCCCGCACGATCGTGTCGTCGGCGATGCGCACCTCCCCGACCCTGGCGCCCGCGCCCGGCCACGAAGCGCACCCGGTGAGCGTGAAAGCCGCGAGGGCGGCACCTACGGCGAGTCGGCGGATTGCCTTGTTCATCAGTGGACTCCTGAACGCGTGACAGACGAGGCGATCCTAGCGGGCCGGGCTGAGAAGCGCCGTCAACGCCTGCGTCGCCCATTCCAGCAGGGGTCCGTCGGTGACCGGCTTGCCCGCGATCGGCTGCGTCACGGGACGCGGCAGGAACAACTGGCCGGTGGCCCGGTTGAGCCGGGACCCCGGGTAGAGCCGCGCCCGGCGCATGTCGCCGGACTCGGACAGGCTCACCGGCGCGAACCGGATCATGGTGCCCGCGCTGAGCACCTCGGTGACGCCCAGCGAGCGGGCCAGCATCCGGAACCGACTGACCGCGAACAGGTTCTCCACCGGCTCGGGCAGGGCGCCGTAGCGATCCAGGAGTTCGGCGCGCACCGCGTCCAGGTCGGCCTCCTCGCGCACCGCGGCCAGGCGCTTGTACATCTCCAGGCGCAGGCGCTCGGACTCGATGTAATCCACGGGCAGGTGCGCGTCCACGGCCAACTCGATCTTCATCTCGGGCTCGGGCTCGGACGCCTCCCCGCGGAAGTCGGCCACAGCTTCGCCCACCAGGCGGATGTACAGGTCGAAACCGACGTCGGCGATGTGCCCGGACTGCTCATCGCCCAGCAGGTTGCCCGCGCCCCGGATCTCCAGATCTTTCATGGCGATGGCCATGCCCGCCCCCAGATCGGTGTGCGCGGCCATGGTCGCCAGCCGATCGTGAGCGGTGTCGGTGAGCGGCTTGTCGGGCGGGTAGAGGAAGTAGGCGTAGCCACGCTCCCGGCCACGCCCGACGCGTCCGCGCAACTGGTGGAGCTGGGAGAGCCCCAGCAGGTCGGCGCGTTCGATGATGAGGGTGTTGGCGCTGGAGATGTCCAGGCCCGCCTCGACGATCGTGGTGCAGACCAGCACGTCGGCGCGGCGCTCCCAGAAGTCGAGAATCACCTGCTCGAGCTGATGCTCGTTCATCTGGCCGTGGGCGACCTCGACGTTCGCCTCCGGGATGAGCTCCCGGATCCGCGTCGCCGCCTTCTCGATGGTGCCCACGCGGTTGTGGATGTAGAACACCTGCCCCTCGCGGGCCAGTTCGCGGCGGATCGCGGCCCGGACCTGGGCGTCGTCGCTGGGGCCGGCGAAGGTGAGCACGGGGTGGCGTTCCTCAGGCGGGGTGGCGATCACGCTCATCTCGCGGATGCCGGTGATCGCCATCTCGAGCGTCCGCGGAATCGGGGTGGCCGACATGGAGAGCACGTCGACGTTGAGGCGCATCTTCTTCAGCGCCTCCTTGTGCTCGACGCCGAAGCGCTGTTCCTCGTCCACGATCACCAAGCCGAGATCCTTGAACTGGACCTCCTGGGAGAACAGACGATGCGTCCCGACGACGACGTCGATGGAACCATCGGCCAGGCCGTCGATGACCTTCTTCGACTCGGCCGGGGTCTGGAACCGGCTCAGCGCGGCGACCGTCACCGGGAATCCGGCGTAGCGATCGGCGAAGGTGGCGTAGTGCTGCTGCACCAGCAGGGTCGTCGGCACCAGGATGGCGACCTGCTTGCCGTCCATGACCGCCTTGAACGCGGCGCGCACCGCGATCTCGGTCTTGCCGTAGCCCACGTCGCCGCAGATCAGGCGATCCATCGGGACGATCTGCTCCATGTCGCGCTTGACCTCGATGACCGCCGCCAACTGGTCGGGGGTCTCCACGTAGGCGAAGTTGTCTTCGAGTTCGCGCTGCCACGGGCTGTCGACGCCGAACGCGTACCCCTGGGTGGCCTGCCGGGCCGCATACAGCTTGATGAGTTCGGCGGCGATCTCCCGGACGGCCTTGCGGGCCCGGCTCTTGCGCTTGTTCCAGTCGGCTCCGCCCATCCGGTCCAGCGCCGGGGACTCCCCGCCCACGTAGCGGGTGATCTGATCGAGGGCGTCCATGGGGACGAACAGCCGGTCCCCCGGCTGACCCCGCTTGGAGGGGGCGTACTCGATGACGAGGTACTCGCGGGTCGCCCCGGCGACGGTCCGGGTCACCATCTCCACGTAGCGGCCCACTCCGTGGGCGTCGTGGACGATCAGGTCGCCCGGCTTCAATTCGAGAGGGTCGATCGTGTTCTTGCGCCGGGCAGGCATCTTCCGGGGCGCCTTCTCCGCCCCCTGGATGCCGGACAGGTCACCGGAGGTGAACACCTGCAGGTTGACCTTGTCGAGGCGGAAGCCGTGACGCAGGTCGGCCGTCACGATGGACGCCCGGCCCGCCAAGTCGTGCTCGGCCAGCACCTCGCCGAGGCGGCTCGCGCGCCCGGGACTGTCGGCGACCATCACGACGCTCATGCCCGCGTCGAGGGAGGACCTGACCGCGCCGAGCGCGGCCTCGATGTCGCCACGGAACGGCTCGTTCTCCTCCGCGGCGATCTGCAGGCTCGCCGGATCCTCGGCGAACGCCGACAGCGTCCACCACCCCAGGCCGCGGCCGAGCGCGTCGGTGCGGACCTCCCCGAGCGTCCGGTAGGCAGACCCGCCCAGGTCGATGGGGGCCTTGCCGCCCTCGGCCGCCGCCGCCCACGACGCCATGAGGAACTCCTGGCTGGTGGCGTGGAGTTCCAGGGCCCGGGCGCGCACCTTCTCGGGATCGCTCACCAGCACGGTCGTATGGAGGGGCAGGACGTCCACCAGCAACTCGAGCCGGTCGACCAGGACCGCCGCGAGGGCCTCCATACCGTCGACGGCGTGGCCCTCGGCGATCTTGGTGAACATCTCCCGCAACTGCTCGCCCAGATCGTCGCGCAGGGACAGCACCGCGGCCCGTTCCCGCACCGCATCGCTGAGGAGGAGTTCGCGGCACGGATCGGCGGTGATGGCGGGCAGCGACTCTTCCATGGAGCGCTGGTCGGCCACCGAGAACGGGTGGATCTCCTCCACCTGGTCGCCGAAGAAGTCGACCCGGTAGGGGTGCTCGCTCGTGGGCGGGAAGACGTCCACGATGCCGCCGCGGACGGCGAACTCGCCGCGCCGCTCCACCAGGTCGACGCGCACGTAGGCGGCGTCGACGAGCGCCGCGGCGATCGTGTCGACGTCGTAGTCGCGCCCCGTTTCGATCCGGACGGGCAGCAACTCCCCCAGACCGGCGACCTGCGGCTGCAGAATGGCCCGCACCGGCGCCACGATGACGCCGGGCGCCGCGAGCTCGTCGTTCCCGGCCAGGCGCCGCAGGACGCTGAGGCGGCGTCCGACCGTGTCCGATCGGGGCGAGAGACGCTCGTGCGGCAGCGTCTCCCAGGCCGGGTAGTAGGCCACCGCGTCCTCGCCGAGGACGGAGGCGAGCGTGTCGCGGGCGTTCTCCGCCTCCCGGTACGTGGAGGTCACCACCAGCAGCGGACGATCGGCCTCCCGATGCAGCACCGACGCCAGGAGGGGGCGTAGCGCGCTCGGGCAGGTGACGTCCAGCGTCGCATCCGAGCCGACGCGCGCATGCGAGACCAGCTCGGCGATGACGGGTTCGGAGGCGACGAGCTCAAGAAGGCCCGCAAGATTCACGACGAACAGTCTAGGGGCGCCCCCTGACACTCCCCCGCCCGCCGAGGACTGAGGTTTCAGCCGCCGAGGACTGAGGAACAGCCCACCGAGGACCAGGAGGAGGTCCGGGGCTTGGCGCCGCCGACTTGACGCAACGGCCGATGATCATGAATCCTGTAACGCTGCCTCGCCTGAAGTGCAGTCGGCATGAACGCCGCAACGGGAAGGGACTCGAGATGACGAAGCGTGAACAGCTCCATTGCCAGCCGGCGATGTCGACGCGACGCTTCGGCGAGCCCACCCGGCGTCACGACCGGACAGCCCACCGCTGATCCGGGCGCGCGCCCTTCGCCGCTGAGCGGCATCACCAGTCTGCGGACGACACCTCCGCGCACGTCACCGACCCGTTGTCGGTGTCGCCGCGCGCTCGCACCATCACTCATGACAGGAAGAAGAAGCACCATGAACACCTACCCGGTGCCGCTGGCCGGCACCGAGAACACCTTGATGTGGGCCGACCCGGTCGCCGTCGAGGAGTCCGCGCAACAGCAGTTGCGCAACGTCGCCGCACTGCCCTGGACGCACGGCGTTCGCGTCATGCCCGACGTCCACTACGGGATCGGCGCCACCGTCGGCTCGGTCATCGCGATGAACCAGGCTGTCGCCCCGGCAGCAGTCGGCGTCGACATCGGCTGCGGGATGACCGCGGTCCGCACGTCGCTGCGACCGGATCAACTGCCGGAGAACCTGCACCCGCTGCGGGTCGGCATCGAACGGGGCGTCCCGGTCGGATTCGGCTCACACAAGGGCGAACCCCGCATCCTGTCCAAGCACTCCAAGCTCGGAGCCCGCTACAAGCGGATGATGCGTGAGTTCGACGACCTGCGGGCGGGGCATGCGTCCCGCGCCGCGACGTCGGGGCGGGCCGCGACGAAGGCCACCAGCCAGGTCGGCACGTTGGGCGGCGGCAACCACTTCATCGAACTGTGCGCCGGCGACGACGATCGGGTGTGGATCACGCTGCACTCCGGATCGCGCGGCATCGGCAACCAGCTGGCGAGGATCCACATGGACATCGCCCAGTCCCTGAGCCACAACCAGGGGCTCGTCGATCGGGATCTCGCAGTCTTCATCGCGGGCAGCCCGCAGATGGACGCCTACCTGCACGATCTGTGGTGGGCCCAGGCTTACGCCCTACTGAACCGGGACGTCATCCTGCAGTCGGTCTGCGACGAGTTGACGCACCGGTTCTCGGGAATCCGGTTCGAGGATCCGATCAAGTGTCACCACAACTATGTGGCGGTCGAAACCTACGACGACGTCGAACTGATCGTGACCCGCAAGGGCGCGATCCGGGCGGGCCTGGGCGATCTGGGCGTCATCCCGGGGTCGATGGGGACGGGGTCCTACATCGTCCGCGGCCTGGGGAACCCGGCGTCCTATGAGTCGGCGTCCCATGGCGCGGGACGTCGGATGTCGCGGAATGCGGCCAAGCGGCAGTTCACCACCGAGGATCTGGCGAGCCAGACCGCAGGGATCGAGTGCCGCAAGGATTCGGGCGTGATCGATGAGATTCCCGGGGCTTACAAGGACATCAACGAGGTCATCGACGCTCAGCGTGACCTGGTGGATGTCGTCGCCCGGCTGCAGACGCTGCTGTGCGTGAAGGGTTGAGGTGAGGCGGGGCGGTCCGAGACGGGCCGCCCCGCCTCATGCCCTCCAGCCGTGAATCGCCGCCCGCACCACGGGGCCGTCCAAGAGCCCTCGGCGGCCTCAGGCTCAGTCCTCGGCGGCGGGAGCCTCAGTCCTCGGCGGCCTCAGCCTCAGTCCTCGGCGGGTGGGGTCAGGAGTTGAAGCGGTTCTGGACGGCTTCGAGGCCGTCGGCGATCAGGGCCTCCACGGCGTCTGCGTTGCGGGACGCTTCGACCGCGTAGTCCTCGCGCAGGGCAGCCGGGATCGGTGCCAGCACGTACGCGGCCGCGTCCTGGCGCCCGGGTGGGCGGCCGATGCCGAAGCGGACGCGGTAGAAGTCGCCGGTCCCCAGCGCCGCCCGGATCGACTTGAGGCCGTTGTGGCCGTTGTCGCCGCCGCCCTTCTTCACGCGCAACCGCCCGAAGTCCAGGTCGAGTTCGTCGTGGACGACGATCACGTGGTCGGGGGCGATCTTGTAGAACGCGGACGCCTTACCGACAGCCGCCCCCGAGTCGTTCATGAAGGTGCGCGGCTTGACCAGGACGACACGCTGGGCGTCGGCACCGACACCGCCCATGCCGGACGCCGCCAGCCGCGTCTCGCAGATGTCGGCCCGCATGCCTCGCGGCGCCGAGAAGGGCGCGCGCGCCCGCCCGGCCAACTCGTCGGCGACCATGAAGCCGACGTTGTGCCGGGTGGACGTGTAGGTCGGGCCCGGATTACCGAGCCCGACCACCAACCACGCATTCGGCAACGGGTTACTCCGCGGCTTCCTCGGCGGGGGCCTCGGCCGACTCGGTGCCCGCACCGGCCAGGTCCGCGTCGAGTTCCTCGGCGGTCGGCGCCGGGGTGATCGACAAGATGAGGTCCTCGGGATCGCCGGGGAACACCGCACCTGCGGGCAGGTTCAGGTCGGCGGCGGTGACCTGCGCGCCGATCTCGAGGGCGCCGCCGTCGATCTCGATGTGCGCCGGGATGTTCGTGGCCTCGACCTCCAAGGTGATGGACTGCTGGTCCATGACCAGGATCCGGTCCTCCTTGATGGTGCCGGTGACGAGCAGCGGAACCTCGACGGTGACCTTCTCGCCCTTCTTCACGATGACCAGGTCGACGTGCTCAAGGAAGCCGGTGATCGGGTCGCGCTGCACCTGCTTGGGCAGGGCCAGCTCGGGCTCGGCGCCGTCGATGACCAGCGTCAGCAGCGCGTTCGCGGTGCGCAGCGCCATCAGCGTCTCGTGGCCGGGAAGCGTGATGTGGATCGGGTCGCCGCCGTGGCCGTAGATGACGGCGGGGACCTTGTTGGCGCGGCGGATCCGGCGGGCAGCGCCCTTGCCGAACTCGTTGCGGGACTCGGCTTCGATCTTCAGCTCATCGGACATGTGATTCTCCTCAACCTTGCTGGACAGACGTGGCAAGGGAGGACCTTGTCGATCACGGGATCAGACGTCCCCTCGCCAAGCAACCTGACCACTCTACCGCGCAGCGCTCCCACCGCCGCAACTTCACGCCCCGTGGCGTCACCGGCGTTGGCTAGGCTCGCTGTCAGCCTGACCACCAGCCCAGGAGGACGACGAACGTGCTCGCCGGAATCGAATCCCTCGCCAGCGGCATCGGAGCCCTCGTGTTCAGCCTCCTGCAGGCCTGGTTGCTGGTGCATGCCGCGCGCCGCGTCTTGGGCGTGCCGGTGGGGTGGCTGCGCTCGTTCTGCGTCTCCCTCCTGACCATCGGGATCTTCTCCGGGGTCATCGGGTGGGCTCTGGAGTCGGGCACGATGGTGATCACCGAAGCCAGCGCGGGGGCGGGCCTGCTCGTGTTGCTGGTGCTGGCCCTGTGGGGGTTCGCGTTCAGCGCCGCAGTCCTGGTGGGGCTGGAGGTCTTGTGGCCGACCGGTTCCCTGCCGCCGCTGCGATCGGCCTTCCTCGGGTGGGGACGCCGGTTCGCGACCGCCCGCAGGTACGCCCAGATCACCGCGATCCTCACGCGCAACGGGCTCACCTCCCAACTGCGCGGCCTGCGCGGGGACGATCGCCCGGCGGTGACCGCCCACTCGCTGCGCCTGGCGTTGGAGCAGTCCGGGGTGACGTTCGTGAAGCTTGGGCAGATGCTGTCCACGCGGGCCGACCTGCTGCCCCCGGTCTACCTGGAAGAGCTCTCCCACCTGACGAACCGGGTGGCACCCCAACCGTGGCCGGTGTTCGCCCAGGCCGTCGAGGCCGAACTCGGACGGCCGCTGGGGGAGGTCTTCGCCGACATCGATCCCGAGCCGCTGGCCTCCGCGTCGCTGGCACAGGTCCACATCGCAACGCTGACCACCGGAGAACCGGTGGTTGTCAAGGCGCAACGTGCCGGGGCGGACGCCCAGGTCGACCTCGACCTGGACATCCTGCGTCGCCTCGCCCGGCGGCTGGAGCGGGGCACGCCGTGGGCGCGCCAGCTGGGCGTCAGCGGGCTCGTCGAGGGGTTCGCCGCCTCGTTGAACGAGGAACTCGACTACCGCGCCGAACTCGACAACATGGAGGCGCTGCGCCCCAGCGCCCAGGCGCGCGGAGTGCGGATTCCTCTGGTGTACGAGGCGCTCTCGGGCCGCCACGTCATCGTCATGGAGCGGCTCACCGGCACCCCCATCGCCCAGGCCGACGCGCTGATCGGGGAGCTGGACGCCGAGGCCCGGTCCGCGTCGGCGCAACAACTGCTGGGGGCCGTCCTGGGCCAGTTGCTCGGCGACGGGATCTTCCACTCCGATCTGCACGCGGGCAACGTGCTGATCTGGCCCGACGGTTCCGTCGGGCTGCTGGACTTCGGGTCGGTGGGGCGCCTGGACGCACCCTCCCGGCAGACGCTGGCGCTCATGCTGTGGTCCATCGACGCCGACGATCCCGTGCTGGCCACCGACTGCGTCCTCGAACTGCTCGACCGGCCCGGCACCCTGGACGAGCGGGCTCTGCAGCGCGAGATCGGGTTGCTCATCACCCGTTACCGGGGCGGCATCGGGCGTGGCGGCAGCCTCAAGGTGTTCGGCGAACTGCTGTCGCTGGTGATGCGCTACGGGTTCGGCGTCCCCCCGCAGATCGCCGCCGCACTACGGTCGCTGGGGGCGCTCGAGGGAACCTTGAAGCGGCTCGACCCGGGCCTCGACCTGGTCGAGGCGGCCCGGTCGGCCGCCAAGGACGTCACCGGGGACCTATCGCCGGAAGGCGTGGCAGCCCAGGCGCAGCGGCGGCTGGTGCGCGTCCTGCCCGTGCTGGAGCATCTGCCCCGACGCGTCGACAAGCTGACCGAGGACCTCGCCGAGGGCCGGTTCACCGTGCGGGTCTCCCTGTTCAACGACCGGGATGACCGCCGCTTCGTCACCTCGCTGGTGCAGCAACTCGTCTTGGCCCTGCTCGCCGGGGCCGCCGTGCTGGGAGGAATCCTCCTGGTCACGACCGGCGGCGGGCTGCCCTTGATCGCCGGGATCGACACGTTCAGCCTGCTGGGCTTCCTGCTGGCGTTCGCCGGCGTGATCTTGGCGCTCCGGGCGGTAGCGCTGATCTTCACACGCCCCCGCTGAGGCACCCTTCGCCGTTGGCGCGGACGCGGCCCCTCCCGCGCGATGTTGCCGCGAGTGGTTCGTCGCGTGTGAGAGCCCTCCCTGCGTGCGCGAGGGAGTTACAGGCTGGCGCCGCGGAACAGGCTGGTGACCGAGCCGTCCTCGAAGATCTGCCGGATCGCCTCGGCGATCAGCGGAGCCACCGACAGCGTCGTCAGGTTCGGCACGTTCACGCCGTCGGGGATCGGCAGCGTGTTGGTGACGATCACCTCTTCGAACGGCGCGGAGTTGAGCCGCTCGGCGGCGGGCCCGGACAGGATCGGATGCGTCGCCGCGGCGATCACCGCGGACGCCCCGTGCTCCTTGAGCGTGTGGGCAGCCGCCGCGATGGTGCCCGCCGTGTCGATCATGTCGTCCACCAGCAGGCACACCCGGCCGCGGACGTCACCGACGACCTCGCCGACCGCCACCTCGTTGGCCTTGTTCGGGTCGCGCCGCTTGTGGATGATCGCCAGCGGGGCGCCCAGCCGATCCGTGTACGCGTCGGCCAGCCGGACCCGGCCCGCGTCGGGGCTGACCACGGTCAGGTTGTCGAGCGGGTAGGTCGCCTTGATGTAGTCCTCCAGGACGGGCAAGGCGATGAGGTGATCGACCGGGCCGTCGAAGAAGCCCTGGATCTGGGAGGCGTGCAGGTCGATCGACATGAGCCGATCCGCACCCGCGGTCTTGTAGAGGTCGGCGATGAGCCGTGCCGAGATCGGCTCGCGGCCCGCGTGCTTCTTGTCCTGCCTGCCGTACGGGTAGAACGGCGAGACGACCGTGATCCGCTTGGCGGAGGCCCGCTTCAGCGCGTCGATCATGATGAGCTGCTCCATGAGCCACTCGTTCACCGGGGCGGGATGGGACTGGATGACGAACGCGTCCGCGCCGCGCACCGACTCCTCGAACCGGACGTAGATCTCCGAGTTGGCGTAGGTGAGCGCGCGGGTGGGGACCAGGTCCACCCCCAGCAGGCTGGCCACTTCGTCGGCCAACTCGGGAAACGCCCGTCCGGACGCCAAGATGAGGTGTTTTTCGGACTGACGCTTGATCCCGGTCACTGCTCGGGCGTCCCTTCGCTCGCTGCCTGGGCGGCAAGGAAGGTCTTGGTGCCTTCGCGCCGTGCGGCCACCCATCCGGGAATATTACGCTGGCGTCCCCGGGCCACCGCCAGTTCGCCCGGCCCGACCGGGTCGGTGACGGCCGAGCCCGCCGCGACGTAGGCGCCGTCCGCGATCGTCACGGGGGCGACGATCACGGAGTTACTGCCGACGAAGCTCGCCCGGCCGACAACCGAGGTGCTCTTGGTGACGCCGTCGTAGTTGGCGAAGATCGTGCCCGCGCCGATGTTGGCGTCCGGCCCGATCTCGACGTCGCCCGCGTAGGTGAGGTGCGGCACTTTCGCCCCCTCGCCGATCTTGGCGTTCTTGGTCTCGACGAATGTGCCGATCTTGCCGCGGTCGGCCAGCTCGGTGCCGGGACGCAGGTAGGCGAACGGCCCCACCGAGGCGCCCGCCCCGATGATCGCCAGCGAGCCGTGCGTCCGGACGATGGTGGCGTCCTCGTGGACCTCCACATCGACCAGGGTGGTGTCGGGTCCGATCGTCGCGCCGGAGGCGACCGACGTCGCCCCTTCCAGATGCGTGCCGGGCAGCAGCGTCACGTCGGGGGCGAGGTCGACCGTGTCATGCACCCAGGTGGTGTCCGGATCGACGATGGTCACACCCGCGCGCATCCACTTCTCCAGCAGGCGGCGGTTGTATTCGCGTCCCAGTTGGGAGAGCTGGACGCGATCGTTGACGCCTTCGGCCTGCCAGCGGTCCTCCAGGATCAGGGCGTGGACGTCGCGCCCCCGGCCGCGGGCGAACTTGATGACGTCGGTGAGGTACAACTCGCCCTGGGCGTTGTCGGAGGTCAGCGACGACAGCCCCTCGCGCAGGATCTCGGCGTCGAACACGTAGATTCCGGCGTTGATCTCGGTGATGGCCGCCTGCGCGGGGGTGGCGTCCTTCTGCTCGACGATCGCGGCGATCTGGGCTCCGTCGGCGTCGCGGACGATGCGGCCGTACCCGGTCGGATCCTCCAGCAGCGTGCTCAGCACCGTGACCGCGTCCCCGTGGGAGCGGTGGGCGGACACCAGGGCCGCGAGGGTCTCCCCGGTCAGCAGCGGCACGTCGCCGTAGGTGACGACGATCTGGCCCTCGGCGTCGGCCAGTCGCTCCAGCCCGGCACGGACGGCGTCGCCGGTCCCGTTCTGTTGCTCCTGCACCGCGGTGCTGACCTGGGGTGCGATGTCGGCCAGGTGCGCCTCGATCTGCTCACGTTCGTGCCCGACGACCACCACGAGCCGTTGTGGATCGAGGAACTCGGCGGCGCGGATCGCGTAGCTGAGCAGGGAACGCCCCGCGATCTGATGCAGCAGCTTGGAGGTGCGCGACTTCATGCGCGTTCCCGCGCCGGCCGCGAGCACCACCACTCCTGCCACGCCGGGTACCTGGTCGTCCATCAGGGGCTCCTTGTCGACGCTGGGGTGATTCGCGTGGTGAAGCCTACCGTCGTGACCCGTGGTGCCGGGACGGCAACGGCTCAACCGCGCATGTGGGAGCGCCGGTCGTGTCGAGGCGGCTGCCCCACGACGGGCCGTGCACCCGCCTAGGGAAGGCGTCCTCGACACCGACGGCACAATGGTCCGGTGGACATCGCCCTCATCCTCGTCGGCATCGCCGTGGTCGTCCTGACCGCCGAAGCCGTCAGCGAACGCCTGAACGTTCCCCCGCCGCTTCTGCTGATCGCCGTCGGCGCGGCGGCGTCCTATCTGCCGTTCCTGCCGCAGATCCACCTCGAACCGGAGATCGTGCTGCTGGGGCTCCTGCCGCCGCTGCTCTACACCGCCGCCCTGCAGACCCCGCTGGTCGATTTCACCGCGAACCGGCGTCCCATCATGCTGCTGTCGGTGGGCCTGGTCGTCGTGACCACGTTCGCGGTGGGTGCCGTCGTCAACTGGCTGATCCCCGGCCTGGGCTGGGCGGGGTCCCTGGCCATCGGCGCGGTCGTCGCACCCCCGGACGCCGTGGCCGCGACGGCGATCGGGCGCCGCATCGGGCTGCCGCGACGCGTCGTCACCGTGCTGGAAGGCGAATCGCTGCTCAACGACGCCACCGCACTGGTGGCCCTGCGCACCGCCATCGCCGCACTGGCCGGGGCGGTCAGCATCGGGGAGGTCGGGCTCGACTTCGTCATCGCCGCCGGGGGCGGCGCGCTCGCCGGGTTCCTCGTGTTCGTGGTCGTCGCGTGGCTGCGACGCCGCACCACCACGACCGTCATCGACACCACCATCTCCCTCATCACGCCGTACGCCGCCTACATGCTGGCCGAGTCGGTGGAGGCCTCCGGCGTCATCGCCGTCGTCGTCGCCGGGCTGCTGCTGGGACACAAGGCGCCCATCATCCAGACCGCACCGTCGCGGATCGCCGAGCGCACCACCTGGGGCGCCATCTCGTTCCTGCTGGAGAACGCCGTCTTCCTGCTGATCGGGCTGCAGACGAACTGGATCGTCCAAGACGTGCTCAACTCCGACCTGCCGCTGGGCTGGATCGCCCTCATCTGCGGCGCCGTCCTCGTGACGGTGATCGGCGTCCGGCTGCTGTGGGTATTCGTCATGCGCGCCCCGCTGACGCTGACCCGCGGCAAGAAGGCGGGCGGCGGCGCCGGAGCCTTCCTGGTCGGCTGGGCGGGCATGCGGGGCGTCGTCACGTTGGCGGCGGCGTTCATCATTCCGACCGACGTGCCCTACCGGGAGGTGCTGCTGCTGATCGCCCTCTCGGTGGTGGCGGGCACATTGTTCCTCCAGGGCCTCACCCTGCCGTGGCTGACCCGCCGCCTCGACGTGGAGTCCCCCGACCCCGCCTCCGACGCGCTCACCGGGCCGTCCTCCTCGAGCAGGCAGGACGCGCCGGGCTGGAACGGCTCGGGACGCTCGACCTGGAGGACCCGCACCACGTCGTCGACCTGGTCCGCAAGCGGATCGACGAGCGCTCCTTCGCCGCCTGGGAGCGGCTCAGCACCGCCGGAGACCAGCGCTCCCCCTCCGAGATGTACGGCTTCGTGCGCCGCGAGATGCTGGCCGCCGAACGGGAGAAGGTGCTCGAAGTGCGCAGCACGGGCACCGTGCCCGGCGACATCGTCGCCGAGGTGCTCCACATGCTCGACGTGGAGGAATCCATGATCGACACCAGCAGCGAGAAGGTGGAGGCGTTCCGGACGGCCGGATTGCGCCTGGCCCACGCCCAGGACTGCGCCGACCTGGAGCACTACCCCGCCATCGACGACGCCGAAGCCGACGTCTGCCCCGCCTGCGTCGCTGAGGGCACCGACTGGGTGGCCCTGCGCCGCTGCCTCGAATGCGGCAACGTCGGCTGCTGCGACTCCTCGCCCTCGCGCCACGCCACCGCCCACTTCCGCTCCAGCCACCACCCCGTCATGGAGTCGGCCGAGCCCGGCGAGGCTTGGCGTTGGTGCTACCTCCACCACACCACCGGGTGATCAAGCAGACGCCTCCGGGAGTACATCGGTGAACTCTTCGGCGCGCAGTTTCGCCAGGTGGTCGTGGACCAGCGCCACCACGGTGGCGCCCTCGCCTGCGGCCGCTGCGACGCGCTTCATGGAACCGGCGCGGATGTCCCCGGCGGCGAACACGCCCGGAACGGCGGTCTCCAGGCTGGCGGGCGGATGGCCGTCGCGCCAGCGGTCCTTGGGGACGTCGCGTCCGGTTTGCAGGTAGTTCTTGGCGTCGCGGGTGACGGTGGCCGGCACCCAGTCGCAGGCGGGGTCGGCGCCGATCAGCAGGCACAGCCCGCCCGCGTCCACGCGTTCGAGATGGACGCCGCCGCCCGCCTCACGCACCTCCAGGTCGAGCCACTCCAGGCGGCCATCGCCACCGCCGCCGACCACCTGGGTGCTGGTGCGCACCTCGACGTTGCCGGTCGCGTCGATCTCACGGATCAGGTACTCCGACATGGTCGCGGCCAGCCCGTCGCGGCGCACGACGATCGTGACCTTGTCGGCGAACTTGGCCAGGTGCAGGGCCGCCTGCCCGGCCGAGTTGCCGCCGCCGACCACGACGACGTGGCGGCCCTTCATCTCCCGCGCCATGGCGGTCGCGGCACCGTAGTAGACGCCGCTGCCCAGGAAGGCGTCCAAGGCGGCCACCCCCAGCCTGCGGTAGGCGACGCCTGCGGCGAGGACGACCGCCCGGGCGCAGATCCGCGCTCCGCGGACGAACACGTGATGGTGGGTGGGTTCCCCGGGCGGGGCGTCTTGGATGTCGGTGACCGGGCGGCCCGTGTAGAACTTCGCCCCGAACCGCAGCGCCTGAATGCGGGCGCGCTGTGCCAGCCGCGTCCCCGAAATGCCGCGCGGGAACCCCAAGTAGTTGCGGATCATCGAACTGGACCCGGCCTGGCCGCCGATCGCCTCCGACTCGATGACGATGGTGTCCAGTCCCTCGGACGCCGCGTACACCGCCGCCGCCAGCCCGGCCGGACCTGCACCGACGATCACCACATCGGCGACCTCATCGTCTGGGATCGAATCGTGGCCGCCGTACATGGCCTCGGCCGCCTTCGCGACGGTCGCCCCGCTGAGGAACTGGTCGTCGAAGGTCCGCAGCAGCGGCAACTCGGCATCCGGGCCGGCCGCCTCCAGCACCGCCGTTCCCTCCGGCGAGTCGGCCTGATAGGCGCGCGAGGGCATGCCGGAACGCTCCAGCCAGTCCCGCAGCGCGGCCACGTTCGCGTCCGGCCGCTCGTAGACGAGTTCGACGCGGGCCACGACCGGACCGGCGACCGACCAGCCCCAATCGGACAAGGTCTCGACCAGCGCGGTGTGGAACTCCTCGTCCCGCAGCCCCTTCGGGACGGCCAGGTAGGCGTCCAGCTCGTTGTCGAGGCTCGCGATCCGCAACCGGTCGACATGGGCCAGGAAGTTCTCGGCGAGCAGCGCCACCCGCCGGGCGGTCGGCACGAGCGGCCGCAGCCGCGCGAACACGTCGAGGGAGTCACCGTCGCGCAGGTCGTGCTCGGCGGCGACCAACGCCAACTGATGGCCCTGGTGGACGAGCGATTCCACCACCGACACGGCGTCCGCCACGCTGGTGGCCGGCACCAGTTCGTAGTCGCGGGAGTAGCGCTGGAACTCCCCCAGCAGGGTCGCGCGGTGGGAGTCGGTGACCAGCACGATGACGGGACGCTCACCCATAGCTCACCTCGTGGGGGCGAGGGCCGGGCGTGATGGGGTGTGTCATACGGCGATGGTGACAGACCGGTCAAGGCCGCCCGCGCTCCCCGGGCAGGAGTCGAACCTGCTGCGCTAATCCTGATTCAAAGTCAGGCGGGCCCTACCGAAAGACCAACCGGGGAACGGACGCCCGCGGCGTCCTTGGGTGAGTGTAGGCGAGGACGCCCACGCTCCGCACGCGGGCGCCGACGGCGGCCCCCATTGGCGCCCTGACTTGCGGCGCGAGAGACTAGGTGGGTGACCAGTCAGCCGAGCACCGCGCGAGCCCGCCGCGGACGCGTCCGGATGACCCGGGAGCAGCGCCGCCAGCAACTCATCGACGTGGCCCGCGGGCTGTTCGCCGACAAAGGTCTGGACGGCACCTCAGTGGAGGAGATCGCTGCTCACGCCGAGGTCAGCAAGCCCGTGGTGTACGAGCACTTCGGCGGCAAGGAGGGGCTGTACGCGGTCGTCGTCGACCAGGAGGTGCGGCGCCTGCACGATGCGATCTACCAGGCCATCTCGCGTCCCCACGCCGACCCGCGGTCCCTCATCGAGCTCGGGACGCTGGCCCTGCTGGACTACATCGAAGAAGAACCCGACGGGTTCCGGATCATCAGCCGCGATTCCTCCCCGTACGCGCCAGGTGGCACCTTCCAGACGATCCTGTCCAGCATCGGCAGCCGCGTCGAAGGTTTGCTGGCCGCCCAGTTCGACCGCCGCGGCTTCGACCCCGCCACCGCCCCGCTGTACTCCCAGATGCTGGTCGGGCTGGTCGCGCTGGCCGGACAATGGTGGGTCGAGTCGCACAACCAGACGACCCTGACCAAGCCGCAGGTCGCCGCGCACCTGGTCAACCTCGCCTGGAACGGCATGCGGAACCTGCAGCCCAAACCGGTGCTGCGCGTCGCCGAGAACCCGCTGCCGCCCGTCGAGGACGCCGAGTAGCGGCTCAGGCGGACAGCAGCCGGGCGCCAGGAACGGGCCCGCACACCCGGCGTACCGCGCGGGCGAGGTCGCTGCCGGCGAGCGCGTTCGACAGCCGCACGGCGGCGTCCTCATTCTCCGACAGGAACGCGCAGGTGGGGCCCGAGCCGGACACGATGCCCGCCAGGGCACCCGCCGCCAGGCCCGCCTCCAAAACGTCGGCCAGATGCGGCTGCAGGGACACTGCCGCGGGTTGCAGATCGTTGACCAGGTTGTCGGCCACGAGCGCGATGTCGCCGCTGGCCAGGCCCGACAGCAAACCGGGCGGCGTCTGCCGGGCAGGCCCGGCGTCCGGGTTGAGCTCGTCGAAGCGGGCGAACACCTCGGGGGTCGACAACTCCACGTCGGGCAGCGCCAGGACCCAGTGGTAGCTGCCCCGACTCAGCATCGGCACCAGTTCGTCGCCCCGTCCCCGCCCCAGGGCGGTCGAGCCCATCAAGCAGAACGGCACGTCGGCCCCCAGCCCCGCCGCGACCACGGCCAGTTCATCGGGGGTCACGTCGATGTGCCACAGCGTCGCGCAGGCGATGAGTGCCGCCGCGGCGTCCGCCGAACCCCCCGCCATGCCGCCGGTGACGGGGATGGTCTTGCGCAGGGAAAGCTCCACCCCCGGCGAGCGCATCCCGGCGTACTTGGCCAGCGCTTCGGCTGCCCGCAACGCCAGGTTGCTCGCGTCGGTCGGCACCAGCGACGCCTGATCGCCGTGCACGGTGACCTTCCGGACGCCGCGGGGCGCGGGCAGCGCCTCCACTTCGTCGAACAGGGACACCGCCTGGAACACGGTGTCCAGCGGGTGGTAGCCATCGGGGCGACGCCCGCCGACCCGCAACGCGAGGTTGACCTTGCCCGGGGCCCGGACCCTGATCCGCTCGGCCTTCTCCATGCGCCTTTCCTACCAGGCGGGGAGAAACACGGCGAGAGCGTTCACCGTGGAAGCTGCTCGGCGATGGCGACGAAGTCGTCGATCGTCAGTACCTCGCCACGGGCCTGCGGGTCCACTCCTGCGCGCTCCAGCGCCGAGGACGCCGCCGCGGAACCGCCGAACAGCCCCGACAGGGCGCCGCGCAGCATCTTGCGGCGCTGCGCGAAGGCCGCATCCACCACGCTGAACACCTCCACGCGGGACGCCGAGGTCTCCGGGACGGGACGGCGGTGCAGCGCCACCAGCCCCGAGTCGACGTTGGGCACCGGCCAAAACACCTTCGGCGGCACCGTCCCGACCCGCGCCGAGGAGGCGTACCAGGCGAGCTTGACGCTGGGGACGCCGTAGACCTTGCTGCCTGGCTGGGCCACCAGCCGGTCGGCGACCTCCAACTGCACCATCACCAGGCCGTGCTCGAGGGTGTCGTAGCGCGCCAGGACGTGCAGCAGCACCGGGACGCTGACGTTGTAGGGCAGGTTCGCGACCAGGGCGGTCGGCTGCGGATCCGGCAAGGCGTCCACCTCCAGCGCATCCGCCTCGACGACCGTGAGCCGGTCGGCGGCCTCCGGGAGGCGCTCGGCGACGGTCCGCGGCAGCCGCTGCGCGAGCGAGGCCTCGATCTCGACGGCGGTCACATGCCGCGTGGCCTCCAGCAGCCCGAGGGTGAGAGACCCCAGGCCGGGGCCGACCTCCAGCACGGCATCGTCGGCGCCCACCCCGCTGGCGGCGACGATGCGCCGAACGGTGTTGGCGTCGTGGACGAAGTTCTGCCCCCGCTGCTTGGTGGGCCGCAGCCCCAACTCGGCGGCCAGCGCCCGGATGGTGCGCGGATCCAGCAGTCCCTCAGCCATGACTCCCCCAGTTCCCGAACAGTGCGGTCGCGTTCGCGGCCAGCGCGGCGCAGACCTCCTCCACCGGCTCGCCCCGCAGGGCGGCCAGGAACCGCACGGTGTGCGGCAGCAGGTAGGACGCGTTGGGACGCCCCCGCACCGGCACCGGCGTCAGGTAGGGCGCGTCGGTCTCGGCGAGCAGCCGATCGGCTGGGGTGATCCGGGCGGCCTCCCGCAGCGCCTCGTTGGCCTTGAACGTCACCGTGCCGGGGAACGACAGGTAGGCGCCGCGATCCAGGCAGCGCCGCGCCAGATCCGCGTCCCCGGAGAAACAGTGGAACTGCACCCGCGTCGGCCAGCCCTCCGCGTCCAGGACGTCGAGCAGATCGTGGTGCGCGTCCCGGTCGTGGACGACCAGCGCGAGGTCATGCTCCCGCGCCCATCCGATGTGGGCGGCGAAGGCGTCGCGCTGGACGGCCCGGCCCGGCTCATCGGTGACCCAGTAGTAGTCCAGGCCGGTCTCCCCCACCGCACGGATCCGATCGGTGCTGCCGAGCAGCGCCTCGACGCCGCGCAGCGCCTCGTCCAGCCCGTCGCCCAGTTCCACCGCGTCGTGCGGGTGAATCGCGACCGCGGCGATCACCGCGTCGTGGGCCTGCGCCTCCTGAACGGCCCCCACCGAGCTGGGCAGGTCACAGCCGACGTCCACGACGCGGTCGATGCCGACGGCGGCGGCCCGCTCCAGCAGGTCGGCCACGCCGACCCCGGTCTTCGTGGCCGTGGAGGCCAGGTGGGTGTGCGCGTCGGTGGTGGCCACCGGCAGCCGCTCCGGGGCCGGTGGCAGTGCGGGCGCGATCATGCGCGTTCCTTCCGTGCGGCCAGCGCCGCATCGTAGAGGGCCTGCTTGGTCACGCCGTGGCGCTCGGCGGCGGCGCTGACGGCGGCCTTGAACCGCTCCCCCGCATCGACCTGCGTCAACACGTCGGCGACGGCATCGGGAAGCGACCCTGCCCGCGGCACGGCGCCCGCGACGACGACGGTGATCTCGCCGCGCACCTCCCCGGTCGCCCACGCCGCCAGCTCACCGAGGGTGCCGCGCAGCACCTCCTCATACGTCTTGGTGAGTTCACGGCACACGACGGCGGGACGCTCGGCGCCGAGTTCCGCGGCGGCGTCGGCGAGGAAGGCCGCCAGCCGATGCGGGGCCTCGAAGAAGACCATGGTGCGGCGTTCGCCCGCCAACTCGCTCAGGATGCGTCGGCGCTCCCCGGGCTTGCGGGAGACGAACCCCTCGAACGTGAACCGGTCGCTCGGCAGCCCCGACACCGCCAGCGCGGTGAGCACCGCGGAAGGCCCCGGAACGGCCGTCACCCGGACCCCCGCCTCGGCGGCGGCCTGGACGATCCGGAACCCGGGATCGGACACCACCGGCATGCCCGCATCGGTCACCACCACCACGGTGGCGCCCTCGCGCAGGGACGTCAGCAGGCCCTCGACGCGTCCGGCCTCGTTGCCCTCGAAGTACGACACGACGCTCGCGGCGGGCTCCAGCCCCAGGCGTCGGCACAGTTCCTTGAACCGGCGGGTGTCCTCGGCGGCGATGACGTCGGCGGCGAGGAGCGCGCGGCGCAACGCCGGGCTCGCGTCCTCGACGTCACCGATCGGCGTCGCGGCCAGCACCAGGACTCCGGGTTCGGTCTGATTCACGCCCCCAGTATGGCGAACCCGCATCCGCCCGGGTGCGGACAGGTCCGATGGCTACCATGGCCGTCGTGACCTTGGACCGGCTGCGCGACGGCGTGCGCGACAACCCCTGGATCAGTTGGGGGGTCACCCTGGCGATCGGACTGCTGGCCTTCGTGATCCGCCTCGTCAACGTCGGGTATCCCCGGACGATCATCTTCGACGAGACGTACTACGCCAAGGACGCCTGGTCGCTGCTCCAGTTCGGCTACGAGGCCGAATGGTCCGGGACGGGCGTCAACGAGCAGATCGTCAACGGGGACCTGTCCGGCCTGACCGCGACGGGGTCGTTCATCGTGCATCCCTCCGTCGGGAAGTGGCTGATCGCCCTCGGCGAGGCTGCCTTCGGGATGAACAGCTTCGGGTGGCGGATCGCCGCCGTCGTGTTCGGGTCGCTGCTGGTCGTCGCCACCATCCGCCTGACCCGGCGGCTGTCGCGCTCCCTGCTGATCGGCGCCCTCGCCGGGATCCTGCTGACCTTCGACGGCCTCGCGTTCACCATGAGCCGGATCGCGTTGCTCGACGTGTTCCAGGCGACCTTCCTCGTCGCGGCCGTCGCGGCCCTGGTCGCCGACCGGGACCACCATCGCCACAAGCTCGCCGACGCGATCGAGGCCCGCGGCTGGACCGACCTGCGCGGCGAGTTCGGCCCCGTGCTGTGGTGGCGGCCCTGGCGGTGGGTCGCCGGGTTGCTCTTCGGGCTGGCCGTGGCCACCAAGTGGAACTCCCTGTTCGCCCTGGCGGCGTTCGGCGTCCTCAGCGTGCTGTGGGACGTCGGTGCCCGCCGGCTGGCGGGAGCCGGTTTCGTGTCGTGGACGTCGATCCTGCGCGAGGGCCTGACCGCTTTCGTGGCCCTGGTCGGCACCACGTTCGTCGTCTATCTGGCCTCCTGGAGCGGCTGGCTGGCCACCTCGGGCGGCTGGGGCCGCCAGTGGGGCGCCGAGAACCCCGACCACCCCTGGGTGGCGGCGTTCGGCACCGGCCTGGCCTCCCTGCTGCACTACCACCAGGAGATCTACAACTTCCACACCGGCGACTACATGCGTCAGCAGACCCACCCCTACGACGCTCACCCCGCCGGCTGGCTGCTCATGCTGCGTCCGATCAGCTTCGACGCCACCAACGCGATCCCCGCCGGGACCGACGGCTGCGCGGGCCCGGAGACGTGCGTCCGGGTCATCGTCGGCATGGGGACCCCCATCCTGTGGTGGCTCGCCGCCATCGCATTGGTCATCGCCGCCATCTGGTGGATCGCCGGGCGGGACTGGCGCTTCGGCGTCCCCGTCGTCGCCGTGCTGTCCCTGTGGCTGCCCTGGTTCGCGTCCGCCGACCGGCCCGAGTTCTTCTTCTACGCGATCACCCTCATCCCGTTCACCGTCGCCGCCCTCGCGATGGCGTTCGGGCTGCTCATCGGGCCGCCCGGCTCGCCGGGGCGGCGACGCGGCGCGATCATCGCCGGGACACTGACCGGCCTGGTGGTGGCCAACTTCGCCTACCTGTATCCCGTCCTCACCGACGCCTCATTGCCCTACAGCCAGTGGCTGGCGCGCATGTGGCTGCGTTCCTGGATCTAGCCGTTTGCCGAACTGTGACCTAACCGATGGCAATCGTGACCTGTTCGTGCGGAAGCCCCGCGGCCTGGGGAATAGGCTGATTCCCGGCCTCAACCCCGAGACACACAGGAGGTGTCCGTGAACGTCCGGCGCCTCGTACCGGCACTGTGCGCCGTGCTCGCATTGACGCTCGCGGCCTGCACCACGGGCTCGTCACCGACCCCCAGCCCCACCGCGGCCATTCCCGCGACGGCCACCCGCGACGTCAACGCGCTGCCCCGCGACCGGGTGCGCGACGGCGGCCTGCTGCGGTTCTCCCTCACGACGCTGCCCAACCAGTGGAACCCCCGCCACGCCGACGCCGCCGCCGAGGACGCCTCCCGGATCCTGGCCCCCCTGACACCGCAGCACTTCACCCTGGATGCGGCCGGCCGCGCCACGGCCAACCCCGACTTCATCGTGTCCGTGGAGGTGGAGAACTCCCCGGCGACCAGGGTGACGCTTCACCTCAACCCTCTCGCACGGTGGGGGGACGGGACGAAGATCACCGCCGACGACTGGATCGCAACCTGGCGGGTGGCGACCGGACGCGTCGCCGGCGTGACCGCCTCCAACCTGCCGGGGTGGCAGCGGGTCACCGAGGTCGCCGCCGGAGACACCCCCGCCGATGTCGTCATCACCTTCAGCGGTTCGGAGCCCGACTGGGCCGAGCCCCTCGTCGCCGGTCCGCTGCGCGGCAGCGCCGTCGGCAGCGCGGACGCGTGGTCGTGGACGACCTACGACGCCTCCCGGTACGCATCCCCGTTCACGGTGACCCACGTCGACACCGTCCAGGGGGTCATCACCCTGCAGCGCAACCCGCTGTGGTGGGGCGACTCGCCCAAGCTCGACCAGATCATGTTCCGCACCGTCCAGCCGGAGGCCGTCGCCGCCGCGTTCCAGCACAACGAGCTCGACGTGTGGGAGATCGGCAGCTCCGAGGATCGCCTGCAGCAGAGCAAGGCTGCCGCCGACACCACCCTGCGCACGGCGCCCGGCAAACGCGGCCGGATCCTCCAGATCGCCACCACCGGCGCCCTGTCCGACATCAAGGTCCGACGCGGCGTCATCCAGGCCATCGACCGGGCGACTCTCGCCGCTGTGGAACTGGATGTGGCCCCCGGCACCGTGACGGCGTGGTCGAACCTGCTGCTGCTGCCCACGCAGCCCGGCTACGTGGATGAGGCGCGCGCCACCGGGGTCTCCTTCGACGCGGCCCAGGCGTCCACGACGCTCACGCAGGCGGGCTGGGTGACCGGCAGCGACGGCCTGCGCCGTCAGAACGGCCAGGCGTTGGAGCTCACATACACGCTCGACCCCGCCGACTCGGCCGCGAACACCGAGTTCACCCAGCTCAGCGGCCAACTGCTGGCGGTGGGGATCACGTTGCTGCCGGTGTCCCACGGCGGCGATCTGACCCCGGAGAAGGTCACGGTCAGCCCGTTCCCGCTGGCTCACCTGCCCGCCGCCGCGACGCAGACCCTCTACAGCGACCTGGTAACCAAGATCTCGACCGAACAGGACGCCGTTCGCCGCGCCGATCAAGCCGGCCAGTTGGCCCGCGCGCTGTGGCAGGAAGCCACCACGGTGACCCTGTATCAGATCCCGCAACAGGTCGCCGTTCGTGACGGGCTGGCCAACTATGGTGCCCCCGCCTTCGGCTCAACCGACTGGGAAGACGTGGGCTGGGCATCCTGATCCACGCTGGTCGGATCACGGTACTGTGCAGCCGTTTGGCCTCGTAGCCGACGGTTGGCCACGTACTCGTAAGGATGCCCGATGGCGTTGTGGAAGCTTCACGGTGACGGTTCTCTCAAGCTCGGTGAGGTGGTCGCGCCCCACGAACGGTTGAGCTGGGGCAAGACCATCGGGCTGGGTGCCCAGCACGTGGTGGCCATGTTCGGCGCCACCTTCGTGTTCCCGCTCCTGATGGGGCTCAACCCGCAGTTGGCCGTCATGATGTCGGGCATCGCGACGCTGGTGTTCCTCCTGGTCGTGAAGGGCAAGGTCCCCAGCTATCTGGGCTCGTCCGCGTCCTTCGTGGGGGTCGCGACCGCGATCTACTCGGCGGGCGGCAACCCATCCGACCTGACCGGAGCCATGTTCTGGGTCGGCGTCCTGCTGCTCATCGTCGGCCTGATCATCAGCGCGGTCGGCGCCAAGGTGATCCACCGGGCCCTGCCGCCGGTGGTGACCGGCGGCGTGGTCATGCTGATCGGCTTCAACCTGGCCCCGGTCGTCGCGAACACGTACTGGCCCCAAGACCAGTGGGTGGCGCTGGTGACGATGCTGCTCGTGGTGGTGCTGAGCGTCGGGGTGAAGGGCTTCATCGGACGCATCGCGATCTTCGTGTCGTTGATCTTCGGCTACGTCCTGAGCTGGCTGCTGGACGTGCTGACCGGCCCCATCACCGCCTTCTCATCCTCGGCCGGAGAGGTGACCACCCACCTGCGGGTCGACTGGTCCGGCGTCGCCGACGCCGCGTGGCTCGGGCTGCCCCCGGTCACGAACCTGTCCACCTGGCAATGGCACGCCGACACCAACGTCGTCGGCTTCCACCTGCCGCACTTCAACATGGCCTTCGCGCTGATCGCCCTGCCGGTCGTCATCGCGCTGATCGCGGAGAACACCGGCCACGTCAAGGCTGTCGCCGAGATGACCGGGGAGAACCTCGACAAGCAGATGGGCCCGGCGATCGCCGCGGACGGCGCCACCTCCATGCTGGCCACCCTCGCCGGCGCGGGCCCCACCACCACCTATGCGGAGAACATCGGCGTCATGGCGTCCACGCGGGTGTACTCCTCGGCCGCCTACGTCGTTGCGGCGCTCGTGGCGATCCTGTTCGGCTTCTCGCCGAAGTTCGGCGCCATCATCTCCGCGACGCCCGGCGGCGTCCTGGGCGGCATCACCGTCGTGCTGTACGGCATGATCGGCCTGCTCGGGGCCAAGATCTGGAAGGAGAACCAGGTCGACTTCGGCAACCCGGTCAATCTCGTCCCCGTCGCCGCGGGCATCATCATCGGCGTCGGCGACGTCTCCTTGAACTTCGGGAACTGGCAGCTCAGCGGCATCGCGTTCGGCACCCTGGTGACCGTCATCGTCTACCACCTCGCCCACCGGCTGGCACCGGCCGAACTCAAGGACAACCCGGAGGGCGCCGTGCTGATCGTGGACCGGCCGGGCGCCTACAAGGGAGATCCCGAAGACTGACGCCGCCGGGCGCGAACGTGCGCCCACCACGGCTCACCGAGGGCGACGCGGGGCTCCGCGTCGCCCTCGCTGGTGCGGCCCCAGGTCGCGTCTCAGGGCAGGCGATGTTCCAGGAGCCCGATGGCCTGCATGAGGGCGAACATCGTCACCGGGCCCACGAAGACGTAGCCACGCCCCTTCAGGGCCGCCGCCAGCGCGACCGACTCGGGCGACTGCGCCGCCCCGACCCCATCGCCCGGGTCGGCGGGCTGAAACGACCACACCAGTTCGGCCAGATCCTCTCCGGCCGCCGTCAGGGCGACGGTCGCCCGCGCGTTCGTGATCGCCGCCTCGATCTTGCGCCGGTTGCGGACGATGCCCGCATCGGTCATGAGCCGCTCGACGTCGGCCTGACCGAAACGGGCCACCGTCGCCGGATCGAACCCGGCGAACGCCGCCCGGAAGGCGGGACGCTTGCGCAGCACCGTCTCCCAGCTCAGCCCCGACTGGAACCCCTCCAGCGTGATCCGTTCGTACACCCCCGGGGTGTCGCGGACCGGCAGCCCCCACTCGTGGTCGTAGTACTCCCGCAGCAGATCGGACGTCTCGGCCCAGGCAGGTCGGTTCATGCCGACAGGTTAGGCCCGTCGCGTCACCGCCCCCGGTTGCACCTGACACAGTGTCAGGGTGTCGAGTGAAGCCATGGATCCATTGCTGGCGATCGGGGTGTTCTCCCGGCTGAGCGCCATCAGCGTCCGCATGCTGCGGCACTATCAGGGGTTCGGGATCCTCGAACCCGCCCGGGTCGACCCGTTCACCGGACACCGGTTCTACCGGCCCGAGCAACTCGTCACCGCCCACTGGGTGGTGCGACTGCGTGACGCGGGACTGCCCGTCAGTGAGATCGGCCGGGTGCTCGCAGCCACCGATGATCCTGGCCTGCTTCAGCGTCTCCTGAGCGAGCATCATGCGCGGCTGGACGCCGACCGGCTCACCCTGGAGCGCCGCGAGGAGGCCTTCCGTCACCTCACCACCTACCTGGAGGCAGCCACCATGACCATCGACGTACGCATCGAGACCTTGCCCGCCCTGACCGTCGCAACGCTGCGACGCGTCCTGCCCGACTACGGCTCCGAAGGGCTGCTGTGGCAGGAGATCGGGACCCTGATGGCCGCCGACGGGGCTGCCATGCCCGAGCACGACGCCGGGATCGGCGGTGCCACCTTCTGGGACCCCGACCACCGCGAGAGCGATGTCGACGTCGAGGTCTGGCTGCAGGTGGCCCAGCCGTTCGCCGCGACCGCCCCGCTGACCTGCCAGGAGGTGCCGCCACGGCAGGTGGTCCTCGCCACGCTGCGCGGCAGCTACGACGGAATGGGGGACGTCACCGCCGCCCTGGGCAGCTTCCTGGCCGCGCATCGGTTGGAGCCAGGGCCCATGTTCAACATCTACCGGGTGAGCCCCGTGCAGAATCCCGACCCCGCCTCCTGGGTGACCGACGTCTGCTTCCCGATCCGCACCGGCGATTGACGCGGACGGCCCGGAAGCCGCGGGACGCCGGGGCGGGTCTCCGCGGCCCCGGGCCGGGGTGCGCTCGTGAGGGGCGTCCGCAGCCCCCGGGGTTAGACTCGCCCACGATCCGGTTTCCGTCCTCGAGTTGAGGTTGCCCTGTGAGCACGTCGCACGCCCCGCGCATACCGAGCACCGCGCTGCTGGTCGCGCTGGCCGCCGTCGTGGTCGGTGCCTACGTCACGGTGTGGCTCGTGGGGCTCGACCTCGCCGTCCGGCCGCCGCTGCCCGCCCGGCTGCAGGCTGACGACGTCACCGGGCTGGTCTCCCTGATCGGCGACCTGACGGCCCGGCTGTCCGCGATCGGCGCCCTCGGCTTCTGCGTCGCGGCCCTCGGGTCGGGCATGACCGAGGGGACGCTGTCGGAGCGCGGGCACCGGTTCGCCGCCGCCGCCGGACGCCTCGCACAGGTCTGGTTCGCGGCCTCCGTGCTCAACACGTTCGCCAACCCCGCCTACGTCAACGGCGTCGGACTCCACACCACCCTCACGCCCGCCACCTGGTGGATCTTCCTGTGGGCCTCCCCGTCGGCGCTGGCGTGGCTCGCCTCCGCGCTCGTGGCCCTGGGATGCGTCGTCGCCGGGTACCTGTCGCGGCGATGGGCGACCTTCGCATGGTGCTGGGGACTCGGGGTCGCCGCGCTGCTGTTCGTGGCCGTGACCGGCAACGTCACGGTCGGCCTCAACCACGACTGGGCCACCGACGCCGCCGTGATCGCGACGCTGACCGCCGTCCCGCTGATGACCGTGGCGCTGGGGGCGTGGCTGCTCGGCACCGAGGACGCGGCGCGCAGCTATCAGCGGATCGCCCTCCCCTTGCTCGTGCCCGCCATCGCCGGGCAGTCGCTCATCGCCTGGCAGCAGCTGGCGGGCGTCTCCCCCACGGACACGCCCTACGGCGGCTGGCAGCTCGCCATGGCGGGCATCGCGGCGCTGTGGACGCTGAGCTGGGTGGTCCGGGCGCTCCGCGGGCCGCGTCCTGGCTGGGGGATCGGGCGTGACGTCCTGCTTGCCGTGGCCTACCTGGCCTGCCTGACGGCGGAGAATCACGTGCCGCCGCCCCGGTTCCTGGAACCGCAAACCGTCATGATCAACTACCTGGGCTACCAGGTGCAGGTGGGGCCGACCATCGAGCGGCTGGTGTCGCTGGGGCGTCCGAACCTGTTGTGGGTGGTCATCGTCGTCGTTGCGATCGGCTGGTACGTCACCGCCTGGCTGCGGGCCCGGCGGCTGGGCCGGCCCTACCCGGCGCTGCGGCTGCTGGCCTGGTGCGCCGCGTGGGCGCTGACGCTGTTCCTGGCCGTCACCGGGCTGTGGGAGTACTCCACGGTGCAGTACACCTGGCACATGGTCGTGCACATGACGATCAACATGATGGTGCCCGTGCTGGCGGTTCTCGGCGGCCCGCTGGGCCTGATCCGCGCCGCCTCGGATCCCGCCCCCGGCCGCGTGGGGGCCGCCGCGGCCCTGGACGCGCTGGAGGCGTCGCGACCCTGGCAGGTCCTGACCAGCCCGCTGGTGGCCTGGCTGCTGTACGTGGGCAGCCTGTTCGTCGTCTACTTCACCCCGGCGTTCTCCTACCTGATGAAGTACCACTGGGCGCACCAGCTCATGCTGCTGTTCTTCATGGCGACCGGCTACCTGTTCTTCGATCACATCATCGGCACCGACAAGGCCGGACGCCAACTCCCGCATCTGCTGAAGCTGGCGCTGGTGATCTCGATCATGCCGTTCCACGCGATCTTCGCGGTGAGCATCCTGTCCAGCCGTACCCTGATCGGCGCCGACTTCTACGAGATGCTCGCGGTGCCGTGGATCACCGACCTGCTCGCCGAACAGAACACCGCCGGTCAGGCGACGTGGTTCCTGGGCGAGGTCCCGCTGTTCCTGGTGATCGCGGTGCTGGCCGCGCAGTGGTTCCGGCAGGACAGCAAAGACGCCGCCGAGATCGACGCCGCCGACGACTCCGGCGACGACGACTCCTTCGACGCCTACAACGACATGCTGGCCGAGCTGGCCCGCCGGGATCGCGAAGCCGACCTGGACGAACACCGAGCGAGGTTCACCCCATGAGCGTCGACGCCGAAGCCACCCCGAGCGCCCTGGACCAGCGGGTCGAGCTCGACATCTCCGGGATGACGTGCGCCGCCTGCGCCTCCCGGATCGAGAAGAAGCTCAACAAGATGGACGGCGTCCGCGCCACCGTCAACTACGCCACCGAGCGCGCGGTCGTGCTGGGGCTCCCCCCCGTGCGCGCGGAGGAGGCCGTCGCCGTCGTCGAGAAGGCGGGGTACGGCGCCAGCGAGGTCCGTGAGGGTGAGGAGTCGCAGGGGTACACCGACCGGGTCACGATGTTGCGCAACCGGCTCGTGGTGGCCGCCCTGCTGACGGTCCCGCTCGGCGATGTCGCCATCGTGCTGGCGCTGGCCCCCCAGATGCGTTTCCCCGGCTGGCAATGGGTGCTGCTGGTGGCCGCGATCCCCGTGGTCTTCTGGTGCGC
>RRZT010348579.1_pt1 | contig 29730 bp, 24 predicted proteins | sample 2165551 | NCBI WGS metagenome assembly RRZT01 (sample SAMN10456910, study PRJNA506462) | wastewater metagenome | biome: wastewater; feature: sludge; material: wastewater sludge; isolation source: wastewater sludge with Escherichia coli K12::gfp cells carrying plasmid... | place: USA: Moscow, Idaho...
AATTGAGGAATTTCACCAGCAATGCAGGCACTTAAACAAATAAGTCCCTCATTATATTCTTTTAATAATTCTTTATCAATTCTAGGCTTATAATAAAAACCTTCGCTATAAGCCTTTGATACTAATGCAATTAAGTTCTGATAACCAATTTGATTTTCCGCTAATAAAACTAAATGATATGAGGACTCACCTTCAATCGCGCTTTTCTCATGTCTTGATTTAGGTGCAATATATACTTCACAGCCGATTATGGGCTTTATACCATGTTTTTTAGCACTTTTATAAAAATCAATCACACCATACATCGAACCATGATCCGTGATAGCAATAGCCGGCATATTTAGTTGCTTAGCTTTTTGTACTAAAGTATCAATTCTGCTGGCACCATCTAACAAACTATATTCAGTATGCACATGAAGATGGACAAAATTTTCTTCATTTTTATTGTTTTCTATCATAAAAATTAACCCTTTTTCAAAATTTAATAGATATTTTCATTATAATTCATTATAATGATTAAAACAAATTTATCATTTAGCAGGAAATAATCTTAAATTGGTTGAATTTAATAAGTTTAATAATATTTTAAAGAGGTGTAAATCTTGTTTAATATTGGAATATTACAATTAACACAACATCTTGATGATGCTGTAAAAGGTTTTAAAGAAGGTCTTAGAAACTTAAATGTAGATGTTACTTATCACTATTTAAATGCTGATGGTAATATTGCTGAATTACCAAAACTTGCTGATATTTTGGCTACTAAAAAAGTCGATTTAATCTTTGCTTGTTCAACCCCTGCTGCTAAAGCAGCGGTTGCATTAACGGAAAACATACCGGTTTTATTCACCCCAGTCTTTGACCCGGTTAGTGTTAATTTAGTTGAGTCTATGAATAAACCAAATGGCAAAGCTACAGGAATGTCGGGAATGGTCGCAGCCCCGGACAAATTAGCGTTTATCAAAAACATTTTACCTAACGCCAAAAAAATTGCGTTATTATATCATAATGCTGATGATAATTCAGTTATCGAAAAAAACAATATCCTGAAAAACAATACTACTTTAGCAATTCAAGAAATTGCTTTAACCTCCGCCGAGGATATTTCATTATTAGAAGAAAAACTTTCACCAAGTTTTGATGCCCTATTTTTAACAATCGGTAAAATAATGGAAGAAAATTTCGCTAGTATTGTCTATTATACCGATGCTCAAAACATTCCAATTATTGCTTCTCATGCGCCGAATGTTTCTGCTGGTGCACTAGGAGCGTTAGTATCAAATCACTTTAAACTAGGTCTTGCTTGTGCTGATCAAGCAAAGTCAATTTTAATTGACAAAAAAAATCCTTCTGACATTCCGGTTGGAATAACAACAGAAGCTGATATTTTATTAAACGCCTTTGTGGCTGAAAATTTAGAGATTGAAATTCCTTCAGCAGTATTAACGTCTGCTACAGAAATTTTCGAATAAGTTGTTTTGTAATCAAGGAGATGAAGTTTATGTTATTATCCAGAAAGTCCGTTGAATTATTAGCTCCTGTTGGCACTTGGGAAGTACTAGAGGCTGCTATTACCGCCGGTGCTGATGCGGTTTATCTTGGTGGTAAACGCTTTAATATGAGAATGCATCGTACAGATACAAATTTTGATGATGAATTATTAGTAAAAGCCATAAAATATGCGCATGAAAGAAATGTTTTAGTCTATATCACTGTTAATAATTTAATTAGCGAACAAGAAATTGATGCTATGCGCGACTATTTGAAATTTCTTGACCAAATCAAGCCCGATGCTTTAATTGTTCAGGATCTAGCTATCTTAGAACTGGCTAAAGAAATTAATTTTTCTGTACCATTACACTCTTCTGTAATGATGAATACTCATAATGAAGAAGCTATTAATAAATTAAAAGAGTATGGTATAACCAGAGTCGTAGTTGGTCGTGAAATGACTTTAGATCAAATGTCGACCCTAAAAGATCATACCGGTATTGAAATTGAGTATTTCATGCACGGTGATATGTGTATTTCACATAGCGGACAATGTTTTCATTCCGGAGTACTTTTTGGTCAAAGTTCCAATCGTGGGCGCTGTTTAAAACCTTGCCGGTGGCCGTTTACATTAATTGACGAAGATACTAACGAAGTACTAGATGAAAATGGCCCTGGAGACTTTAAGCTAGCGCTAAAAGATATGTGTATGTACCGTAACATCCCTGAGTTAATCCAAGCTGGTGTACACTCTTTTAAAATTGAAGGTCGTATGAGAACAGCAGCGTTTGTTGAAAAAATCGTTAGAATTTATCGTCAGGCAATTGATGCTTATATCAACGATCCTACTGGTTATAGGACTGATGAAGAAGGTTGGCACGAATTATATGAAAATCGTTCTCGCGATTTTTCAACATGCTTTGCTTTAGGTAAACCTGACGCTAACGCTATCGGCTTTACCGGCAAAAGAGAACCTCGTTTTTTTAGCCAAGCGGTTAAAGAAGCTAGCGTTAACACTCTCCTTCCTGCCAAGGAAGCAAATCCTTTCGCAATAACTACTGCTTACAATCCTGAAATCGCCGTTAAAGTAAGAGACTTACCTTCGTTAGAGGCAGCTTGTCAAAATGGTGCCGGCACAATTTATATTGGTGGCGAAGCTTTTTTGCCAGAAAATCCTTGGAAGTTAAACGATATTAAAACTGCAATCACAACAGCTCATCACTATAATGCTAAATTAATAGTGAACACCCCACGCATTACCGGTTATCGCGAATTAGGCGAATTAACACAACTATTTCATAGCCTTAACAAATTAAAACCCGATGGCTTATTAGTGAGCAATATCGGAGTTTTAAATCTAGCACATAGATTAACCGACTTGCCGATTATCACTGATTATTCTTTTAATATTTTCAATCACTTAAGTGCTAGATTATTAAAAGCCAATGGCGCTACCCGTTCTACAATTTCGATTGAAGCAACTTACAATCAATATATTGCAATGCTAAAAAATGCTACTATCCCTTTAGAGTTTATTATCCACGGATCATTAGAAGCAATGATTTTAGACCACTCTTTACCAACTTTAATTTTAGGTTCAAATCATTTAGAAGAAAATCAGCAAAACAAACATAACTTCGCCTTGCTCGACAGTGCTAGCGAAAAACATCCTATTAAAATTGATCAATATAATAGAAATCATATTCTTTTTGCTAAAGATTTGTGTTTATTGAAAATTATGCCTAAATTATTAGGAGCTCAAACATATCGAATCGAAGGTCAGCATTATTCTCCTGCCCTAATTGCCCTTTTAACTAAAACTTACGTCTCGGAGCTTAAACAAAGCATCCAAAATCCTGAGCACCTTTGTAACGATGAACTTATCGCTACTTTAGAGAATTCCAGTCCGCGAAAATTAGGAATTGGTTCTTTCCGTTATCGCATTTCACGTTAATAAAACTAAAAGGAAGTGTTTGTTGTTATGAATTATATTGGCGCCCCAGAAATCATCAATAAGAAGGCACAATATATCATGCCTTGTTTAAATCATTTCTACCAAGATCCTATGCAAATAGTAAAAGGTGAAATGCAATATCTATATGATAGTAATAATAAAAAATATCTTGATTGCTTCGCTGGAGTATCAGTTATTAATTGTGGTCATTGTAATCCCGTAATTACTGATAAAATTTGTGAGCAAGTTAAAACTTTGCAACATGTCTGTAATATTTATCTAACCGAAAATTTTGTTAACCTAGCGGAAAGATTATCTAAAATAGCGCCCGGGCAATTACAAAAAGCTTTTTTCTGTTCCACCGGTACAGAAGCTAACGAAGGAGCTGCTTTATTAGCAACAATTTATACCGGTTCTAGCGAGTTTATTTGTTTAAGAAACGGTCTTCACGGTCGCACAAAATTAACAATGAGCATGACTGGTATTGGGATGTGGCGTACTGACCCTAACCCAGTCGGTGGCATTAGCTTTGCACCAAACCCATATTGTTATCGCTGTCCTTTAGGCAAAACCTATCCAGAATGTGATTTAGCTTGTGCTAATGCTGTTGAAGATATTATAAAAACAAATACTTCCGGTAAAGTTGCCGCGTTTTTCGCTGAACCAATTCAAGGTAACGCCGGCATCATAACACCACCGCCAGGATATTTTCAACGCTTAAAAGAAATTCTTGATAAATATAATATATTGTTGGTTGTTGATGAAGTACAAACCGGCTTTGGTCGTACCGGCAAAATGTTTGCCATTGAAAATTTCAATATAGTTCCTGATATTATGACCGTAGCCAAGGCCTTAGGCAATGGCACTCCAATATCTGCTTTCATTGCTACGGCACAAATAGCTGATTCTTATATTAAACCAGGAGCGTCAACCTTAGGCGGAAACCCGGTTTCTTCCACTGCCGCTCTAGCAACTTTAGATTATATTGATAGTGAAAATTTAATAAGTAAAGCGACAGAACGCGGTCAACAGTTATTTAATGGATTAAAAACCTTACAAGATAAACATCAAATCATCGGTGACATTAGAGGCTTAGGCTTAATGCGAGGCGCCGAATTAATCCATGCTGATAAAACTCCTGCCAGTGCTGAAACCGATTTCATCCTAGAAGAGATGAAAAATTTAGGCTTTATAATTGGTAAAAATGGCACTGAACGAAATGTCTTAGCTTTTCAACCACCACTTATTATTACCGAAGATAATATTAATGAAATGTTAAACGCTTTGGATTTAGTTTTAGGTAAAATAAAGTAAATTACTAAAGAAATAATCAGTTATACTGATTATTTCTTTATAATTTTTAAGAAGGATTTATATGAATATAAAAAAATTTACTAATTACAAAGTTTCCTTTGAACATCAAGGTTTAACCTTAGAGCAATACCTTAAAACTATTCTAAAAATTTCCGGGCGAAAGTTACAAAAATTAACCAGAACTAAAGGAATTTTCATTAATAATAAGCCAGCTTTTTTAAAAAGAGTATTGCAACCAAATGATAATATCAACATAAAAATCATTCAAGATCAAGATTACGGCGTCCTTCCTCAACCTGGTATCATTTCTATTTTGTACGAAGATAATAATATTATCATATTAGATAAACCACCTTTTCAGTTAGTACACCCCACCATACACACCACTGAAAATACCTTAGCAAACTTCTTAGCAAATTATTTTAAGGAATCAAAAGAGACCATTAAAATAAGACCACTACATCGCTTAGATCGCAATACTTCTGGCTGTATTATTTTTGCTAAAAACGACCACAGCCAAAATCTTTATACTAAACAATTGCAAGAAAAAATCTTACAGCGAAAATATTGGGCCTTAACCTCAGGGGTTCCCCCTCAAAACTTTGGTATAATTAATCAAAGCATTGCAAAAGATCCTACTTCGCCAAATCGACGAATAGTCAGCGCTAAGGGGGAACAAGCAATTACTACTTATCAAGTCTTACAAACCTTTGATAATAAGTATAGCCTGGTAGCGCTTGATTTAGAAACCGGTCGCACCCACCAAATACGGGTACATTTGAAACATTTAAATTGCCCGATTATTGGCGATAGTATGTATCACACCAAATCTTCACTAATTAATCGCCAAGCACTGCATGCCTATTCAATCTCTTTCCTTGATATCGATACCGGTGAGAAAAAAACAATAACGACACAACTACCCCTTGATATTAAAAATGCAATTGAGAAAATAACGTCAATAAAAAAACTCTAACAGTTAAGATTACTGTTAGAGTTTTTTGCTGACGTTATTAAATTTTAGTAATAAATTTTGCCATTTCTTCTTTTTGGCATTTATCAGTATGAATAACTTTTGCTGTTCTTAAACTTGCTAAGCCCTCCGGAACTTTAACCTTGGTAATTTCCGCCAATTTATCCAATACCGCAAACTCATCTGTCAAGGTAGCAGCAATGTCACTATCTAATGCCCCAAGAACATTTTCATTAAATTTATAAGGGCTAGCGGTTGAAACAATCACTAGTGGCAACTCATCCTTTGTGGTTTTCTTATATTTATCAGCAACATACCACGCTACCGCTGTGTGAGGATCTAAGGTATAGCCTTTTTCTTCAAATACTGTTTTTATTGTTTCAGCAGTATTGACATCATCAGCAAAATCAGACCAGAAATTTTCTTTAATGCTAGTTAAAACTTCAGCATCAACTTTGTACTGACCTTCATCATTAAGCTGTTTCATCCATTTATTTATTTTACTATCATCAGCGTTGGTCAACGCATATAATAATCTTTCTAAATTACTTGATATTAAGATATCCATTGATGGTGATGAAGTTTTATAAAAAGGTCTATTGCGGTCATAAATACCGGTATTCAAAAAATCTGTTAACACATTATTAGCATTCGAAGCACAAATTAATTTATGAATTGGTAGCCCCATTAACTTAGCATAGTAACCAGCCAAAATATTACCAAAGTTTCCTGTCGGAACGACAAAATTAACTTTAGTCCCAACCGATATTTTGCCACTTTGTAATAAATCAGCATAAGCACTAAAATAATACACTATTTGAGGAACAAGTCTACCCCAGTTAATAGAATTTGCTGATGATAATTGAATATTATTATTTTTTAAATTTGCATTAAAATCTTCATTATTAAAAATTTTCTTAACACCGGTTTGAGCATCATCAAAATTACCATCAACCGCTATCACTTTAACATTAGAGCCTTCTTGCGTTATCATTTGTAAACGTTGGATTTGACTAACACCATTATCAGGGTAAAAAACTAATATTTTAATTTGCTCTACATCTTTAAAACCTTCTAAGGCCGCTTTTCCGGTATCACCTGAGGTCGCTACTAAAATAACAATCTGGTTTTTTTCTCCGGTTTTTTTCAATGCCGTCGCCATTAATTGTGGCAATAATTGTAAGGCCATATCTTTAAAGGCACTAGTTGGACCATGCCATAATTCCAAAATATGATTATCACCAGCACTGACTACCGGTGCAACTTTTGAATCATCAAATTTATTAAAGCCATAAGCGTTGTTAACACAATTAGTTAACTCTATTTCGCTGTAATCTACCAAAAATTTTTCCAATATTTTTTTTGCTCTATCTTGATAAGATAAATTAATTAAGCTATCGATAAAATCAGCATCAATTTGGGGAATTTCAGTCGGAACAAATAGTCCACCATCATTCGCAATACCAGCAATAATGGCCTCGGCTGAAGTTAAAGATTGTTTTAATCCTCTTGTACTAATATATTTCATAGCAATATTTCCCTTCTTAAAAGATTTAAATAGCATTAATGCTAATATAATTCTATTATTACATAAAATTCATTATATCATAGCGATAAAAAAAGATATAGTTATTAATAAAGAAAACTTAAATATATTACCATTTTATATCGTTTTATCATTTGTTTTGTTGTACAATATTAATTGATATTAATAGATTGCTGAGGTGTCCTACTTTGTTGAAAATCGCCATTGGTCAAATTGAAGTTAAACCAGGTCGACCTGATATAAACACTAAAACAATGCTAGAAGCAATTGCCACTGCAAAAGCTAAGAGTGCTGACATAATAATTTTTCCTGAAATGTCCATCCCAGGTTATTTATTAGGCGATCTATGGGAACAAACATCTTTTCTAAAAGATTGTGAATATTTCGGGCAAAAAATTATTGCTGCTTCTGAACAAATTTGTATTATTTTTGGTAATGTCGCCATCGACTGGCATAAAAAAAATAATGATGGGCGCGTTAGAAAGTATAACGCTTGCTTTATTGCTCATAATGGTGCATTAATTAATTCCCCTAATTCGCTATACCCCTATAAAATTAAAACACTACAACCAAATTATCGTGAATTTGACGATGATAGATACTTTTATAGTTTTAAAAATTTAGCTTGCGACTTAGATATTGATATTAATAAATTAATTCAGCCAGTTACTCTAAAATTACCAAAAAGAAACTTTAAACTAGGTTGTCTTATTTGTGAAGATGGCTGGGCTGATGATTATAGTATTAACCCTGCACAAATTATGCATTCAAGATTTGGAGTAGACTTTTTTATCAACATCTCCAGTTCACCCTTCACCCTAGGGAAAAACACTAAACGCAATAAAGTTTTTGCTAAACAAGCAAAAACTTTTGAAACACCTATTATCTATGTTAACAACGTTGGTATTCAAAACAATGGTAAAACAATTTATACTTTTGATGGTTCTAGTACTGTTTATAATTCTCAAGGAGAAATTATCGGCTATACTCCTAGTTACAATGCTGAACTTAAATTCGTAGACTTAAACATAAGTAATAAACATTTAAATAGTAATCCTGTTTATATTTCGCAACCTAATGATACTGCCGATATTTATCACGCACTAAGTTATGGTCTAAAACAATTTCTTGACTCTATCAACATGAAAAAAATCGTCATCGGTGTTTCCGGTGGCATTGATTCTGCTGTCGCCAGTGCTCTTTATACCAAAGTTCTTGGTCCTGAAAATGTTCTATTAGTAAATATGCCTAGTATTTATAATTCCAATACTACTAAAAACATTGCACTATCTTTAGCCCAAAATCTAAAATGTCTCTACACCATTATGCCGATTCAAAAAGTTGTTGATTATACCATTAATCAAATAAATAGCACTTCCGTTGTGAATTTCACCTCTAAAAGACATAGTACTTTTACGGTTAATTCTTTTGCTAAAGAAAACATCCAAGCTCGTGATCGGTCCGCAAGAATTTTAGCAGGATTAGCAGCTTGTTTTGGTGGTGGTTTCACTTGCAATGCTAATAAAAGCGAATTAACCGTAGGCTATTCGACTTTATATGGTGATCACGCTGGAGTAATATCTGTTTTGGGAGATTTATGGAAGCACCAAGTCTATGACCTCGGCAAATACCTTAATAATGAAGTTTTCCAACATAATGTTATCCCCTTGTCAACCTTTACGATAGTGCCAAGTGCTGAGTTGTCTAAGAACCAATCTATCGACGAGGGTAAAGGTGATCCTATAAAATATCATTATCACGATTATTTATTTAAAGCCTTTATTGAAACATGGACCAAGGCTTCGCCAGAAGATCTTTTAAATTGGTATGTAGAAGGAACTTTAGAACAAAATATCGGTTGTGCTGAAGGTTTGGTAGCCAAATTATTTCCAACCACTCTTGAATTTATTGAAGACTTAGAAAAATGGTGGAATCAATTTTCCGGTATTGCAGTAGCAAAAAGAATTCAAGCTCCACCAATTTTAGCAGTTAGTCGACGCTCTTATGGTTTTGATCATCGCGAATCGCAATTACCGGTGTATTATTCTACCAGATATTTAAAGTTAAAACAGCAACTGTTAGAAAAATAATAAACTAATTTTTATCAACAAATAATCCCCTTCTTAGCATTATTGCTTTAAGAAGGGGATTTAAATATAATTATTTTCTTAAATATCCTAGAACAATCCAAGTAAAAACCGCAATCGCTATTATTATTAAAGTAATTGGTAATGCTACAAAAAACAAAAACCCACTAATAATAATCCCCAATAAAACAAATACCGCCTTTGTTAAAAAATTCCCACCAGGATTAATTGATCGTACATACACTCTATTATAACTATTACTGCTTTGTTTTTCAGTAAAACCATCTTCTTGTGCATTACTATCAATCGTTAGTCCATCATAACCATTTTTTTCTTCTGGCGTCAATATTCTTACTGTATTTTCTCCACAGTATCTACATTCATTAGTTTCAATATCAATTTCATTATTGCAGTTAGTACAGCGCATAAAAATCCCCCCTAGAGTAGATATAAAAATAAGACATAGCCTTCTTCTGATAAATAGCGCAAGTCAAATTTTTGCAAATTTAGTTCTTTCATTATAACGTCAATATTATCATAAATTTGAGCATATTTATACTGGTTGAAAATGTTCTCAAATTCAATATCAACAATATCATTAATTTTAAAGAAAATATAGATTACGGCCACTGCCCAAAAGTTAGGTTCATTAATATTACCATTATAACGTTGTGAAAAGTCATACCAAATTTTTCTCATCAATTCAAGATCATTCTGCGACACTGCTAACTTAGTCGCTGTTTTTTCAATTAACTTAGTGACATTAAGATTTGGTTGAATTTTTTTATCTATGGTTTCCATCGTATTATTATCAACTAGTGAAACAACATTAACTTTAGCTAATGTTAATAAAATATATACTATATGCCTAACAACTACCGAGTGTTTTACAAAAAAATGGCTCAAGGTCGCCGTAGGTTCTTGTTTAAAATAAAGATTTGCTACTTTTAGCACTTCTTCTTTTATCCGCTTGCGTAAAATTGGACTTACTTTAATACTACTAATATAATTTAGCATCACAAAACCGCTGTAATTGATATGACCATAAAATAATAAATTTTTATATTCATTAATACCAAATTCCGGCATTGGCATTTTAAAGGTTTCATCAGTAAATAAATCAATACACTCCACTAAATTATCATTTAAAATTTTCGTAATATAAAATACAGTAAATTTAGCTTTTAATAAATCTCTCATAATCTTTTGTTGCAACTTATCAATATCATAATAATTTTTTGCAGCAAAATGCATTAATGGAGTTTCATTGGTCCTTATTAAATGATAGTCAAATAAAAAATAATCCCAAAATCCGAGCCAAAATTCTTCATCTTCTTCATCGCCCAAATCATTTATTGGGCCAGTATATATATTAATTGCTCTATTAAAGTCACGGTTAAATTTATTACTTTGATAATACGATCCAATATTATTTATTAAACTTTCTATTAAAACATTAACTTTATATGCCAATTCATCTGGAAACCCTAACTCATCATAAGAAGAATCAGTATTTTCTTCTGATAAAATTTCATCTTTAATACTTTTAAGACCTTTGTCACGAAACAATACATCTTGTGCCGAATAAATTTCATCTAACGAAAATATACTTTTTTTACTTTTTAAAAATTTATGGAAATCAATAAGGTTTTTTAATAATTTATTGACTGTAGTAAAGGTAATTTCATAGTCTAATTTGGGATTGGCTACAGGAATCCACAGAAATAACTTCAAATAATCATCTTTCACTAATTCATTGAGGCTTTTAATATCATTTTCTTTGATATATTTCATAAACATTTCAATAATAAACCAATATGCTGCTAATTCTTGCTCAATTTTACCTTCCCAAGCTTTTTTCCTCAAAAAATCATCTATTAAATGCTGATTTAAAAAATCTTTTTTAAATGTATTATTTTTAAAAAATAACCGTACCCCATCGTACACGTTGTTCATCAATAAATATACCTTTCCACAACAGAAATAATTGAAATCATACATAATTATTATAACATTTTACCATAGCTTTAGCCATAAAATAAAAAGCAAGCTGATAAATTCAGCTTGCTCTATTAATATTAAATCATCCGTTTTTTACATATGTCGGAATGGAATAAGCATACAATTCTTTACCAATTTCAGTATGTTCAGGAACATATAGCACTATTTTATCTGAAATAACTTGAACTGCCCCATTTAAGACATAACAAACACCATTAATAAAATCATTAATTCGTTGTTGTGTTCTATCATCTACAAGATCATAGTTAATCATAACAGCTTGCTTAGCTTTAAGCTTATTGGCAATAATACTGGCCTGATCAAAATTTTTAGGATAAAACACTGCAACTTTTAAATCAAAATTATTTTTGTGCAATGTTAATACCGGTTTATACAAATCCCGTTCTGGTGCTTTTGGTTTAACTTCCTCAATATATTCTTTATACTCATCATCTTCTGTCATAAAAACATTAGTTATTTTATCAATTAAGCCCACTGCCATTTAGCTCCCTCCATATAAAACGCAATCCTTTGTTATTTAGTTATTCTCCATTAATTTTATTATCCCTGCTTTTTTAAATATTTATTCAATTTTTTCTTTTATAATAACTTGATCAACGGTATCAATATCAAACAACTGTACATTAACTTCTTCTTTACTGGAGGTAGGGACATTTTTCCCCACATAATCAGCACGGATTGGTAACTCGCGGTGACCTCGGTCTACTAAGACAGCAAGTTGAATCGCTCTTGGCCGGCCCATGTCAATAATAGCATCTAACGCTGACCTTACTGTTCTACCGGTATATAAAACATCATCTACTAAAATTATTATTTTATTTGTTATATCAACCGGTATTTCTGTTTCGCATACTATCGGTTGATAACTTAATGTTGATAAATCATCACGATACAAAGTGATATCAAGAGTTCCGACCGGAACCTTAAATCCTTCAATTTTATTAATCTCATTAGCTATTCGTTCAGCCAATGGTACGCCCCTAGTTCTTATCCCAACTAAAACAACTTCTTTAACGCCTTTATTTTTTTCAATTATTTCATGTGATATTCTCGTTAACGCCCTTTTAACCGCTTGACTATCCATGATAACAGCTTTTTCAATAAAATTAGGCATTTTACACTCTCCCCAACTATATTATCGCTTATACAATATTTTTAGTTTTTCTAGTATTTTTAACATATCATCAGGCATTGGAGCTTCAAAAAACATATTTTCTGCTGTAGTAGGATGTGTTAGCGCTAAACTTGCTGAGTGCAAAGCCTGACCATCAATTTTAAACGGTGATTTCCTTACACCGTATTTATTGTCACCAACAATCGGATGTCCAATATGAGTCAAATGAACTCTAATTTGATGTGTCCTTCCTGTTAAAAGTTTACACTCCACAAAGGTATATTCGCCAAATCGTTCTAAAACAGTAAAATTTGTTGTAGCTTCTTTTCCATTTTCCTTAACAACAGCCATTTTTTTACGATCGGTTTTATGCCGTCCAATCGCCCCATTAATAATACCAAAATCTTCTTTAATATTACCATGGACAATTGCTACATACTTGCGTTGTGCTGTCTTGTCCTTTATTTGTTGGGCTAAACTTAAATGAGCCTTATCATTTTTAGCGGCAACCATCGCACCGGTAGTTTCCTTATCTAAGCGATGAACAATTCCCGGTCTAATTTCACCATTAATCCCTGATAAATCCTTGCAATGTGCTAATAAAGCATTCACCAGTGTACCACTATAATTTCCCACTGCCGGATGAACAACCATCCCCCGAGCTTTATTAATAACAATAATATCTTTGTCTTCAAATAATATATCAATGGCAATCTCTTCGGCTTCAATTTTAGCTTCTTTTACCTCTTGAGTCCTTATTTCAACAACATCACCTAAGCGCAACTTATAATTAGCTTTTACGTTTTTATTATTAACTAAAATAACGCCTTCTACAATATTTTTTTGAATATTAGCTCTTGAAGCATCCACTAATTTATTAACTAAAAATACATCTATTCTCTGTCCAACATTATCTTCAGCTACATATATCACTTCACTCATTACATTCATCCTTGTTTTCATCAATTTGTTTTTCCGGAAAAAAGACCATGAAATAAATAATTATCCCAACACCAACTACAATTGAAATATCTGCGATATTAAATACCGGCCATACTCTAAAATCAATAAAATCTATCACATATCCGGTTTTTAGACGATCAATTAAATTGCCGATTGCTCCACCAATCAATAAGCCCATTCCTAATTTTAAAAAATTGTCCATATGGTTAATTTTTCTATAAGCATAATAACTTATCGCCAACATCAGAAAAACAATTATCACAAAAAAACTTCGCTTATGTTCTAAAATTCCAAAGGCCGCCCCTGGATTTAAAACATAAGTTATATGAAAAATATCTTTTATTATCGGAATTGATTGACCAACCGTCATATTGGCATGAACATAATATTTAACAGCTTGATCTAAGAAAATATTTATTATAATCAAAATTAAGACCGGCACTTTGCTCTCCATTTCTTTAATAAATTACATATTAATATAATACCAAAAAAAACATTTACTAGTAAATAAAAAAACGGGGTTAATCCCCCGTTTTTTTACATTTCCTTAACAACATCAGCACAACGCTTACACAAAGTACTATGTTCAGCCTCAGCACCAACAGAATCACTATAAATCCAGCAACGCTCACATTTTTGTCCGGTTGCTAGCACTACGTTGACCGCTAATGACATTTCGGCGCTTTGATAACTTGCTTGAGCAAAATTATCATCATTACCTTCAATAACTTTAACTTGCGACACAATTAATATTTCCGGCAATTCATTTACTAACCCTTGAAGTTTATTCAACAAATCGTCTTTAGCATAAATTTCGACGCAAGCATCTAACGGATGGCCAATAACCTTATTACGTCGAGCAATCTCTAAAGCTTTTGTTAACTCACTTCTAATTTCTAAAATACCAGCCCATTTTTCTTCAACCTCAGGTTGTAAGTATTCAGTTTTTGCCACTGGCCATTCAGCTAATTGCACACTATCTGTAGCAACGTCCTCTTTAGCCATGTTTTGCCAAACTTCTTCTGCCGTAAAAGTTAATACCGGCGCTACCAATTTAACTAAGGTATGTAAAATTTCGTACATTGCAGTTTGTGCAGCTTTACGCTTTTTATCATTAGGTAAAGAAGCATATAATCTATCTTTTAAAATATCAAGATAAATTGAACTTAAATCAATAGTGCAGAAATTATGAATAGTATGATAAATCACATGGAATTCATAATTTTCATAAGCTTTCGTTACATGTGCTCTGACTTGTTCTAATCTTAATAATGCCCACTTATCTAAATCAGTTAATTCAGCATAAGAAACTTTATCATTATTTGGATTAAAATCATTTAAATTTCCAAGCAAATAGCGGAAAGTATTTCTGATTTTACGATAAACTTCTGACATTTGTTTTAAAATGTCTTTGGATATTCTAATATCAGCTTGATAATCAGCTGAAGCAACCCATAATCTTAAAATATCAGCACCATATTGATCAATAACATCTTGTGGATAAACAACATTTCCTACGGACTTAGACATTTTTTTACCTTCACCATCAACCACAAAACCATGTGTTAAAACAGCTTTATATGGTGCGACACCTTTAGTCGCAACTGAAGTTAATAGTGATGATTGGAACCAACCACGATGTTGGTCACTACCTTCTAAATATAAATCCGCTGGATATTGTAACTCTTCTCGTTGCTCTAATACCGAGGCATGGCTGGAGCCACTATCAAACCAAACATCCATGATATCTGTTTCTTTACGGAATTCTTCGTGACTACAATGCGGGCAAGAAGTTCCCTTAGGCAATATTTCTTCAGCAGTTTTCGACCACCATGAATTGGAACCTTCTTTTCTAAATAATTCTTTTACAGCAGTTATTGTATCATCATTAATAATATGTTGATTACATTTTTTGCAATAGAAAATCGGAATCGGTAATCCCCATACTCGCTGACGCGAAATACACCAATCATGTCGGTCTACAACCATATTATGAATTCGGTCACGACCCCAACTAGGAATCCATTTAACATTTTCAATAGCTGCTAGCGCTTCTTTTCTAAAACCATCTACTGAAGCAAACCATTGTTCTGTTGCTCGATAGATAATTGGACTTTTACAACGCCAACAATGGGCATATTGATGACGAATAGACCCTTTAGCAAATAATTTGCCACTAGCTGCTAAATCTTTAATAATCGGAACATTAGCATCTTCAACCGCTAAACCTTCATATTTACCAGCTTCCGCTGTAAATTTACCGGCACCATCCACCGGACAAATAATTGGCAATTTATTTTTCAGTCCAGTTTCAAAGTCATCTTGACCATGCCCCGGGGCAGTATGAACACAACCAGTACCTTGTTCTAGTGTTACATAATCCGCTTTTACAATTGGCGATTGGCGCTCTAATAAAGGATGACTAAAGACCATTCCAACTAAGTCACTCCCCATCGCCGTGCCAATAACTTCATAACTTTCAATTTTAGCATCCTTAACAACTTGCTCTAATAAACCTGTTGCAAAGAAATAAACTTCCTCACCAATTTTAACCCAAGAATACTCCAATTCCGGACCCACAGCAATTGCCACATTAGCTGGCAATGTCCATGGTGTTGTCGTCCAAATTATAGCAAAAACCTTATCCTGGTCAACACCAGCCGGTAAATTATTCTTTGCATCAACTAACGGAAATTTAACATAAATTGCATGTGATTTTTTCTCAGCATATTCAACTTCAGCTTCTGCTAAAGCAGTTTCACAAGAAGTACACCAATATACTGTTTTTAAACCTTTATAGATATGACCATTCTTAGCCATATTGCCAAAAACCTCAATTTGTTTCGCTTCATATTCTGGCAATAAAGTTATATAAGGATTCGCCCAATCAGCACAAACACCTAATCTTTTAAAATCTTCTCTTTGCATATCAAGACATTTCAAAGCATAATCTTTACACTCTTGACGTAATTGCAATGGATCAAGTTCATGACGATTTAATCCTAAAATTTTAATAGCAGCATGTTCTATTGGTAAACCATGAGTATCCCAACCCGGAACATATGGTGTATCAAACCCTGCTAAAGACTTGTATTTAATAACAATATCTTTTAACACTTTATTTAAAGCAGTACCCATATGAATACGACCATTGGCATACGGAGGACCGTCATGCAAAATGAATTTTTCTTTTCCTTTTGCTTTCTCTCCTCTTTTTGCATAAATATTATGTTCATTCCAATATTCCAATAATTTTGGCTCACGCTCTGGCAAATTACCTCTCATTGGAAATTCAGTTTCTGGTAAATTTAACGTTTTACTATAATCCAAATGAAACACCTCCAAAATAATAAAAACCTCTCCATCCCAAAGGGACGAGAGGCTGTTCTCGCGGTACCACCCTAATAACTATAAAGTCACTTTAAGACGCTTTAACGCTCGTTAGACGGTTAGACCTACTAAATTCAGTCTACAACTCCGGAGTGATTTTCATCAAAAATATTCCGTCAGGCTCACACCATCCCCGATTCGCTGGGAAATAAAATTTTGACTACTATCTCCATCATAGCTTTTTCTATCAATATTACACTTTTGTTATTATACTTGCTAATTAACTTTTAGTCAATTATTTTATCTTGATAAGCTGGTTGTTCTTCTGAGCTTTTTAATAATTCTAATTGTGTCAATAATAAATTTTTTATTTGTGCACGAATAGCTTGTTCTTGCTTTTTAATTTTATCACAATCAGTAGCGGTTTCTTTCACTTTTTCTTCGGCATCATAAATCATTTTTTGCGCTGTCGCTTGCGCTTCTTTCACAATTAACTCCGCTTCTTTTTTCGCAGCAGCCCTGACTCCTTCTGCTGTTTCTTGAGCAACTACTAGCGTATTGTGCAATGTATTTTCTAAATGTTTAAAATGATCTACCTTAGTATTAAGTCGCTCAATATTTTCCTTTAAATCAATATTTTCACGATACAATTGCTCGTAATCTTTTATAACGCGGTCTAAAAATTCATCAACCTCTTCCTCGTTATAACCTCTAAACCCTCTTTTAAATTCTTTATTATGTATATCAAGTGGTGTAAGCATAACTTACCTCCTAAATAAATCTTTTTAAAACTATGCTAATTCGACCCTTTTTAGTTTGTCCTCTAATCTCTTCAATCTCAATGCGTCCACGACCACGCATTGAAACAATATCACTTTCTTTAATAACTTGCGATGAACTTTTGGCCGGTTGCCAATTAACTTTAACTTTATCAGCCTCAATATCATTGCTTATTTTACTGCGTGATACTCCAAAGCCAGCCGCCGCAACTGCATCCAGTCTTAAAGAAGCAATTGTTGTTTTAATTTCTTTGCACCGCTCTTCCTTTGGTTCAATTTGCGAAAGCTCACCTTCTGCTACACTTACACCAGCATTACTGATTTGGGTTAAATTTTGTAATACAAATGGGAAAATTTCTTTGGTTAATATTATTTTGCAATGGTCGTTTCGCATTAAAATATCACCAACAACATCTCGGCTAATTCCCAAGCCCAAGACTGATCCTAAAACATCACGATGCGCCAAATTATGATATTTGTCATTCCAAGTCACAGCTACCACAGTTAAACCATATTCAATCTCACCTAAAAAGTCTTCATGAACAATTGCCCCACGTTGTCTTTCTGCACCAAAATATCCACCTTCTGCAGTAAACTTTAGATTAGGAAAATGTGCAATTATTGTTTCGGCAACACTAAGGCCATACGGATCTAGAAAATCACTAACTTTGTATTTTCTATTTTTATTAACCAACTCAGCTGCATCCATTAATTTAGCAGCAACTTCAGCACCATCGGTGCCTGAATAATACCTTGTAATTTTTTCACGAACAGACATTATTTTTCTCCCATATTCTTTGAACGAAGTGTCGCAACTTCCACCGCATCAATTAGAGCGGCTCTTAAACCGGCTTGCTCTAATACATGAATGCCCGCAATAGTAGTACCGGCTGGCGATGTGACCATATCACGTAGTTTAGCTGGGTGTTCACCTGTTTCTAAAACCATTTTAGCCGATCCTAATAATGTTTGCGCCGCTAAAGTTATTGCATCTTTCCTCGTTAAACCAACTTTAACTCCAGCATCGGCTAATGCATCAATAATAACGAAAGCATAACCCGGTCCACTGCCAGAAAGACCTGTAACAGCATCCATTGAACTTTCTCCTAATAGCACCGTTTTACCAACGGCATTAAATATTTTTTGTGCGATTTCACCATCTGTAGCTTGTGCATTAGTTCCTAAGGCTAACGCAGTCATACCCTCCCCTACAGCAACTGGAGTATTGGGCATTACCCTAACAACAGCATTTTCTTTAAAAGCTGCTTCTATTTTGTCAATTTTCAACCCAGCTACCACTGAAACAATTAAAGTATCTTTTTTAACTATAGGTTGTAACTCTGACAAGACATTAGCTACGACTTGAGGTTTCACCGTTAAAAATAATATATTAACTTTTGCAACAAGGTCTTGTGCTGTCTCATAAACATTAATATTATATTTATCGCTTAAATATTGTCGACGCTCAGCTACTATTTCACTAACAAAAATACTACTGCATTTCACCAATTTTTTTTGTAAAATACCACTAAGCAGAGCCTCTGCCATAGCTCCGCCTCCAACAAAACCAATATTATAATTTTCCAAAATAAATCCTCCTACTTATTCTTCCATGGTGCAATTATTTTATCAATATCTTCATCTTGAGGAAGTTCATAATCAACATCAACATTAACCGGTGCACATAAAAAAATATTATTGCCTACTTTTTGAATAGTGCCACCCAAAGCATACGTAGTCCCACTAATAAAATCAATCATTCTTTTTGCAACTTCCGGTTCTGTACTTTCTAAATTAACAACAACTGGCTTACGATTCTTTAAGTGATCCGCAATATGTTGTGCATCATCAAAAGTAAACGGCTCTACTACCATTACTTTTATCGGCTTATTATTAGTTGGTGCTACTGCTGCTCCAAGATTATTAGCATTTTGCTGAGTACTAGGTAGACTAACGATATTATTATTCTTCTTCATTTTCAAATCAGCACTATCATTAGTTTTCGGCATATCTTCTTTAACATCATGCTCAATTAAGCCTAATGCTCCCCATATTTTATCCATAAAACCCATATATTTTCCTCCTATACATCTTTGCGTTGGCCAAAAATTCCGGTGCCAACTCTTATAATATTAGCACCTTCTTCAATTGCAACTTGATAATCATTAGTCATACCCATGGAAAGCCATTTCATCTCAACATTTAGAATTTGTTGATTTTTTATTTCCATAAATTGTTCATATAGTTTGCGAAAGATAGGTCTGGCTTCTTCCGGATTTTCATAGTAAGGTGCAATCAACATTAAACCGACAACTTTTAAATTTTCATGCTGACTAATGGTCTTAATAAAAGAGTTTACCTGTTCTATATTAAGCCCAAACTTACTTATTTCATTAACAACATTAACCTGCACTAAGATTTCTTGAACTTTATTAAGACTATTTGCAACTTTATTAATCTCAACAGCAAGGCGCTCACTGTCTACCGAGTGAATTAAATCAAAATTTAACACAGCTTGCTTTACCTTATTAGTTTGTAAATGACCAATTAGGTGCCACTCCACTGTTCTATTAAGTTCCTTTTTTTTATCTAAAGCTTCTTGTATTCTATTTTCACCAACAACCTTAATCCCAGCATCAATCGCTTCTCTCATAGCATAAATATCATTATTTTTAGTTACTGCTATTAGCTTTACCGTTTGATCAAACTTTTCATTTAACCTATTATTTAAGGCTTGTTGAACTTTTTCTTGAACAATTGCTAAATTTTCCACTATCACGTTAAACGCCCCCATCTTATGATTATTCGCTCATAAGCCTTAATTTCCTTTCACTCCAGCATTATATCAAAAAAAAACTTATTTTTGAGACTATTGTAGGATATTTTTCACTATTTCAATGAAATTATAGCGGCAATTCGTCCTGTTTTTCCGTTATCAGCACGATATGAATAAAATAACTCTGAATTACAATTGGTACAAACACTGCTGCTTACAATATTAGATTCCTTTAAACCAATCTCTAATAGTTGCAATTTATTAGCTTGCCATAAATCTAAAAAAACAGCATCATTTTTTTCGGTTAAAAGCTCTGATGCTAAACTAAAGTTTGCCCTAACTTTAGTTGTTACATCAACTCCAACTTGATAACAACAGCTACCAATTGATGGGCCAATTCCAACTAATAGTTCATTAAAATTTGTACCAAAATTTTCTCTCATCATCATTGCTGTTTTCTGAGCTATTTTAGAAACTGTTCCCTTCCAACCGGCATGACTAATTGCAACAACCTTATTCTTAGGATCATAAAATAATACCGGCACGCAGTCAGCAAAAAACATCATTAATGGTAGATTCTTAACATTTGTTATTAAAGCATCAGTATCAGCAAGAGCCGAAGAATAATCAACAGCACCAAGTCCGCTCATCTTTGCCGTAACGATTACCACATTATTACTATGTGTTTGTTGCGCCGTAACAATGTCTTTTACCTCAAGACCTAGACTTTGGGTAAATAACATTCTATTTTTCGCTACAATTTCATTGTTATCACCATTATGCATTGCTAAATTCAACCCACTAAACTCACCAATACTATAGCCATTAAATCTACTAGAAATAGCATGAATTATCTCATTCTTAGGGAAATGCGAGAATTTGCCATTCCAACATTTTTCATTTTTTTCTAAATAAAATTTCATATTATCCCTCTTATTTACAGACTCCACATCTTTTACAACCGTCAAAACAAGCAATAGTTTGAAGTCCCTCTTTCGCTTTGGTTAGCTCTTGTTTAAAATAATCAACAGTAACCCCAATATCAATATTATGCCAAGGTAGTATTTCAGTTTCAGTAAATTCACGATACAAAATTTTTTCTTCTGTTAAGCCGGCATCTTTTAGCACATTTTTAAAATTCTTCACACTACCTAGTTGATGTGTTTTTAAAATGCATTTCCCAATATTTCTATTAGCTCGTGCCAAAACAGCTTGAATATAAGCTTCTTTAGGTGATTCGGCGATAATTTCCACGCCAATAATTTTCTTTATTTCTTTTTGTAAATAATCTATTTTTTTTGTAATACTTTTTAAATTTTCCATTGGCAACCACTGAAAAGGGGTTTGCGGTTTAGGAATAAAGGGATTAACACTTAAAGTCAATTTACCTCTACTACCAACTGCATCCATATATCCTCTAACATTTTTTGCCATTGTGATAATTTCTTCGATATCACTTATTTCTTCAAATGGTAACCCCACCATAATATATAATCTAATATTATTAATACCAGCTTTTTTTGCTAAGATTACCCCTTGTTGTAAGTCTTCTAATGTTATACCTTTATTGATAACTTTCCTTAATCGTTCACTGCCAGCTTCTGGAGCTAGTGTTATTGTTTTTAAACCACTTTGGGCTAACGCCATGACCATTTCACAAGTTAACGAATCCGCTCTAAGCGACGCCACTGACATTTTTAAATCTTTTTTAAAAATATTTTCACATAATTCATTAATATGTTCATAGTCCGAAACAGCCGCTCCCATTAGTCCAACTTTTTTCCCTTGTAAATTATTTTCATTTATTATTTTACATAAATTTTCGAGACTTCGTTGACGAGGTTTTCTAAAGGCATACCCCGCCATACAAAACCGACAATGACGGCCACACCCTCTTGAAACCTCAACTAAAAACATATCTTTAAATTCAGTGTTAGCAGTTGTTATCACTGAATGGCCAAGATAATCATCCAAGTTTTCAACCCATTGTTTTTCGATTTTTTCCGGCGCGTTATCATTCTCAATTTTCTCGATTATATTACTTTCATTTATTGTGAATTTATAAAAACATGGAACATAAGCACCTTTAATAAAGGCGATATTATGTAATATTTCAGTTCTAGTTAACTTTTGTGCTTTACCTTCATAATATTTATCTAAAATATTATTTACAACTTCTTCACCTTCACCAATTATAAAAACATCAATAAAATCAGCTAATGGTTCGGGATTAAACGTAGCACAAGGGCCCCCAGCAATAACAATCGGATCAAACTTAGTTCGGTCTTTAGTTAGCAACGGTATTTTCCCTAGCTCTAAACACGTTAATATATTAAAATAATCCATTTCGAAACTTATGGCAATGCCGATCATTGCAAAATCATATAGCGCTCTTTGGTTTTCTAATGATAAGAGCGGGGTTTTAGTTTTTTTGTGCTCGGCAATATCCTTTTTTTCCGGCAAGAAAAATCTTTCGCAAATAGTATCTTTTCGATTATTAATTACATTATATATTATTTGAAAGCCTAAGTTAGACATTCCAACATTATAATTATTAGGGTACATTAGCGCAAAACTTTCCTTTGCGCCGGTTTTTATTACACCATTACAAGCTTCTGCTGCTAATAAATCCTTCATCTTGGTTTGTAAGAACCATGACAATATAATCACTCCACTTTACAAAATAGAAAGTAGCTCACCGGAGTGAGCCACTGTTATAGAACTAATGATAACTATCAGTTAGCTAAACCTATTTATAAACTACTATAAATATACTAACTGCACAAGTTATTTTTATATTTGTGCTAAAGTCACCACATTACCAGTCTCTAGCGACCTTTTAACATCAACAAGTCTTTGATTTTTTGATCCTCTAAAAGGAATGCTTAAATCTTTCTGCTGTAAAACAAACGGGCCATCAATTAAGACATCAATATATTTTAACAATTCCATAATGTTAGTGTTTTCAGCACTTAACTTTAGCAAATCTTCAAAGTAATAACCCGTATAAGCTATTAAATTTAAACTATTTTTCTTAACGATAGTTGCAAAAGGTATTAGCGCTTCGGCCTGTAAAAATGGCTCACCACCAGATAAGGTAACACCCCTTATCAGTCTTTGTTCTGCCATAATTTCTGCCAATTCACTTACACTAATTTCATAACCACCCTTTAAATCATGAGTTTGTGGATTGTGACAGCCTAAGCAGTTATGGTTACAACCTTGCGTAAAAACAACAAACCGTAACCCCGGACCATCAACAATACTATCTTTAATTATTCCTGATATTCTTAACAACGCAACCACCTTACTTAAGCTTTTTTCACTCTACGTACTTGAGCTTTTTTACAGCCTGGACAAGAGTCAGTGTCAATAACTCCGATATAACCACAGCTTTCACAAAAATCTATTGGGAAATTTATACCGGCATATCCAAAATCGCATTCCTTCATATATCTGATTAAATCTTCAACCGCACTTAAATTATTAACTGGCGGAGCATCAAACTCAACATAACTAATATGTCCGGCATTAGTATATTTGTGATAAACCCCTTCAATTTTAATTTTATCTTGTGCACTTATATTAAAACTTACTGGAACATGGAAGGAGTTAGTATAATACTCTTTATCAGTAACTCCTGCAATCTCCCCAAAAATACGACGATCCATTTTTACAAACCGTCCTGATAAGCCTTCGGCTGGGGTTGCCAACAAGGAGTAGTTTAATCCATATTTTTCCATTGCTTTATCCATTTTATTACGCATAAATGCAACAATTTCTTCCCCTAAACTTTGGGCATCAGCACTACTGCCATGATGATTACCGGTCAAAGCAACTAAAGTTTCCGCCAACCCAATGAAACCAACTGATAATGTTCCGTGTTTTATAACACTTTCAATGGAATCATATTGCTCTAACTTATCAGAGTCAAGATATAGCCCTTGTCCCATTAAAAACGGCATATCCCTAACTTTTAAGTTCGCCTGAACCTGATAACGATGATATAGCTGTTCACTAGTCATGTCCATTAAATCAGATAAGCTTTGGTAAAATTTCATTAAGTCACGTTCAGCTTTTATTGCTAAGCGTGGTAAGTTAATAGTAGTAAAGCTGAGATTTCCTCTACCATCACTAACTTCCGGACCACAAATATTAGCCATAACTCTAGTACGACATCCCATATAACCAACTTGATCACCATATGGTCTATTAAACGAAGAATCCATAAAACTAAAGGTTGGATTTAATCTTTGCGCAGCAACTCTGATTGCTAATTTAAACAAGTCATAATTCGGATCTCCCGGATTAAGATTAATATTCTCTTTAACTCTAAAAATAATATTAGGGAAAATTGGATTTTCACCATTACCAAGACCTTTTTCATAAGCTAACAAAATATTTTTAATTACTTTTCGTCCTAAATCCGATGTATCAGTACCAATATTTAAGCTAGAAAAAGGCACCTGTGCACCAGCTCTACTATGCATACTATTTAAATTATAAATTAAAGCTTCCATTGCTTGATATATTTCTTCATCAGTCGCATTGGCCATAAACGGTGCCATATCCTTATCAAAGAACGCAAATGATTGACCACCGTGCATATCATTTTGCGAACTTTGTAAAATAATTGCGGCTAATGCTGTAGCTGATGCCGGTCTTTTAGGCATACGAATATAACCATGTCCATTATCAAAACCACTGTTCAGTAATTTCCCCAGCGGGATATGAACACAAGTTAATGTTTTTCCATAAAAATCTAAGTCGTGAATATGAATGTCTCCACTGGTATGTGCGTTAGAAAATTTTTCAGGAATTAATCTATTTAAATAATATGCTTTGCTGGCAGCACTGGCTATTTGTAACATTTTAGCTGAAGGAGAATTAGAAACATTAGCATTTTCTTTGCTAGTTTCAACTAAAATATCCGCTACTGCATCCATTAATTCTGATTGCGCATCACGCATTCTAGTTCTTTGAGCACGATATAAAATATAAGCTTTCGCCGTTTTAGCATGACCGGTTTCAATTAAAACTTTTTCCACAACATCTTGCACGTCTTCTACCGAAAAAACTTCGCCGGCATATTTCTTTTTCAATTCCTTTAATACATCTAATGTTAGTTCCATCGCTATTTCCCGATCAGCACCGCCCACCGCTTGTGCTGCTTTAAAAATAGCATCCGTTATATTGCGTTCATCAAAAGACTCTTCCCGACCATCTCTCTTAATTATTTTTGTAAACATCTAACCATCTCCTTTTAAATTATTTGACTTCATTAACGTTTCAAGCTCTTTCATAAAGTTGCCAACATCAGTAAACTGCCGATAGACTGAAGCAAATCTGACATATGCAACCTGATCAAAATCTTTTAAATACTTCATTACAGTTTCGCCAATATCTTGACTAGGAATTTCTCGATCCATCGTATTTTTTAAGTCCTTTTCAATATTAGTAGCCAACATATTAATACTACCAATTGAAACCGGTCTTTTTTCACAAGCCTTAACAATGCCTGATAAGAGTTTTTCACGTTCAAATGGAACTCTTCGTCCATCTTTTTTAATGACCATTAATGGTAATTGTTCCACAACTTCATAAGTTGTAAATCGCTTATTACAAGAAGAGCATTCTCTTCTTCTTCTAATAGTATTGCCATCTTCAGCCGAACGCGAATCAATAACTTTACTATCGCCGATATTACAAAAAGGACAACGCATATTTTTCTCTCCTATCATTTGAGCTAATATTTACTATATCACTTTTAGCAAAAAAAGCTAGTCCTATTTTCACTATATATAGTGCAACACTTTTTAATATTACGCCATATCTTGTATTTTTCCTGCCATTAAAATTTTTTAGCAAAAAAATTATTTAGGAATTTTTCTTCCTAATATAATGTTATTTTATAGACACTGTTATCGTTTTATGTTAAATTGTAATGAGTAATTTTTAAAGATTTTGAGAAGGAGATCTATCGGAATGAGTAATCGTGTTATCCAAGTAGAAGAAAAATTATCTTTTCTTCAAACACTGCCCCTAAGCTTTCAGCACTTATTTGCCATGTTTGGCGCTACTGTTTTAGTTCCTATTTTGTTTAAAGTAAATCCAGCAACAATTTTATTATTTAACGGCATTGGAACTTTAATTTATCTGTTTATTTGCAAAGGTAAAATTCCGGCTTATTTAGGTTCAAGTTTTGCATTCTTATCACCGGTATTTTTAGTACTTCCACAATACGGCTATGAAGCTGCTCTGGGAGGCTTTATTGTGGTCGGTGCAATTTTCTCTTTGGTAGCTTTAAGTATTAAAGCAATTGGTACAAAATGGCTTGATATTGTCTTTCCACCGGCTGCCATTGGAGCAATCGTTGCCGTTATTGGACTGGAATTAGCACCAACAGCAGCGGGAATGGCAGGATTGACCGCAGAAGTAATTGATCCAACAATAATAACCGTTTCAATCTTCACTTTGTTAGTTACAGTTTTTGGAACAGTGGCTTTTCGCGGATTTTTAGCAATTATTCCAATTTTAATCGGTGTTATTAGCGGTTATATTTTATCTTTCTTTATGGGCATAGTTGATTTATCAGCAATCTCCAAAGCTCCTTGGCTTGAAATGCCGACTCTTTATACTCCTGAATTTAATTTAGGGGCAATTTTAATAATACTACCGGCAGCATTAGTGGTTATCGTTGAACATATTGGTCATTTAATTGTTACCGGTAATATTGTCGGTAAAGACCTTACACAAGATCCGGGACTCCATCGTTCACTGCTTGGTAATGGATTATCAACAATGCTTTCCGGTTTTTTTGGTTCTACACCTAATACAACTTATGGTGAAAACATTGGGGTAATGGCAATTACCAAAGTATATAGTGTTTGGGTCATTGGCGGTGCTGCAGTAATCGCTATTATTCTATCATTTGTTGGTAAATTAGCAGCTGCTATTCAAAGCATTCCAGTTCCCGTTATGGGTGGTGTCTCATTGTTGCTGTTTGGAGTTATTGCAGCTTCCGGGATTAGAATGTTAGTTGAGTCAAAAGTAGATTATAATAAACCAAGCAACCTAATTTTAACCTCTGTAATTTTAATTTTAGGTGTTAGTAATGCTCATGTTACTTTAGGTAGTGTTACATTAAAAGGAATGGCCTTATCAACTGTTGTTGCTATAATATTGAGCTTATCTTTTAAATGTATTGAATCTTTAAGAGCAGATTCAAAATAATTTATTAATAGTCAAAAAAGCTGTGATATCATCATATCACAGCTTTTTTATATAGCAAAAGGGTTAGCAAAATTAAAATTTTGCTAACCCTTTTTACTATTTGGGATTAATTATTTTTTTACAAATTTGTTATTGCTATCAACTGTATAGTTTACATTGTTAAAGGAGAATGTATTTACATGCTCACCAGTTGCATACCAATCAGCAACTGTAACAGAACTTACTGTTGATAAGCCAGATTGTTGATAAGAAATTACTAAATCATTACCAGATTTAGCCACAGTATATTCAGCACTGTTGAAAACATTGCTAAATGCTACTACATCACTTCTATCACTACCGATAATTTTGTCTGTACCAAAAGTATTGCCAAAGACAAATTTATCAGCTCCTGCTCCGCCGAACATTACATCATTTCCTTTACCGGAAACTAATGTATCAGCTCCAGCCGAACCTACCATGATGCTACCTTTATGTTTAGCATCAGCGCTAGCAGTAATTGTACCACTACCAGCTTCCACACTATAAAGTTCATCATCTAGGTATAAACGACCATTGGTAAATTGGAATTCCATTTTACCTTGATTTTGTCCAAATTTAGCAAATGCATCTTTAAAAGTAACTGTCGCCTCAGCTGTACCCAATTTATCAACCATAACAATGTCATTACCATTTTGCTTCCATTGCATATCAGCAAAACGAATTTCATCAGCAAAGTTAAATAATAAGCTACTGCCAGCAGCCATTGCACCTTCAATTTCAACTACATCGTTACCAAAGTTAGTGAAATTACGTTCCCATTTCATTGATGATTGTCCGGAAACGCCATTTCTAACAACTAAAGTATCGTTGCCTTCATTACCACATAAAATATCATTACCAGCTGACCAAATTAACACATCATCGCCAGCACCACCACAAAGAATATCAGCTCCAGCACCGCCATCTAAGACATCATTACCAGCACCGCCGTATAAGATATCATTACCAGCACCACCACTTAAATAATCATTGCCAGCATCACCAGCTAAATAATCATCACCGGCACCACCAAATAAATAGTCATTGCCATTGCCACCGGAAACTAAGCTTCCAACGCTATCAACAGTAACATAATCGTCACCATCACCAGCTAGCACTTGAGTTGCTTTATTTTTAGTTTGAATCAAGTCATTAGCCGAAGTACCAAATACAGTTACTTCTGGTAAGGAAAGTTTTGATCCTTCCCATACTTGACGAGGGTCTTCATATTGTCTAAATAAAGCCGTACCTACGCCAACTAAACTTTGATCTTTAAATCCAACCGCTGTGCCTGACCACAAAGCAATGGATTGATCCGGTTCATGACGATCAAATCTTGTCGCACTGATATTACTCAAGCCACTTAAAACTCCTGGCAAATCTGATGAAGTAGTTAAGTTTAATCTGCTAATAGGATCCAAAACTACCGCTTCAAGATCTTGCATGTCTTCTCTTGTAGTTAATAGATACGGAACAATCATATTAAGACCGATATGACCATCTTTTTCTGGATCAATATTGTAGTTTACAGCGCCTACCGGATCAAGTACAGTAATCAAATTAGTGATATGACTAAAGTCTTGAGCTTTGAATGTGCTTACTATCGCTTTTGCTTCATCAGCACGTCCTAAAGTAGTAAGTGAATGTAGGCTAACAACATTGCCACTTGGTAAATGAATAGATTTACCTGCTAATAATTGTTGCTCAGCATATAATTTTAATTGATTTAACATTCCTGGACCAGCTTGTGCCATAGTTGGTAAAGCAATTCCTGTATCAATAAAATACATACCGGACATCATTTCTGCCAAACCGCCACCTAAAGAGTGACCAGCTACTGAAATGCCATAGCCTTCGGTGCCGAATTTATTCATAACATCAGCTACCATAACTTTGAACTGTTCATAACCTTCACGCATTTGTGGTGGAATAACCCCTAAGCCAATTTCAAGATCGGATAAACCATCTTTACTTAACCATAATGGGCTTAAATCACTATTAGCTTGTGTTCCTTCTAAAGTAATTGCAACTTGTTTGTTTGCTGCATCAACATAGTTACGGCTGTTATAGCCATGAGATGTTTCTGCTTCACTGTTTAGTTTCCTTTTTTCAGTAATTTTTGTTTTG
>RRZT010759010.1_pt1 | contig 29666 bp, 26 predicted proteins | sample 2165551 | NCBI WGS metagenome assembly RRZT01 (sample SAMN10456910, study PRJNA506462) | wastewater metagenome | biome: wastewater; feature: sludge; material: wastewater sludge; isolation source: wastewater sludge with Escherichia coli K12::gfp cells carrying plasmid... | place: USA: Moscow, Idaho...
CTCTTAATACTTCGATCTGAGCTTGTTGCCAGAAGGGTTCTGAATCGATTAATACACCATCCATATCGAAAATTACGGCTTTTTTCTGCATCTGAAAATCTCTGAATGTAAGGGAATAATTACTGTACGAACGTTAGGGGCATCCATTCTATATGTAAAGCTGAAACCGGTTTCATGACGGTGAACGGTGATCAGCATCCCATTTTATCAGTTTGCTTTCCGGTTAAATAGTATACACGGCCAGTGTTTTCCGTAATGTTTTTCGCAACCGGAAAGCCAGCAAGGTTGCGGCTGTTGTCAGACCAATAATGATTCCGATCCAGAAGCCTTGCGGTCCCATGCGCGGGGTTATCCAGTCGGTTAATCCCAGCAGAATGCCTGCCGGTACGCCGATCAGCCAGTATGCAAACAGAGTGATCAGGAAGATGACGCGGGTATCTTTAAAACCACGCAATGCACCGGAAGATATGGCCTGGACAGTATCTGAGAACTGATAGATGGCAGCGAAAATGATCAGGTGCGCGGCCAGCGTGATCACAAATGGCTCTTCGGTGTACTGTGTCGCAATCCAGTGACGAAGCAGAATGGTCAGCGTTGCCGTAATAACCGTCATCGATAATCCGACAATAAGACCACTGAACACAGCGACCTTGGCCTGCTGAGGCTGTTGTTCACCCATGGAATGCCCGACACGGATGGTGACGGCATAACCCAGAGACAATGGCAGCATGAAGATCAACGATGAATAGTTAAGCGCCACCTGATGGCTGGCAACAATTTCCGGGCCGAGCGGGGCGAGTAATAATGCGACTACCGTAAACAGTGTCACCTCGCAGAATAAGGCCATTGCAATCGGTGCACCCAGTTTAAATATCCGCAATATGCTTTCTGTATGCCAGCCAATGAAATGACGGAACAGGCGGTATTCCTGATATGACGGCGATTTAAGGACGTACACGGTCATGGCGATGGCCATAAACCACATGACAGCGGCAGATGCAAAACCGCAACCTACACCACCTAATTCGGGTAAGCCCCATACGCCGTAGATCAGCAGATAATTGAGCGGAATGTTCAGCAGTAAAGCGGCAAAGCCGATACACATGCCGGGAATGGTATGTGACAGTCCTTCCGCATAATTACGTAATACCTGATAGTAAAGATACGCGGGCAGACCCAGCAGCATGGCATGCAGATAACCGGTGGTTTTTTCTGCCATCACACTGGAAACGTCCATCAGATGCAGCAGCAACGGACTGGTATAAAGCAGGAGTCCGGCGGGAATAAATACCAGCAATGTCAGCCATAAGCCTTGTGCTACCGCGTCCGGAATTTTTTCTTTCTTCTGCGCACCGTTTAACTGAGCCACGATCGGCGTCAGTGCCATGATGATACCCTGACTGGTTAACACTATCGGCAACCAGAAGCTACTGGCGACAGATATGGCGGCCAGATCGATCGCACTGTATCGGCCAGCCATAATGGTATCAACCAGTGTCACTGCTGTTTGGGCGACCTGCGCCAGAAGAATAGGTAATGCCAGCCGGACAAGACGGCGGATTTCCTGTTGATACTGAATCACAACATGACCTTAATATGAGCGGAGATAAAAAACGCCTGATGTTCAGGCGTCTTCAGAATAATCACTGATTAGAAGATTTGCAGCAGCAAAAGCAGCGTTATCACGAACGTCTTCAGGCAGATCCGGATTGTTGGCGATTTGATCCAGTGTTTTTAACACCACACTGATTGCATTAGGCATATAGCCTTGATCACCACTCCCGATTTGACTGTAAACCTCCCTGATTTTTTCGCAGTAGGCGAGGTGTTTCATCGGTAAATCTCTGTTAATTAAAATCGCCGACACTATAGCTATAACCCGCTTAACGTGCCAGTTTATCCCGCTCAGATGGCTAAAATCAGTGCAATATGATGCTGCACCCGGGTCTCAAGTTCAGGATTATTATGTAACTGCACCAGTAGCGGATATAACGCATAAATAACCTGCCTGGTTTCAAATCCCTGCGGTAACCGCCATGTTTCGGTATATCCGCGCATAAAGTCGTCACAATCCGGACTAAATGTCGTCAGCCAGGCTAAATCCAGCTCCCGATCACCGCAATAGCAGGCATTATCAGGTAAAAACAGGCCCGCGCTGGTGACCAGAATATTGTCCGGTAATAATTGGCCATGCAGCAGGCTGGGTTCAGGATGATGATGATGCAGCAATCTGTGTATCACGCTGGTCATATCCGCAATATTAATCAGGTGTCTGCCCTTCTCCTCATGTAACTGCAACTGCCAGCCGATCCGTTGTTCAGAAAAAAATGACGCCCAGTTTTTTTGCCAGCGATTAGGCTGTATCTGTTCGAAAATAAACGTGTCTTCTTCCCAGCCATACATGCCTTGCTGACAACGCTGGTGCATTCTGGCAAAGCATTTCCCTAATTCGTACCATTCATCGGGGAGTGGTTGCGTGTTTTCTTTCACATCAAAAGGTTGAAAAACAACAAAGCACTGATCTGAGGTGGTTCCATACAAGATGATTTTTGGTGATACCAGCCAATCGGCCATGAGCGCTAAATTACGCGTCACAATATCGAATTTGGCGGCCAATGATTTAGGTGTGATCCGCACAACGAAAGAAATAACATGCTTCTGATCGGTTATCCGGTAATAACTGGAATCCGGGGTATGTAGCAATAGCTGATGTTTTTCTATAGTAAACGGTGCATCCATACATTCGGAGATCTGTTTAGTAATGGATTGCCACATATCAACCTCCAGACTCAGTTCACACGCTGATCAAAGTATAGAGCAGGTTATTGAATTACGGGTGTATCTTTGGTCACAGAAGCAGTTTTTGCGAATTTTTCTATATATTTCTGGTACATGAGTGAAATAAAACGGCAGAATAAACAACTATAAAACATAGCATGATATGGAGAGGTATATGCCTGCGGTAGAATCAATGGAATTTCTGGATATGCTGATTAAGCTGGCCTATGAAAATGGCTCGGACTTATATCTGTCAACAGGAGCGGTTCCCAGTATTAAATTTAATGGTGTGCTGACACCAATCCAGCAATTACCGATGAAACCGGGCGAAGTGGCAGCTATTGCCGATGATGTCATGGATGCGGAACAAAAGGTCATTTTTGAGAAAGAACTGGAAATGAACCTGGCGCTTTCTTTACCCCGGGTTGGCCGTTTCCGCGTCAATATTTTCCGTCAGCGTAATGAGATCTCGATTGTAGCCCGTAATATCAAACTTGATATTCCTACTTTTGAAGAGTTAAAACTGCCACCCGTGTTGCTGGACGTCATCATGCAAAAACGCGGGCTGGTGCTGTTTGTCGGGGGAACAGGCTCAGGTAAATCAACATCGTTAGCTGCGCTCATCGATCACCGTAACCGGAATACCAGTGGTCATATCATTACCATTGAAGATCCTATTGAATATATTCATCCGCACAAGAAAAGTATCATCAACCAGCGTGAAGTCGGTGTGGACACCCGCAGCTTTCATGCCGCACTGAAAAATACATTACGTCAGGCTCCGGACGTGATCCTGATCGGGGAAATCCGCGATCGTGAAACCATGGAACATGCGCTGGCCTTTGCTGAAACCGGTCATTTGGCTATTTCAACGTTGCATGCTAACAATGCGAACCAGGCACTGGATCGTATTATCAACTTCTTCCCGGAAGAGCGGCACGCGCAGCTGATGAACGATCTGGGTAATAACCTGAAGGCGTTTGTATCACAACGACTGGTAAAAACAGTGGATGGCAAGCGTCATGCTGCGGTCGAGATTTTGTTAGGTACGGCAACCATTCAGGATATGATCCGCCGTGGTGATTTCTCCAACATCAAAGAAATCATGGAGAAATCGGTCAACCTGGGCATGAAGACGTTTGACCAGTGTCTGTTTGAGCTTTATTGCGAAGGCGTTATTGATGAAGAAGAGGCATTGCGTAATGCAGACTCCCTCAATAACCTGAAACTGAAGATCAAATTACATGATGAAAATGGCGCTCTGGAAATCAAAGGGCCGGCCTTGAACTGGGAACTTGATCCTGTCAAACGTGATGAGCCGGGTTTCCTGTAACTGATAAGCATTAGTTTCTTATATTCAGACCGGCTTTTGCCGGTCTTCTTCATTATTTGAGGTTGTTATGTCATTGGAATGGCTGGCCCTGGTGTCTGCTTTTTTATGGGCCTGTGCCAGTTTGTTGTCCGTGATTCCTGCCCGGCATTTGGGAACATTCGCGTTTAGTCGCTGGCGTATGGCCTGTGTCAGTCTGATGCTGGGAGCGATGAGTCTGGTCAGCGGTGGTTTTTATACACTGTCACTGACACAAATGGGAATGATGGCTGTTTCAGGTCTGATCGGTATTTTTATCGGTGATACCTGCCTGTATGCCTGCATGAACCGTATCGGTCCGCGACGGGCCAGTCTTCTCTTCGCGACGCATGCGGCATTTTCTGCACTGTTTGGGATCTGGTTATTTCAGGAGCGACTTTCACTGCAGGGATGGACGGGCGCTGCGTTGGTTTTTGCCGGTGTTTTGGTTGCGGTCGCGTTTAGTGGCGCTAAAACACAAAAACTCGAATATACCCATGGCGCTTTGTGGTTGAGCCTGAGTCTGGGGCTTATGGCCGCGTTGTGCCAGTCGCTGGGAACCATTATTGCCAAGCCCGTTATGGTTGCCGGCGCAGATCCGATTGCTGCTTCATGCGTTCGTATGCTGGTGGCTTTTGCTGCTCATGGCGGTTTAAGACTGGCACAGGTGCCATTCAGTAAACCAACATCACCCATCAATCTGCGGGTTTTAGGCATTATTGCGCTTAACGGTCTGCTGGCGATGGTGATGGGGATGACGATCTTTCTGTTTGCGCTGAGACACGGCAATGTGACCTTAGTGGCAATCATGTCATCGACTTCACCGGTCATGCTATTGCCGATACTCTGGATTTTCACCCGCCAGAGACCCGGTGCGGGCTCATGGCTGGGTGCCATACTGGTGGTGTTCGGAACAGCTTTAGTGCTGGCGCGTTAAAAGAGGCTGATCTCTTCGGGAGTCAGTTCGCGGTAACTTCCTTCCGGGAGATCTGCATCTAAAACCAACTCACCAATCCGTTCGCGGTGCAGGCGTTCGACATGATTACCGACAGCGGCAAACATCCTTTTTACCTGATGATATTTGCCTTCATGAATCGTCAGCAAAACTTCCTGAGGCGTAATCGTTTCCAGTTGTGCCGGACGCGTTACCTGGGTTTCGCTGCGCAATAAAATCCCCTTGGCAAAAATTTCCTCTGTCTCCGGCGATACCGGTTCGGCCAGCCATACCCGGTATGTCTTGTCACACTGTTTTCGTGGCGAGGTGACCCGGTGAGACCATTGGCCGTCATTTGTGACCAGCACTAATCCGGTGGTATCGGCATCAAGGCGGCCAGCCGCATGTAATTCACTGGCGCAGGGCAAATCAAACAGTCGTGTAATACCCGGATGGCTGGCATCACCATTCGCACAGACATAGCCCTGTGGCTTATGCAGCATAAAGTAGTAAAGTTTTTCTCCGGGGGTATCCAGAGGCTTATCATCCAGCAGGACACTATCCTGTTCGGTGACATGCTGAGCGCCACTTTTGATGATCAGACTGTTCACGCTGATCCGTCCGGCCTTGAGCAACTGCGAAGCCTGGGAACGGGATATTCCAAGACATTGATGAAGATGTTTATCTAAGCGCATTATGGGTCTGTTTTGTGAAACGATTAGTTTATTGCGGGGTAGTGTACCGCACCGGCGCAATGGTTAGTGAGTTCTGTTTTAAATGCCTGCACCTGAGCACTGGCAATCTGTAAGGACATCGAAACCTGTAAATCGTAGCTTATCTGCTCATCCTCCACATCGTAGCGGCTCAATACATGGCGCACGGCAGATTCCAGCGCATAGTCATAGCGTAGCTGAACTTGCTGACGTGAAACTTTCAGCTTAAGAGGTAATCCTTCCAGTACACCACTGACCGCATCCGAATATGCCCGCTGCAGGCCGCCGGTGCCGAGCTTGATACCGCCGAAATAGCGGACCACGGCGACGACAATTTCACCCATGCCACTGTGCTGCAATACCTTGAGCATCGGACGCCCGGCAGTACCTCCAGGTTCACCATCATCACTCATCGACATCACTGTCGTATCAGGTGCTCCGGCAATATAGGCCCAGCAAACATGACGCGCCTGAGGGTGCAGAGCACGAATGGAGCGTATAAAGTGATCGGCAGCCTCACGATGACTGGCCTGCGCGGCATAGCAGATAAACTGACTACGTTTGATTTCAAACTCGAACTGGTGCTCTGAGGCAGGAATGTTATAGGAAGCTGTCATTGATACAAACAGATACGGTTTAATGAACGTATTATGCCACGTTCCGAACTCATTTGCGGGCAATAAAAAAAGGCTCTGCAATGAAGTCCATGCAGAGCCGGTATCTGATTTCTTAAGCTACAGCCTTAGTATGCCACGGTAAAACGACGCTGGTTATAACGCGGCGCGGCAATTTCTTCCACGATAGCGACGGCCAGATCTTCTACACTGATACGGGCCGGCTGATCGTCATTAAATAACACCGCATCATCGCCATAACGGAACTGACCGGTTCTTTTCCCCGGTTCAAGAAATACCGCTGGTGAAATGAAGCGCCAGTTAAGTTCTTTCTCTTTTCTGAGCTGATTCAGCACTTCGCGGGCACCCAACGCACCTTCTTTCCATTCTGCCGGAAATTGCGGGGTATCTACCAGTTGCACGCCCGGCGCGACTTCCAGACTACCGGCACCACCAACCACTAACAGTGAAGGCACTTTTGCCAGTTTTGTTGCATTAACAATATGAGCGGAACCTTCAATCATCTGACTCTGGATATTCGGATTCGTCCAGCCAGGGTTATAGGCACTGATCACGGCATCATGACCACGCAGTACATCGGCTAATGCGGCTTCATCAAAAACAGAAACAGCCTTTGCGGTCAGTGAAGGATGTGCGGCTAATTTTTCCGGATGACGAACAATTGCAGTGACATCGTGTCCTTGCTGCAGGGCTTCTTGTAATACGGCTGAGCCGACAAAACCGGTGGCACCGATAATTGCTAATTTCATTTGATGTTTCCTCTTTGCTAGTTGATGGGGAACAGTCTAATCAGTTAATCTGAATTGATAATCCATCGTTAATCGCTATCACTCTTTAGGAAAACTTAATAATGCTGAATTGGGATCGCTTGCGTGGCATGGTGGTTTTTGCTTCCGTTGTTGAGTCCGGCTCAATGACTTCCGCGGCGGATAAGCTGGGTATGACAGCCTCCGCTGTTAGTCAGCATATACGACAATTGGAACAATCGCTGGGTGTGACGCTGTTACATCGCTCTACGAGAAAATTAACGCTTAGCGAAGCGGGGCGGCATTTTTATCCCGGCACTGCGGCAATGATTAGTGCCGTCCGTGAAGCTGAAGAGGGGTTGCAGATCTTGCGTGATCAGCCGGTCGGAGAAGTAAAGATCACCGCGCCACTGGGATTAAGTCACGGGCCGCTGAATAGCGTTCTGATCCCATTCATGCAGCAATATCCGGGGTTGAAAATCACCTTGGATTGCAGTGATGTTGAACGTGATCTCATTGCAGAAGGCTATGATCTGGCTATCAGGTTCGGGCCACTGAAAGACTCGGCGCTGGTAGCTCAACGTTTAACCAGTTGTCGCATGATAGCCGTTGCTACACCTGCGTATCTTGATAATGCCGGCATCCCGCAGCAACCTGAGCAATTAATGCAATTACGCTGGATCTTGTCGCAACCTCAGACATCGCTTTCGTTACAGCATACGCATGGTCAGCGCTGGCAGGGGAAAGTGAAAGCACAATTGGTGGGTAGTGATATATTGTTACAGCGGCAATGGTGTCTGGCTCATATGGGAGTATCAATACAACCCTATAGTGAGATTATCGAGTTACTGGCAGATGAAACACTGGTGCCGGTATTGCCTGACTGGCAGTCACCGTCAGCCGGGTTATACGCCGTGACGCCGGGTAAAGATATTCCGGCTAAAGTAAAAATGATCATTGATGCACTTAAGCTGTTTTTCAGGAAATATGAGTAGTTTAATGCTGTTCCATTGGTGAAACAGGAGAGAATAATGAGTCTGATCGGAAACCTTATATGGTTTGTCTTTGGCGGTGTACTGATGGGTTTAGGCTGGTGGCTGGCTGGTTTGCTGGCATTAATTACTATTGTTGGTATCCCGTGGGCGAAAGCCTGTTTTGTGATTGGTCAGTTTGCTTTTTTCCCGTTTGGTAAAGAGGCGATTAGTCGTAAAGATCTCTATCTGAAAGAAGATATTGGTACCGGACCTTTTGGTCTGGTTGGCAATGTGATCTGGTTTCTGTTCGCCGGGATCTGGCTGGCGTTCGGACATATCTGCTCGGCTATCGCGTGTTTCGTGACTATCATCGGTATTCCGTTTGCTATTCAGCATCTGAAACTGGCGGGCATTGCATTAGCGCCGATCGGTATGACTATCGTGCCAAAAGAGCTGGCAGCAGCTGTTCGTGGTCAGAGCGCGGCAGCAGAACTCAATAATCGTCGATCCCGATAAGTTATATGATCATCAGTGCCAGCCGACGTACTGATATCCCGGCTTTTTATTCCGATTGGTTTATGAACAGGATAAAAGCCGGGTTTGTGATGACGCGCAATCCGTTTAACAGCAAACAGATCCGGCAAATATCGTTACTGCCGGCAGATGTGGATGTGATCGTCTTCTGGACCCGAAATGCTTTTCCCATGTTAAAGCACCTGAATTTGCTGGATGAGATGGGCTATCGCTATTATTTCCAGTACACCATCACCGGTTATCCCCGACCGCTAGAAACTGCAACGCTGCATCCATTAAAAGCGATTGATAATTTTATTAAGTTGTCGCAACAGATTGGCAAAGAAAAAGTGATCTGGCGTTACGATCCCATCCTGTTATGTAATTTGCTGCCAGCAGAAGAACATATTTGCTTGTTCTCCAGAATTGCCGGATTACTACAGGGATATACGACGCGTGTGGTGGTCAGTTTCGCTGATTTTTATAAGAAAACGGAAAGAAATCTGCGGGGTGTCGGTGATTTAACGGTCAGCGATATCACGCAGAACAGAGAACAGTATTCTGAATTATCAAAAGCATTAAGTCAGATTGCCGCCGAGCATGAAATGGAAATATTTTCCTGTTCGGAAAAGGTGATCGATCCGGAACATGATATTCCGCACGGAGCCTGTATTGATGCGGCATTGATAGAAAAACTATTTCACCTGCATTTATCTGTGAAGAAAGATAAAAATCAGCGCACAGAATGTTTATGCGTACAGAGCGTGGATATCGGGGCGTATAACACCTGTGTGCATGGCTGCCAGTACTGCTACGCAACCTACCATCATCAACAGGCAGTCAGGAACTATAAGCAACATGATCCTGACAGCCCATTCTTACTAAATCCCGCAGAACTGATACCTGTCCGTTACTGAATTCAATCAGGAACAACGGTCAAGGCGCTTACTTACAAGCACTATTCATTCAAATATTCTTTCCGCTCAGTAATGCATTCATCTGCACCCATTTCAAATTCTCTGCAGATTAAGGGGCGATTATCGTAAATTGTACACATCAACGTGTCGCGATCGAGTGCGGCGCACCAGCCATCGTCCAGGCGTGCCATGACCTGGCCACCCCACGGATCTATAGCAATATAGTGTTCCGGAACGCCTGTATCGGTAATCAGCATCACCTCTAAGCGACAGCAACAGGCCTCACAATTTGCACATGTTATCTTTGGTTCATCTAAAACTTTTACTTCAATAGTCATAAATTACTGCAGCAGGTGATAAGTAATCAGCTTATGTATACGCTATTCCGGAGATAAATGGCTAAATTACTCAGAAAAATATATGACACTCGATTCCCAGCTGTGTGCATTTATACATAATTTCCTGACCAACAAAATCGAAGTATTCATCAGAGCGTTTATCTTCCAGATGATACTTTTTGTATATGAAATCAGCGTAGTTATAATTCATGCGGTCAACATAAATGTAATCAACGATCCCTTCGAGCATCTCTACCAAATCTTCCGCTCCCGGAAGGATAGGGGCAATCATTGCGTAAGTTCTGATCCCCGACTGATGCAACTCAGCTAGTGCGTTTAAGCGATCCATTATTGATGGTGCATGGGGCTCAAACAGTTTTCTGATCTCATCGTCCGCGGTGGTAATAGAAAACCCAACTTCAAAGTGCTTTGCCTCCTTGATAATGTCGATGTCGCGGAGAACTAATGGCGAACGCGTTTGAATTACAACAGGCCAGTCATTCTGCGCCAATATCTGCAAACATTTTCTGGTTAACTCATATTTTGCTTCCAGAGGCTGATAGGGGTCGCATACTCCGCTGATCCATACTTTAGCTTTCTTTTTCTTATTGATTTCCTTTTGTAATAGCTCGGCTGCATTAATTTTTACATCAACAAATTCGCCCCAAGGCTCTTTATGACCGGTAAAGCGTTTCATATATCGCGCATAACAATATGAGCAACCGTGCTGGCAACCAACATAAGGGTTAACCACATAGTCATAAACTTTAGATGCAGAGAGGATCGACTTGGATTGAATCTCGTTTATGTTCATACATTATGTATCCTTGCAGAGAAATATAAGGATATTTGACCTGTGGCATCTGTCCGTATAGATGGTGTGATCTAACGACTCAGGGCTGACTCAGCAGAAGATAGCCGGCCAGTCCCATTCCCAGTATCCCCAGCATAAACGATAAAAGGACGGCAAATGATTTGGAGTACCTGGGGGGCAGATCGGTTTGAGGCAACTGAGATATATATCTGTAGTGCTGAACGGCGGCAATAACGATCGTCAATGAACCGGTGATAACAAAAAGGATACCCATGAAGGCAGATAAAGAGGTGTGTGATACCGCCGGAATGCTTTGTAATTGAGCTTCAAACAATTGAATAAATAATCCAAAGCGGGAAACAACAAAACCAAGAGCAATAATTGTCAGCCCGGTGCGTAACCAGGCCAGCAAGGTACGCTCAGCTGCAAAAAACACACGGGGATCAGATTCAGATATGGGCATAATCAGGGTGTCCTGGATGGAGTCAAGGCATCGTTCTTCTGCATTAAGGATAGCGGAAATCAGAAGCAACAGAAACCGATGCTTTCATGCACAAAAAAGCCTCCGTAAAGGAGGCTAAAAGAAAAGGAGAATCATGAAGCAAGCTTAGTGCGTGGAGAGCAGCGAACCGAAACGAACTTTACAACCTGCACCCGGGGTTGTATCTGCGCCAATTTTTTCCTGACAGTAAGAACCCGCTTTAAAATAAAACTTCTGAATTTTCCAGTTAGGGTCGGTGCCAACATAGTCATAAGTTGCAGTGCCGCCACCAGCTACACTAACGTTTACTACCCCGGCATTAGAATCAATGGTGTAACAGAATTTGTTAGCGCCCGGAGAGGCCAGTTTGGTTTTGATTTCACCATTCTCGCCGTTTTCCTGGCGTTTGATCTGTGCATATACATCGCCGTTATACCACTGCAGTTTGACCAGTGGTTCATTGTAGCTATGGATCTGACCGACAATCACTTTTTTGCTCATGGAAACCTGAGACACCCACACACATGCCTGTAAGGTATGGTGTCCTTCCCAGTTCCAGTCATCACGTGAATTATCACCAATGATTTCACGCAATTCGGAACGGGGATATGAGGAGTTTGGCGTGGTCGCCAGTTTGCCGTTTACAGGCGTCCAGAAAGTCATTTTACCTTTATCATCCAGATAGAAATATTTACTGGCGTAACCAGCCATTATTTCGTCTGGTGATATTTCTGCTGCATCACCGCTACTATCGGCAATCGGCAATGTTATTTTCCATTGACGTAAATCGAAATTACCGGTGGCGGGTGAAATATAAGTGGTGGCTGCTTGTACTGATGCCATAGATAACAGGCATAACAAAATTAATTTCTTCATATAGCTACTCAAAAAATATAAAAATATAATCACCACACCTTTCGGATGGTAATGAGTGAAATTCCAGAAATGGAAAATTAAATACGCAGGAATAGCTCTTCCTGAATCAGGGAATTGCTATTTCAACATCGTATATCCGATTTCATCAAATCTGATTTTTGGGGGAGGGTATATATTCCGCAGTAGTTTCCGCTGGCATATGCAACGGAAACTATTGCGGACAGAGGTATCGTTCGCATCAGCTTTCATCTGGAAGTCCTCGAGCTCTTCAAGGCAATTACACACCTGTGCTAATTCTCACAGGGCGGTACCCGGATATAATCATACATACATTACCCGGATGCATTTATCATGACGGAATTAAAATAAATATCAATATGTGATTTTTTGAAAACTTATATTTAATAAGTAACTTCATGATAGATATAATAATTTATTTTTCGTTCTTTTGAATTATTCCGGTGGGATTTATATGGGTTTGTTTATGCAAATAAAGACTATTTTGGTGCATTCTCTTTCTATATTAATTGAATTAAGTAATTAACATAGTAACAAATATATTAAAACCTATATTACTTCTTCATAAATTAGTTTTATGAAAATAATGTTAATCCTATTGCTGCTATATCATGCAGTTTTTATGATTTTTGATTTAAATTGGTGCAAATGGAATATTCTGGGGTTGCAAAGTGGTGCAAAAATGGCTTTTTTTAAATTAGTTCTTCCTTATAAACAAGTGAATAACAGGTGTTAATTGAAACTCACTGGTTATAAAGTGAACAGGTAAATGATAATAAAAATCAGTCCCTTGGTTTGGGTTTCGGAAGTTTCGTGTTACTGAAATGTTAAATTGGTTAAAATTTGGCCAGTTTTATGCTCTTAATCACACTGCGTTAAACATATCGTATTGGGAGAGTGCTGTTGACTTAGTTCATGGTGTCAATGCATCACAATGGAATGCATAACTGAAAGGAGCGCTTCATGCGTATCAGTATTTTTGGTATGGGTTATGTCGGCGCAGTTTGTACTGCCTGCCTTGCACAGCGTGGCCACCTGATTATCGGGGTCGATGTTTCCAAACAAAAAGTGGAGCTAATCAATGCGGGCCGTTCGCCCATTGTTGAACCTGGGTTGGATGAACTGCTGACGGCAGGAAAAATCGCCGGACGTATCAGAGCCACGACAGACTATATGGATGCCATCCATAACAGCGACATTACAATGGTGTGTGTACCGACTCCGAGCAAACGTAACGGGGATCTGAGTCTGGAATATATTGAATCCGTGTGCCGTGAAATAGGCCTGGCGATGCGCGGAAAAACCTCCCGTCATACCGTGATTATCCGCAGTACTGTTCTGCCGGGAACAGTGAAAGAAACTGTGTTACCTATTCTCGAAGATTGTGCCCAGATGAAAGCGGGTGCTGATTTCGGGTTGGGTGTTAACCCGGAATTTCTGCGTGAAAGTACGGCGATTCGTGATTATGACGAGCCACCCATGACCGTAGTTGGCGTGTTGGACGAAGAAACCGGCCGTTTGATGGAGCAGCTTTACAGCGACTTACATGCACCGTTTATCTGCAAACCTATCGAAGTCGCGGAAATGGTGAAATACACCTGCAATGTCTGGCATGCCGTTAAAGTCAGCTTTGCGAATGAAATCGGCAGTATTGCAAAAGCGCTGAATGTGGATGGCCGTGAGGTCATGGATGTGGTGTGCCGTGATCATAAACTGAATATTTCCAGTTATTACATGAAACCAGGTTTTGCATTCGGTGGTTCGTGCTTGCCGAAGGATGTCCGGGCACTCAATTACCGGGCTGCCAAACTGGATATACACACCCCGCTGATTTCATCGGTCATGGCGAGTAATGAATATCAGGTCAAGCGTGCGTTTGAGGTGATTGAGTCACTGAATAAACGCCGGGTAGGGATGCTGGGGTTGAGCTTCAAAGCTGAAACGGATGATCTACGCGAAAGCCCGCTGGTTGAACTGGCGGAGATGTTGATAGGCAAAGGATATCAACTCTCCATTTATGACCGCAACGTTAAGTTTGCCAGCGTACACGGTGCTAACCGTGATTACATCAACGGCAAAATTCCTCATGTTTCTTCACTGCTGGCGGAAAACGAATCGGATTTACTCGACAACGTTGATGTTTTGATTGTCGGTAATAAAGATAAGGCTTTCCAGGCCATGATGGAGTCGTGGCCTGAGGATAAATATCTGGTCGATCTGGCCGGGTTCATGACCAATACCTCTGTGTTTAATAAACAGGGTATTTGCTGGTAACAACGGGTCGGCAGTCCGTCGTTCTGACTGTTGCTTGTTAATCACTGATCGCACACTTTTGCTCCATTAATTAATGGGTTTGGGTTTCTTTTCCCGGTGTTCTGCAAAAGTGTTGCGATCCCCTGATTATTCCTGCCGGGAATGGCGGAATGGGGGCGTTATGGAACGGATGCAAACGATTTCCGGCTGGTTTTTATTAGGTTCGCTGCTGTGTGCTTTAGCACTGATGGTGCCGCCGGATGTGTTTAAAACTGATCATCCGGAGTTTCTGCTGGTGGTCGGTGGTGTGGGAATTTGGCGATATAGCATCGGCCTTATGCATTATCTGCGTGGATTGTTTTTCTGTTACGTGGTGTTTCCCCGTCACCGGAAACTGGCTGTAAAAGCAGAGGCTGAACAACCGCCGTCACACATCTATCTGATGGTGACCAGTTTTCGTATTGATGCGATGACAACTGCAATGGTCTACCGGTCAGTGATTGCCGAGGCGATCGCCTGCGGTTATCCGGCTACGGTCGTGGCATCAATTGTCGAGATGTCGGATGAATCACTGATCAATATGTTATGGCAACAGGCGAATCCGCCTGCGGAGCGGGTGACGTTGCGCTTTGTGCGTATTCCCGGCACGGGTAAGCGCGACGGATTGGCTAACGGCTTTCGGGCAATCGCCCGGGATATGCCGGATAAGCAGGCGCTGGTGGCGGTTGTGGATGGCGACACTGTGTTATCGGATGGCATTATCCGGAAATCCTGCCCTTATTTTTCGTTATTCCCTCAGGTCGGGGCCCTGACGACGAATGAATATTGCGATGTGTTAGGCAGTTACTGGATGAGCCAGTGGCACAAGCTGCGTTTTGCACAGCGTCATATCAGCATGTGTTCCATGGCGCTGTCCAAACGGGTGTTGACGCTGACCGGCAGAATGTCGTTATTCCGTGCCGAGGTTGTTACCGAACCCGATTTTATTTCTGACGTGGAAAATGATCATCTGGATCACTGGCGGCTGGGACGTTTCAAATTTCTGACCGGTGATGATAAATCCAGCTGGTACAGCATGATGCGGCAGGGCTGGGATACCTATTATGTGCCGGATGCGGAGATCACCACCGTAGAGCATCCGCCCTCAAAGCATTTTCTGGCGGCTGCGCGCCAGTTGATGTTCCGCTGGTATGGCAATTCATTACGACAAAACTCCCGTGCCACCCGTTTAGGGGGAAAACGGCTGGGCTGGTTCACCTATTACGTGTTGTTTGATCAGCGGATCTCGATGTGGACCAGTGTATTGGGGCTGACAGCGGCTGTGCTGGCGGCAATCAAGTATGACATCGGCTATCTGGTGATCTATTTACTGTGGATTGCGCTGACCCGGACGGTGGTTTCGCTGATGTTACTGGCCTCTGGCCACCATGTGGGGCCGGGGTTTCCGCTCATGCTTTATTTCAATCAAATCTTTGGTTCATTAATCAAAATCTATGTGGTGTTTCGTTTGGATCGTCAGTCGTGGACACGGCAAAACACCAAACTCAAACATGATCATGGTGCTTTTCAAACCTGGTTTAACCGCTGGTCCACCTCTGCTATGACGTTTTCGGCAGTCAGTGTGTTTCTTGCGGTAGTCGTTCATCTGGTTTAGTCCGGCCAACTGGTTAATGCCAGCGACAGGACGCTATTGATGCTGCAAAGGAAGGGGATGAAAGATGACAACTGCAAACTTGAATCTGGTTCATGAAACTGAAGCACAGCGACGTCATGCCCGGGTGAAAATTCCGGCCCGTTTGATCGTGACAGATCATCAACATAATCAATATGTACTGGAAATTAATGAGATTTCAGCCAGCGGCTTCAGTGTGGTTGATGAAGAGTCCCGTTTACACCTGAAACACATCTATAAGGGACGCCTGTTATTTATCTTTGACTCGGTTGAATTTGTACTGAAAGTGAATTTTCAGGTGATAAATGAACTCATGGAAGAACATCGTTTTGGCTGTGAGTTTCAGGATCTGGGAATACAGGAAGTATCAACCTTGCGGTTACTGATCAGTAAATTCCTCGGTGGCGAGATCGCCCGGGTTAATGACGTTCTGACGACCATGAACCGGGAAAACTTCACGAAAGCGAGAAAAGTGAATACCAGCGCAGGGTTAACCGGCTGGGCACGGGTCAAGGCATTGTCGGTGACGCTGGTCGTGTTTGCGATTGGCCTTGGTGCCTTTATCTCTTTGCTGACGACGCTGGCAACACATTTTCTGATGACCAATGCCCGCAGCGCGTCGGTGGTATTACCACAGCTCTCAGTGTTGATGCCAAGAGAAGGCAACGTCGACTTACTGGTGAAAATCGGGAGTCAGGTCAAAGCGGGTATACCGGTCGCCCGGATACAGGCGCCGTGGACTGAACAGTTAACGACCATGCTGAAAAGCAGCGCATCGTCCGATCCTGAATTGCTTTCATTGTTACAAACACAAATGAATTACCCCCTGACGAGCCCCTGCGATTGTGAGGTGGTCGGTGTGGGTGTGATGGCTGACGGACAGTTTCTGGAGCGGGATAAAGCAGTGGTACAGCTGGTGCCAGCGCAGAGTAAACCTTATATACAGGCGAATTTTGATTATGCCGATTACGCCGGTTTGACTGCAGGCTCAAAAGTCTCTCTGACCCTACCGGGTTTATCTCCTGAACTGAGCGGTACCGTGAGTCAGGTAGTAATGAATGATCAAATGCCTAATCAAACGCAGGGGGTTGTTTCGGTCGTGGTGATTCCGGATAAACCGCTTCCGGCTGCAGCGGTAGGTTCTCCTGTGGCGGTATCGATAGCGCCTTCCTGGCTGGGGCAGTTATACCAGACGGCGCAGGAATTACTTACCAGGATTATTCCCACTCCCTGAGAGGGCAAGTCATGAAACACTCTATTCTGTTGATTTTATTAATAAGTGGTGGGTTGCTGGCTTGTCAGAATAAAACCACTCAGCTCCAGAAAAAAAGCCGGATCGATATCAATCCGGTCACACAATGGCATTCCTTGCAGGAGTCGGGTTATGCCGGTGCCAGACCGGAACCCGGCGAAACGCGGGAAATGCTGTGGGCTCAGCAGACACGCCGGGGCGATGTCGCGTATGAGCTGATCATGTTCTATAGCCAGTATCCGCAGCAGCCCGGCAAAGATAAATTACTGACGCTTGTCCGGCAGGCCGATAAACGCCTGGCGCCCAGTCAGCGTATCTGGCTCTGGGCCATGCTTCGTCTGCCGGATGCCCTGAAAACAGAAACTACCGCGGCAGAATTAAAGTCAGTCTGCCAGAACATCGCGGTGACTACGCCGGCATTTGGCTACACGCAACCCTCTAATCTGCAGTTATGCCGACGTTTGCAACTGATGGCGTTGCGTCAGCAAGGTGACGCGGGATGGCCTGAACTGTTTGCGGCAATAAAAGCTGATCTGGATTCTAACCGTCTGCTGGACAGTGATGTTGTGCCGTTGATGACAACATTAACCAGCAGTTCTTCAGGGGTGCCGATGAGTAAACCGGCGATCGAGCTGGCAAGTCTGGCCGGTGGACGGAATCCGCAGGTCGTACTGATGCTGGCTGGTTTATTACTCGGTCAGCCTGGCGAGGATGCAGAAACCAACAGGATCGAAAAACGTCTCGTGGTATTGCATCAGCAAGGGGAAAAACAGGCTGCCTATTTACTCGGTCGTCTTTATCTGGAAGGGCGCAGAACAGTGGCGGATCCCCATAAAGCCGAAAACTGGCTGAAACAAAGTACCGAATTACCTGAAGCCAGTTATTTACTGGGACGACTGTACCTCAGTGGCATGCTGGATGGTGAGCTTCGTGTGCAGGAAGGTATAAACCTCCTGGTCAAAGCAGCAAGAGAAGGTTACAGCAAAGCGGACGTTGCTCTGGCCGATGCCTTCCTCCATACGCCGGGAATAAAAGCGAATCCTGTTTATGCCTGGGTTTTTGCCTCCCTTGCATTGGAACAACGGCCTGACAGCCGCAAAGAGCAGCAGCGGTTAGCCGATCTGAAATTAGATCTGCGCCAGCAGCAACAGGCTTCGGTGTTATTGGCGCAAGAGCGCAATAGCAGAAAATTCAGAACAGCAGCACAGCTACCTCAGCTTCAGACACAAGTCAGTCAGACTGAGTTAGCCAGTAATTTCTAACCGGAATGATGTTCTGTCCGCATTGCGGAACCGCTGATCAAGGAGTTGATCATGAACAGAATGCTATTAGTCAGTATTACGGCTGCAGGATTGATGCTGGCGAGCCTGGTACAGGCTGTTCCTTATGATATTCAGACTATCCAGCAAAATATGCTGGTTCAGGCTGTGCCTGAACTTCCGGATCTGAGCCGTTATACCCGGCAAGCGGTGCTTGAGAAGCAGGCTAAATGGCATAAAAAAACAGAAAAGGTCAATTTGGAGCGCATGATCAACGACATTGCTACCCGGAAATTTTTCAAAGGCGGCAAGTTAGGTGTATGGGCGAAAAAACAGGGACAATTCCCGAAAGCCGTGTTTGTGCATGATGGTTTGCTGACGTTGCCTGCACTCCACCAGCGTATGCCTGAAGTGCTGGTCAAGCTGAACAGACATCAGTATTTACTGCGTTACCCGATTGTTGTCATGAACGGTGCGGCTTTGGCGATCTCGCCGGAAGAAGAGTTGTTAATGTCGCATGAACGCGGCAGTTTTGTGGTTAATGCCGGTGACTTTTTCATGGTGGACGGTGCCTTGCGTGGCTGGCGCGAAAAAGAAAAGGCTCCGGCCCGTTATGACGGTAACCGCGAGGAATACCGCCCGTTCTATATAGGCTGGAGTGGTTCCGGTACATACATATATGGTTCTTTACTGGAGAGCCTAGGGTCATATAACAGTAAAGCGTATGGCTTCACACTCTCGACTTATACCGAACAGGATAGAATGTATGCGCCGATCGGGCTGAACCTCCATCAACGACCAACCGGGTGGCTGATCAACAGTCGGATCACCGATGTCTATTATGGCTTTTATTCCTATGAAGCCGAAAATGTCGCACTCGTCGGCAATAAATATTACGACAACATCTATTACGGTATTGATCCGCATGATCACTCCTACCGCCTGATCATTGCTAAGAACGAAGTCTGGGGAACCCGCGAACGTCACGGCATCATCGGCTCGAGGGATGTCAGCCATTCCTACATATTTGGCAATGTCACTCACGACAACAAACTGGCCGGTATCATGCTGGATCGGGCCAGCAATCATAATGTTGTCGTACAGAACAGCAGTTATAACAACGGCAGTGATGGCATCTCTATTTATGAAAGCCATCAGAACCTGATTGCCGCCAACCAGATCTACAACAACAAATTCCACGGTATTCGCTTTCGTAACAGCCTGGCTATCCGCATGCAGGACAACGTGATCCTGCAAAATGGCCGATATGGAATTTACGGTCATCTCAGTGATCTCATGGTTACCTATGCCGCTGATTCAGGACATGAACCACGCGATCTGAAATTAGATCCCTATGAAATGCGGGGATCGGGTTCTGTCTCCGGCGGGATCATTGCCATGAACGGCAGCGGCGCGTTGTTTACCCAGGGGCTTGAAGAGATCGGCATTGGCAAACTGACCCTGGATCAAAATGGTCGCCGCGGCAACATCACGCTAGGCGGTGATTTATTGCCCTACAGCGATGAGATCGCCCGGGTATGGTATGGCGATTCCGCACCCGTTTATTTCCGTCAACCGCATTTATCACGCATGAATGGCCAGGGATAAGGAGACAGATCATGACAAATTACCGGAATATGTTGATGGTCGTAGCTCTGGTATGTGGTTCATCGCTCGCAGCCACTCCCGGGAGTGCAAATGATCCCCAATATGTGGCTGAACCTTGTTGTCAGCTGTGCCCTGATGCTCAGCAGGGAAATGCGAATGTTCCCGGCGGATTACAGGAAGGGCGTGATGGCTGGTTATTCACGTCAGCCAGTCGGGCATTGGCACCCGCGGATTCAGAATACCGGATGTTGTTGTCGTTATTTGCACGGCAATTAGCAGAAAAAGGCACTTCTCTGATGCTGGTGATGCCGCCGCCGCGTTCATTGATGTATGCCGAAAAACAACGGGGAAAAAGCGATGCGGATAGTTTGCAGATGTATCTGCAAACGCTGAATGAGTTCCGACAAGCGGGGATCCAGGTTCCAGCCTATGAACAGCTATTACTTCAGACCGGGGAGCAAACCGAGCCGTTTTTCTTCAAACGGGATCTGAACTGGACATCGGCCGGCGCGCGTAAAAGCGCAGATTTTGTGGCGAAGGAGATCCGCAAGTTACCACTATTTCATCAATTACCGGAACAGCGTTTCGTCACACAAACCCAGGGCTGGCTGAAAGTAAGTGGCGAGTTAAATAATCAGTCCGGCGCGGCGTGCGGGGGGCAACGTTACCCGCTGGAATATACACCACACGTTGTAACGCAGGCTGTCAGCGACGACACGAATAAACCCAATCGTATTTTGCTGGTGGGATCCAGCCGCTCTGTAGACAGCCATTTTAATTTCAATGGCTTTCTGCAACAGGCGCTGGCCCGCAAGATTGAAAATCATACCGATGCCACCGGCAACAGCACTCAGAGCTGGCTGAAAATGTTAGCTTCAGACCGCTTCCAGCATCAGCCTCCGGCTCTGGTTTTATGGGAATTGCCCTATGAAAGCCGGGAATTAAGCACATCTCTTTTACGTCAAATGGTGGCACTAGTCGGGAATGGTTGTGAAACCAGACCTGTGCTGCTGCATGAGGTAAAAACCATTTCCGGGCCGCAAACAGAAGATTTGATATTTGCCAATAACCTGCTTGAGACCGCGCCGGAACAGCTGGTTTTTGATCTGACTTTTAATAATCCCAAAATTGAGCAACTGCTGCTGACCGTCTGGTTTTCTGATGGAGGCAAAAGTGATTTTCAAATCAGGAAAAACACAGCTTCCGTGACGGATGGTCGTTTCAGCTTTGTTCTCGGAAACATTCAGTCCAAACAACAGCGCCAGTTCGTGTCGATGGATTTGACCCTTCCCGACAGTCAGAGCCGGAATCTCAAAGTCAGCGCCAATGTATGCCGTTTGCAGGGCAAGTTACTACAGGCAGTGGGGAGATAACCATGAAACAGCCTCTCTGGTTTTTAGGTATATGGTTCATGGCTGCTCAGGTTCAGGCTGAATTACTGGCTCCCGGGGGTTATCTGCAAGGTCCTTTGCAATTAAAGGAATCCGGTAAAGCGTTGGTTTGTCCGGCTGTGGCTGTGTACTCCGGTGAACTGGATCTGCCGAGTAAATATGTACAGACAGAAAAATCAAAAGATGTGATTGATGAAGAGAATGATGCCCGTTATAAGGCACTTTCTGCACCCATGTCAGATTTACAGCAACTTTCCGCCACCATGACAGACCGATTGTTTAAGGGGAAAGGGACGGCGGAAGACATGGCCTGTTTACGTCGTCACTGGCTGGCCTGGGCGGAAGCCGATGCCTTATTGCAACCGGCTAAAACTGCATCCGGTAAGGCGGTGCGTAAATGGACACTGGCTGCAGTTTCGGCCAACTATCTGAAAATAAAGCTGAATCTTCCATCAGAAGATACGCCGTTATTTCCCAAAACCGAGCAACAGGCGTTAGAAAACTGGCTGGCAAAATTAGCCATGGAAGTCATGCCCGACTACAGCAATCGCCGGCCGGAGCAAATCAATAACCATGATTACTGGGCGGCCTGGGGGGTGATGGCAACAGCCGTGGTGCTGAACCGGCAGGATATGTTCGATTGGGCCGGTAACGTCTATCAAACCGCAATGATGCAAATCACCGCGGAAGGCATTTTGCCCAATGAGCTGAAACGCCGCAGCAAGGCACTCAGTTACCACAATTTTGCACTGCAGCCGCTGGTCTTGCTGGCTGCATTTGGTGAGGCTAATCAACAGCATTGGCTGGAAGCAAAAAATTCCGCACTCCAGCGACTGGCGAATCTGGTGATCAACAATGTCGATGACAGCCGTTCACTGGAACAAGCCGCAGGCGCGAAACAGGCTGATGAAAGCTTGCGCGAACACAGCCGGCTTTCATGGCTAGCCCCTTACATCGCCATCTCCGGAGATAAGCGCTGGCTGCCGTTACTCAAATCATTATCGTCGCTGAAAACCACCCGGCTCGGCGGCGATCTGCAATATCTCTATCTGCGAAATGAGCCTGGGCTGGCTGATAAACAAGCCCGTGTAGTCGTAGGGACGATGACGATCCCGAACAACATGGAGCAACAATCATGATTCCTGTGATTTTGTCTGGTGGTAGTGGCTCACGACTCTGGCCGCTTTCCCGTAAACAGTATCCAAAGCAATTTCTGAATCTGTTGGGAGAACACACACTTTTACAGCAGACAGTAATGAGATTACCGGAAAAACAGTTCGGTAAACCATTTCTGGTTTGTAATCAGCTGCACCGATTTATTGTCCGGGAGCAGATGCAGCATATCAAACGGTCAACCCACAGTGTGTTGCTTGAACCGTTTGGCCGGAATACAGCACCTGCCGTGGCACTGTCCGCCATGCTGATTCTTGAAGAGCAAGATGATGATCTGATGCTGGTGCTGCCGGCCGATCATGTGATCCGTGATGTTCCGGCTTTTCATGCCGCGCTGGAACGGGGCCGGGTTGCGGCGGAACAGGGCAAGCTGGTGTTATTCGGTATTGTGCCGACTGCACCGGAGACCGGTTATGGCTACGTTAAAAGTCATAGCGTCAATGGCATGGAGGCCGTGCCGGTAGAACGATTTGTCGAAAAACCAGATCGGGCTACCGCCATCAACTTCCTGGCCAGTGGCGATTATTTCTGGAACAGCGGCATCTTTATGTTTAAAGCCAGCCGCTACCTTCAGGAACTGAAGAAATTCCAGCCGTACATCTACGATAACTGCCAGTTGTCGCTGGAGCGTAAATTCCGCGATCTCGATTTCTGGCGTATCGATCCGGACAGTTTCGCTTTCTGTCCTGACGATTCCATTGACTACGCCATCATGGAAAAAACCGATGATGCGGTAGTAGTGCCACTACAGGCCGGATGGAGTGATGTCGGTAGCTGGTCTGCGTTGTGGGAAGAGCAGGACAAAGACGAGAACTTCAATCTGGTAAAAGGCGAAGCTGAACTGATAGATACCGGGCACAGCTATGTTCATACCACTCATCGTCTGGTTAGTCTGATCGGTATGCAGGATACCGTCGTGATAGAAACCAAAGACGCGGTACTGGTTGCGAATATCAACAAAGTGCAGGACGTGAAACAGCTGGTGAAACAGCTGGAAAAAGAAGATCGCCCGGAAGTGCAGCACCACCGGGAAAAATTCCGGCCCTGGGGCAGTGTGGATTCCATTGATAAAGGCCAGCGGTTTGGTGTCCGGCATATGGTGATTCAACCAGGGCAAAGCATTTCGTTACACCGGCATTTACACCGGTCCGAACATTGGGTGGTTGTTTCCGGGTGTGCGCAGGCCACGATCGGAGAAGAGACCGTTCTGATGGGCGAAAACCAGTCGACCTATATTCCGGCAGGAATCTTTCACCGCCTCAGCAACCCCGGCCAGGTGCCACTGGAGATCATCGAGATCCAGACCGGGAGTTATTTGCAGGATAACGATATTGAACGCATCGCGGATATGTATGGCCGTGTCAATGAACGGGATTCAGTGCCTGTTCAGGGCTGGCCTATGGCGCAAGGCGTTCGGATCATTCCGCATTAACTCAATAACAAATGCCGGGTTGACTGGTGCCGATAACAGGCACTGGTCAGTCATAGTGCGCAATCGGAACAGTTGATAGCAGAGGAAAAGCAAAATGGGATCATTTAATTGCTTTAAGGCCTACGATATTCGTGGGCGACTCGGTGAAGAGCTTGATGAAGATGTTGCTTATCGTATTGGTCGCGCTTTTGTCCGATACCTCAGTGCCCATTCGGTTGTAGTCGGTGGTGACGTCCGCCTTTCGAGTGAGCCTTTAAAACAAGCCTTGATCCAGGGGCTGCGTGACAGTGGTGCCAATGTCATCGATCTGGGTATGACCGGTACGGAAGAAATATATTTTGCTACCTGGTTTTTAGGTGTTGATGGCGGTATCGAAGTGACCGCATCCCACAATCCAATCGATTATAACGGAATGAAACTGGTCAGAGAGGGAAGTCGTCCGATCAGTGGTGATACCGGATTAGGCGAAATCCGGCGTATGGCTGAAATGATCGACTATGGTCCGCAAGCAGAAACTCCCGGGAGCTACCGCAAAGAGAGTTTGCTTTCTGCTTATGTTGATCACCTGATGACGTATATCGATCTCGAAAACATTCAGCCAACCCGACTGGTGGTCAATTCGGGCAATGGTGCTGCAGGGCATGTCATTGATGCAATTGAGCGTGTTTTCATCAGCCGGAACGTGCCGGTCGAGTTTATCAAGATCCATCATGAACCCGACGGTACCTTTCCGCATGGTATTCCTAATCCGCTGTTACCTGAAAATCGCAGCGATACCGAGCGGGCAGTTCAGGCGTATGGCGCCAGAATGGGCATTGCGTGGGATGGTGATTTCGACCGTTGCTTCCTGTTTGATGAACATGGCGAGTTCATCGAAGGTTATTACATTGTGGGCTTGCTGGCGGAAAGTTTTCTGCTCAAGAAACCGGGTGCCAGCATCATTTACGATCCCCGTCTGACCTGGAATACCGAAGAAATTGTCGCTGACAATGGTGGTATTCCGGTTATGTCAAAGACCGGGCATGCGTTTATTAAAGAACGGATGCGGGCAGAAGATGCCATTTATGGTGGTGAGATGAGCGCCCACCATTACTTCCGCGATTTTGCTTACTGCGACAGTGGCATGATCCCATGGTTGTTAGTGCTGGAACTGCTTTCCGTCCGGGGCAAACAGCTCTCCACGCTGGTGGAGGAAAGGATCGCCCGTTTTCCATCCCCCGGTGAAATCAACAGCCATCTCAGCGAACCGCAACATGCCATACAGCGAGTATTGGCCACATACAGCAATGCCGCCCGGCACATCGATTACACCGATGGGATCAGTCTTACCTTTGATGACTGGCGATTTAATCTGCGTAGCTCAAATACCGAACCGGTTGTCCGGCTCAACGTTGAATCACGTGGCAACGTGGCGTTGATGCAGGAAAAAACCGATGAAATATTAACGCTGTTGCGTCAGGGAGGATGAAATCATGAAAATGAAGGAAGAAACATTTCAGGCGGTATGGCAGGCCATTGGCAGTGAATCACTGCAACAACCACTCTGGCTGAAAAATAGTTTGCAACACTATGAGTGGGGCACAACCGACGTTTTACCCTGGTTGCTGGGTATTGCCAATCCGGAGCAACAACCTCAGGCTGAAGTCTGGGTCGGGGCACATCCCAAGGCACCTTCAGAAGTTATTTTCCCTGAGGGCAGCGTCATGCTGGATAAACTGATCGACAGTCAACCCCATGCGGTACTGGGTGCGCATTCGATCACACGTTTCGGGCCAAAACTCCCGTTTTTATTCAAAATTCTCTCTGCCAGAAAGGCTCTGTCCATTCAGGTTCATCCTGACTTGGCTCAGGCACAAGCCGGGTTTGCGCATGAGGAGGCTGTTGGCATTCCGATTACCGCGCCAGAACGTAATTATCCGGATGCCAATCATAAGCCGGAGCTGCTGTATGCCTTGACCCCGTTTTACGGATTGATTGGTTTCCGGCCGATTGACGAAATAGTGCGTCTGTTAACGCTGGCCGGTGAACAGCAATTACTGCAATGGGCAGAGCATCTGCAAAAAGGGAGAGAATCTGCATTAGTTCCCTTTTATCGCTGGCTTTTGTTGTTATCACACAAAGAGGTTACACATTTACTGTCTGCCATATCACCCAGCCTGCAATTCAATCCGGAACCGACATTTACCGAGATCCAGCGACTGGCGCATGAATACCCGGCTGATAGCGGTGTTCTCGCTCCACTGGTATTGAATCTGGTATCTCTGGTTCCGGGGGAGGCAATCTTCATTCCGGCCAGAACCCCGCATGCTTATTTGCGGGGTACGGGTATCGAAGTCATGGCCTGTTCCGACAATGTGCTGCGGGCCGGATTGACGCCAAAACATATCTCCCCCGGTGAGCTGCTGAACACAGTGATATTCCAGAGTATGCAACCAGAAATCATACGACCGGCAGTTGTTGGAATGGAACAACGCTTTTCTGTTCCGGTGGATGATTTTGAGTTGTCGATTGTGCGTCTGCAACAGGGGGATCATTTCCCTGCGGGTATGTCGGCCGATGCAGAGTTGCTCTATTGCCTGAAAGGTGAAGTTTCACTGACGAATGAACTCGGCGAGTCCTGGCTATTAGCACCGGCAACAAGTGTGTTATTGCCTGCCGCCAGTACAGGATGGCAATTAAGTGGTTATGGAAAGATAGCCCGAGTGCGTATCAGACCGTCGTTGATGCATTAATCAATGTGGCCTGATTTTTAATTATGCAGAAAAATCAGGCTGCATTATCCGGAGAAAAGCTCATGAAACTAAATGTGCTCATCTTTTTATCGTTGTCAGTCTGGCTGTGGTCAGCGCAGGCCAGCGGAAGTTGCAGTAGTACCAATGTGCGTTATGCCAGTTCAAGTAACATCCTTTATATACAGACCGGCGGGGTTTGCGGGCTGGGTGAGATTTCCGCCTTCAGACCGAAACAACTGGTGAATCAGGGCAGTGGAGTCTATTTGCTTAAAACCAATCTGAAATTGACGGATGGGTCGGTTTTGCTGGTGGATGGTGATGACCTTGCTGCGCCAGTATCTGAACTCCGGCTATTGTCTAACAATACGGGTACAACAAATAGCGTGGTGAATATCACCGCCGATTACGGGACAGTACAGATCAATAACACGAAAATCACCTCGTGGGATGAAGCTGTTCAAGGGCCGGATACAGAATATGGCACGTATAAACGCGCTTATATCAGAGTTCGGTCATCGACAGTGGATAAGCAATCCCGTATGGATATTTCCAACAGCGATATTGGGTATCTCGGTTATTACGCGTCTGAATCGTATGGGCTGACGTGGAAGGTAACCGGTCCGTTAACTCAAGTCCGGGTGTTCGGTAATATTATTAATAGCCGTATTCATCATAACTACTTCGGTGTGTTCACCTATGGCGCGTACGGCATGATGATCAGTGATAATGAAGTCGATCACAATGTGAAGTATGGCCTTGATCCACATGATGATTCTGATTACCTCAGTATCATTGGCAATAGCGCTCATCACAATGGTAATCACGGCATTATCTGCTCACAGCGTTGTGACAATCTGGTGATCCGCGATAACAGCAGTTACAGCAATACCGGACACGGCATCATGCTACATCGTTCGGTTGACTACACACTGGTGGAGAATAATCTGGTTTTTGATAATACAGATACGGGCATCGCATTATTTGAAAGTAACAATAACGTGCTGAGGGGGAATATCGTGCAAGGTAATGTGCGTGGGATCCGCCTGTCCGTTGGTTCATCAAATAATCAGATTGAAGGTAATATGATTTTTGGCAATACGGGAAACAGCATATATACCTATCAGGGCTCAGATACACCTGCGCGGGCCGGTAATGATGGTATCAACCGGAATAATAACTGGTTCCAAAATACGGTGACCGCCAGTGGCAACTACGTTCTTAAATTGAATGCCACCGATCAGGATAGTTTCAGTGATAATGATTTTACTGGGAATCCAGACGCCAAATTTTCGGTACAAGGCGCCACGAACACCAGTTATACCAATAATCTGCTGGATCCGGGCATGACGTTACCCTGAGACAAACTGACTGAAAAAAGCGTAAACGAAAAAGGCCACCTGAATTCAGGTGGCCTTTTAAATTTGGTTGCGGGAGCAGGATTTGAACCTACGACCTTCGGGTTATGAGCCCGACGAGCTACCGAGCTGCTCCATCCCGCGTCAATGGAGCGTATAATAGTGATCCGAATCACGTATGGCAAGAGGTATTTCGATATTAATTATCAATTGCTCAATAAGTTAGCAATTCGCTCTAAATTCAGACATGCAGTAACTTACCCTCAATTCATATCTGTTTTATCAATTCACAGCTATAATGCACGTTTATTTGTTCCAATGAATTAGAGACGAATGGCTGACTTTTTTTCAACTTGCTCGAAAGGGTTAGAATCTATACTGGCTGCTGAATTATCCCGATTTGGCGCATCTGACGTTAGAGAAACGGTAGCAGGTGTCGCATTTAGTGGTGAACTTGAGGTGGCATACCGGGCATGTTTGTGGAGTCGCTTCGCTTCCCGTATCGCACTGGAGTTAACCTCTTTTTCTGCCGATACCGATCTGGATCTTTATCTCGGCTGTTTTAACGTGCAGTGGGAAACGCATTTCTCTGTTGATCAATCCTTTGCCGTCGATTTCTCCGGCACCTCCAAAGCCATCAATAACACGCAATACGGCGCCTTGAAAGTCAAAGATGCGATTGTGGATCGTTTTACCAAGCGCAGCGGTATCCGGCCTTCCGTGGATAAAAAAATACCGGATGCACGCGTGATGGTGCACTGGAAAAAAGATACCGTGACTGTTTCTCTCGACTTGTCCGGCCCGGCGCTGCATCAGCGTGGCTACCGTGATGAAACCGGTGAAGCACCACTGAAAGAGAATCTGGCCGCCGCTGTTTTAGCGCGTAGTGGCTGGCAGAATGAACCGCTGTTAGATCCGATGTGCGGTTCAGGAACTCTGTTGATCGAAGCTGCCATGCAGCTTTGCGATATGGCACCGGGTTTGTTGCGTCGTCGTTTCGGCTTTGAAAGCTGGTTACAGCATCAGCCGGAAGTCTGGCAGCCGATCATTGCCGAAGCCTCTGTGCGTGCGAAACGCGGACATAAAGAAGCCCTGCTGCAGCCAGATCGTTTTGTCGGTTTTGATGTTGATAGCCGTGTATTACAGCGCGCTAAAGCAAATGCGAACCGCGCTGGCGTTGGCGATCTGATCCGTTTTGAACAATCAGATGTGATGCAATTGCACAACCCATGGCCGGGCAGTAAAGGCTTTTTAGTCAGTAACCCACCGTATGGTGAACGTCTGGGTGAATTCCCTGAACTGCTGAAGTTATATCAAAGTTTAGGCAGCGCATTGCGTACCGAGTTTCAGGGCTGGCGCGTGACAATTTTATCCGCATCACCGGAACTATTGAGCTGTCTGCGTCTGCGCGCAGAAAAACAATACCGTCTATTTAATGGCGCGTTGGAATGTCA
>RRZT011538294.1_pt1 | contig 29650 bp, 26 predicted proteins | sample 2165551 | NCBI WGS metagenome assembly RRZT01 (sample SAMN10456910, study PRJNA506462) | wastewater metagenome | biome: wastewater; feature: sludge; material: wastewater sludge; isolation source: wastewater sludge with Escherichia coli K12::gfp cells carrying plasmid... | place: USA: Moscow, Idaho...
AGCAAACTGATCGCTTTTTTGCAATCCGCACATTGCGCGGCAGGATATTTCCCAAGGATCGCCAGCAGCAGCCCTTCGAAGCAAGGAATCGAGCCGATCATGTTGATCTTCGCTTTGCGTGCTTCCTTTTTCAGCTTGTCCATAGGTGGCCCCCGAAATTCGGACAGTGTAGTAAGGTGGGTAGCCGCACACCGACGAAGGAGGTACCATCCGATGAGCAAAACGAAACGTACGCGCTATTCCGCCGAGTTCAAGGCCAAGGTCGCCCTGGAAGCGATCAAGGGCGAACAGACAATTTCCGAGCTGGGTAGCCGCTATGGGCTGCATCCCAACATGATTACCAACTGGAAACGGCAGGCCATTGACAACATGGCCGAGGCTTTTTCCAGTAAAGCCGAAAAAGCGCGAACCGCAGATGATGCCCAGATCAAGGATTTGCACGCAAAAATCGGGCAGCTCACGGTGGAGCGGGATTTTTTGGCCAAAGCCTTCGGTCGTTGAGTCATTCTCGAAGGAAGAACCTGGTTGAACCCGACCATCCCCGACTCAGCATTGTGCGTCAATGCGAACTGTTAACCGTCAATCGATCCTCGTATTACTATCGGCCGAGCGGTGAAACCGCCCTGAATCTGGAACTGATGCGCCTGATCGACAAGCAGTATCTCGAAACGCCCTGCTACGGAACTCGGCAAATGGCCCGACATCTGCGCCGTGAAGGGTATGGGGTCAGCCGCAAGAGGATCGGCCGTCTGATGCGGCTTATGGGGCTCTGTGCCATCTATCAGAAACCGAACACCTCGAAGCCGAATCCGCAACACAAGATTTACCCGTATCTTTTGCGCGGGCTGACGATCGAGAAGCCCAACCAGGTCTGGTGTGCCGACATCACCTACATTCCCATGCGGCGCGGCTTTCTGTATCTGGTGGCCATCATGGACTGGGCCAGCCGCAAGGTTCTCTCCTGGCGTTTGTCCAACACCATGGACGCCGACTTCTGCGTGGACGCGCTCGAAGATGCTTTGGTTCGATATGGCAAGCCCGAGATCTTCAACACCGACCAAGGGAGTCAGTTCACCAGCGAAACTTTCACCGACGCGCTCAAAAGCGCCGAGATCCGCATCTCCATGGACGGCAAAGGGCGTTGGATGGACAACGTCATGATCGAGAGGCTCTGGCGCTCACTGAAATACGAATGCATTTACCTCCATGCCTATGAAAGTGGAAGCGAGGTGCGGCAAGGACTCAGGCGCTGGATCGACCAGTACAACACGCGCCGTCCTCACTCCAGTCTGGACGACCGGACCCCGGATGAGGCATATTGGCAAAAACCCCGGCCCGGCTACGCTGGCCCGGCTCTCCAACTGGCGGCATAACCATGAAGGCTTCCCACCTTATTCCCGCCGCCAACCTGTCCTAATGACCGGGGCCACCTTAACCTGCGCATTGTAACCGGAGCGGCGTTACTCCTCCGTGATTAACGAATCATTAGGGAATTCCCTAATGGACTTTTTATGCCCTTCAATTAATGTGCGCACGGGAACGGCCCCATTCGATTCAAACAAAGACAAGTCCGTCTGCAAAGGAGCTTCACATGCAACTCAAGCGCACCCTGCTTGCCGCCTCGATCGCTGTCGGTCTCGGCCTGTCGCCGCTGGCCCAGGCCGCCGGTGAAATCGTCATCAAGTTCAGCCACGTCGTTGCTGCCGATACCCCCAAGGGCAAGGCTGCCGAGTACTTCAAGAAACTTGCCGAAGAACGGACCAAGGGCAAGGTGAAAGTGCAGGTTTACCCGAACAGCCAGCTCTACAAGGACAAGGAAGAACTGGAAGCCCTGCAACTGGGCGCCGTGCAGATGCTGGCGCCGAGCCTTGCCAAGTTCGGCCCGCTGGGCGTGAAAGAATTTGAAGTGTTTGACCTGCCCTTCATCTTCGACGACTACAACGACCTGCACAAAGTGACCCAGGGCCCGGTCGGCCAGCAACTGCTGGCCAAGCTGGAACCCAAGGGCATCAAGGGCCTGGCCTTCTGGGACAACGGTTTCAAGTCATTCTCGGCCAATACCCCCATCAAGACCCCGGCCGACCTGCGCGGCAAGAAGCTGCGCATCCAGTCGTCCAAGGTGCTGGAAGAAGAAGTCCGCGCACTGGGTGCCCTGCCGCAGGTGATGGCATTCTCCGAGGTGTACCAGGCACTCCAGACCGGTGTGGTCGATGGCACCGAAAACCCGCCGTCCAACTTCTACACCCAGAAAATGCACGAGGTGCAAAAGCACCTGAGCACGACCAACCACGGTTATCTCGGCTATGCCGTGATCGTGAACAAGAAGTTCTGGGACGGCCTGCCGGCTGACGTACGCACCCAGCTCGATGGCGCCATGAAGGATGCCACCAGGTACGCCAACGACATCGCGGCCAAGGAAAACGCCAACGATCTCGAAAGCGTGCGCAAGTCCGGCAAGACGCAGATCTACAACCCGACCCCGGCCGAACGCGCCGCCTTCAAGAAGGCACTGGTTCCGGTGCACGCCAAGATGGCCGACCGCATCGGCGGCAACGTCATCCAGGCGGTATACAAGGAAACCGGCTTCACGCCGAACTGATCATCCTGCCTGACCCGTACTGCCCGGCAACCGGTTTGCCGGACAGCCTGCGGGTTTATTCATGCCGTGCCCCGGGCACCGGCAGGGTTTTGTGCGCGCCGCCACCGGCCGCACACACATTCGACTATCCACCATGCTGAAATTTCTCGATCACCTCGAAGAGTGGCTGATCGCGGCGCTGATGGGCGCTGCCACGCTACTGATCTTCGTCTCGGTCCTGCACCGCTACGGCGCCAGCACCGAACTGCTCAACCCCTGGCTGGCCCCGATCAATATGAGCTGGGCACAGGAACTGTGCATCTACATGTTTGTCTGGATGGCCAAGTTCGGCGCCGCCTACGGGGTGCGTACCGGCATCCACGTCGGCGTGGACGTGCTGATCAACAAGCTCGACACCCGTAACCGCAACCGCTTCATCGTGTTCGGCCTGCTGGCCGGCGCCGTGTTTACCGCCACGGTCGGCTCGCTGGGCGCCAATTTCGTCTGGCACATGTCCCAGACCGACCAGACCTCGCCCGACCTCGAACTGCCAATGTGGCTGGTCTACCTCGCCATTCCGCTGGGTTCTTACCTGATGTGCTTCCGCTTCATCCAGGTGATGGTGAACTTCGTGCGCACCGGCGAGCTGCCGCACCACGACCACAGCCATGTCGAAGGCATGGAAGACGATACCTACTCCGTCGGCGAAGCGATGGAAATCGGCGAGGAAATCTCGCATGTCCAGCGCGGCATGGGCGATGCCGAATGGGAAGACAAGCAGCAGCACAAGAAGGGCAAGGGAGACTGATCCATGAGTGCACTGATCATTTTTGGACTGCTGGTCCTCCTGATGCTCACCGGCATGCCGATTTCGATTTCCCTCGGCCTGACCGTGCTGACGTTTCTGTTTACCATGACCGATGTACCCATCGCCTCGGTGGCACTCAAGCTCTTCACCGGCATCGAGAAGTTCGAAATCATGGCGATTCCGTTCTTCATCCTCGCCGGCAACTTCCTGACCCACGGTGGCGTGGCCCGGCGCATGATCAATTTCGCCACGGCGATGGTCGGCCACTGGCACGGCGGCCTGGGCCTGGCCGGCGTGATGGCCTGCGCCCTCTTTGCTGCCGTGTCGGGCTCCAGCCCGGCCACCGTGGTGGCCATCGGCTCGATCCTGCTGCCGGCTATGGTCAAGCAGGGCTTTCCTGACCGCTTCGGTGCAGGCGTCATCACCACCTCCGGTGCACTGGGCATCCTGATTCCGCCTTCGATCGTGATGGTGATGTACTCGGTGGCCACCAACACGTCGGTCGGACAGCTTTTCATGGCCGGGGTGATTCCTGGCCTGCTGCTGGCCGGTTTCCTTGGCTTCACCACCTGGTGGCGCGCCCGCAAGAACAACTACCCGCGCATGCCCAAGGCATCGTTCATGGAGCGCTGGAAGGCCTTCCGTGAATCGGTCTGGGGGCTGCTGCTGATCGTGGTGGTGATCGGCGGTATCTACACCGGTATTTTCACGCCGACCGAAGCAGCGGCCATGAGCGCGGTGTACGCCTTCCTGGTGGCCGTGTTCGTCTACAGGGACATGAACCTGCGGCAGATTCCGAAGATCCTGCTCGATTCGGCCAACATGTCGGCCATGCTGCTCTACATCATCACCAATGCCGTGCTGTTCTCGTTCCTGATGACCAGCGAGCAGATTCCGCAGACGATGGCGGAATGGATGGTGGGTCAGGGCATGGGACCGATCCTGTTCCTGCTGATGGTCAACGTGCTGCTGCTCCTGGCCGGCAACGTGATGGAACCGTCGTCGATCGTGCTGATCTTTGCTCCGATCCTGTTCCCGATGGCCATGCATCTGGGCATTGACCCGGTGCACTTCGGCATCCTGATCGTGGTCAACATGGAAGTCGGCATGTGCCACCCGCCGGTGGGCCTGAACCTCTACGTTGCCTCGGGCATCACCAAGATGGGCATTACCGAGCTGACCAAGGCCGTCTGGCCGTGGCTGCTCACCATGCTGGTCTTCCTGGCCCTGGTCACTTACGTTCCGGCCATCTCGCTGTGGCTGCCGCGCACACTGGGCATGATGTAAGCGTCATCGCTTTCTACCCTGGCGAAGCCCCGTCTGCGGGGCTTCGCTTTTTCACTCTGGTGACTGCCTCGTTGCAAAGCCATGCCCGGCAACGACTGGCGGCGCTATAATCCCCGGCTTATCGCCTATTCACGACACATAAAAAACGTCACAGGAGTTCTCCGCATGGACGAGCAATTGCGCCAGAGCGCACTCGACTATCACCGCTTCCCGACCGGTGGCAAGATCCAGGTCGCCCCGACCAAACCGCTGGCTACCCAGCGTGATCTGGCCCTGGCCTACTCGCCCGGTGTGGCAGCCGCATGTGACGCCATTGTCGAGGACCCGGCCGAAGCCAACACCCTGACGGCCCGGGGCAATCTGGTGGCCGTCATCTCCAACGGCACCGCCGTGCTGGGTCTGGGTAACATCGGCCCGCTGGCCGGCAAGCCCGTGATGGAAGGCAAGGGCGTGCTCTTCAAGAAGTTCGCCGGCATTGACGTTTTCGACATCGAAGTCAACGAAAACGACCCGGACAAACTGGTTGACATCATCTGCTCGCTGGAACCGACTTTCGGCGGCATCAACCTCGAAGACATCAAGGCACCGGAGTGCTTCTACATCGAGCAGAAATGCCGTGAACGCATGGGTATTCCGGTCTTTCACGACGACCAGCACGGTACTGCCATCATCACCGGTGCCGCCGTCCTCAACGGCCTGCGCGTGGTGGGCAAGGACATCGGCAAGGTCCGCCTCGTGTGCAGTGGCGCCGGCGCGGCTGCCATCGCCTGCCTCGAGCTGTTGATCGCGCTGGGCCTCAAGCGTGAAAACGTGACTGTCTGTGACTCCAAGGGCGTGATCTTCGTCGGCCGCGACGAAAAGATGGACGAATCCAAGCGTCGCTTTGCCATTGCCGACAACGGCATGCGCGTCCTCAAGGACGCCATCGTGGATGCCGACATTTTCCTCGGCCTGTCCGGTCCGAAGCTGGTGACGCCGGAAATGGTCAAGACCATGGCCGCCCACCCGCTGATCCTTGCCCTGGCCAACCCGGAACCGGAAATCCTGCCGCCGCTGGCGAAAGAAGCCCGCCCGGACGCCATCATCTGCACCGGCCGCTCGGACTTCCCCAACCAGGTCAACAACGTCCTGTGTTTCCCGTTCATCTTCCGCGGTGCACTGGACGTCGGCGCCACCACCATCAACGAAGAGATGAAGCTCGCCTGCGTGCGCGCCATTGCCGATCTGGCCATGGCCGAGCAGAACGACGTGGTGGCCAGCGCCTATGAAAACCAGGAGCTGTCGTTCGGCCCAGAATACCTGATTCCCAAGCCGTTCGATCCGCGCCTGATCGTCAAGAGCGCCCCGGCCGTCGCCCAGGCCGCCATGGAATCCGGCGTGGCCACCCGTCCGATCGAGGACATGGACGCCTACATCGAAAAGCTGCAACAGTTCGTCTACAAGACCAACCTGTTCATGAAGCCGGTGTTTGCTGCGGCCAAAAATGACAAGAAGCGCGTCGTTCTGACCGAAGGCGAGGACGAACGCATCCTGCACGCCACCCAGGAAATCGTCTCGACCGGCCTTGCCTTCCCGGTCCTGATCGGCCGGCCGGCCGTGATTGAAAAGCGCATCGAAAACCTCGGCCTCAAGCTGCGTCCGGGCATCGACTTCGAACTGGTCAACAACGAGAACGACCCGCGCTTCAAGGAATACTGGACCGAATACCACCAGATCATGAAGCGCCAGGGCATCAGCGAAGAACTGGCCCGCCGCGAGGTGAGCCGCAAGACCTCGCTGATCGGTGCCCTGATGGTGCGTCGCGGTGAAGCGGATGCCATGGTGTGCGGTACTTTCGGCACCTACCACATGCACCTTGACCTGATCCGTCAGGTCATTCCGATGGAACCGGGCTGCAAGACCCTGGCCGCCGTCAACGCGCTGATGCTGCCGACCGGCAACATCTTCGTGGCCGACACCTACGTCAACGCCGATCCGACTGCCGAACAGATCGCCGACACCACCGAAATGGCTGCCGAAGCCATGCAGCGTTTCGGCATTGCGCCGAAGGTGGCCCTGCTCTCGCACTCGAGCTTCGGCACCGGCAACAACGATTCGGCACGCAAGATGCGCACGGCCCTCGGCCTGATCCAGATGCGCCAGCCGGAACTGGAAGTCGACGGCGAAATGCAGGGTGACGCCGCCCTGGTCGAGCACATCCGCCAGCAGGCCATGCCGGACAGCCCGCTCAAGGGTTCGGCCAACCTCCTGGTCATGCCGAACGTGGAAGCCGCCAACATCAGCTACAACCTGCTGCGCGTGTCGGCCTCCGACGGCGTCACCATCGGCCCGATCCTGATGGGCCTGTCGAAGTCGGTGCACATCGTCACGCCGATCTCGTCGGTGCGCCGCATCATCAACATGGTGGCCATCGCCGCCGTGGGTGCCCAGACCGAGCCGCAGCAATCCTGACGGAATAAAATCCCGATATACTGAAAAACGGGCGGTGATACCGCCCGTTTCTTCATGTCAGGAGCCCGCCATGTCCCAGGATTTCCCTCCCAACGATCCGTTCGCCTTTTTCCGGCAGTTCTGGCAGCCCAGCAATCCGGCCTTGCAGTCATTCATGCCGGCGCTTTCCGAAGAAGAAATCGAGCGCAAGCTGGTCGAACTGCGCGTGGTACAGAACTGGCTAACCATGTCGTCCGGCCTGATCGAGCTGCAAATCAAGACCCTGGAAATGCAAAAAGCCGGACTGGCCAGCCTCAAGCCCCGGCAGGAAGACTGACCGGGACAAATGGTCCGGTTACAGCCGGTGACAGCCATGTAAAATGCGCGGATGAATACGCCGCGCTTCATCCATCTCCGTCTCCATAGTGAATTTTCCGTCACCGACGGCATCACCCGCATCGGTGACGCCGTCAAGCGGGCTGCGCTCGAGCGCATGCCGGCACTCGGCCTGTCCGACCTGATGAACCTCTTCGGCATGGTCAAGTTTTACAAGGCCTGCCTTGGCAAGGGCGTCAAGCCCATCGTGGCCGTCGATGCCTGGCTGGAAAACCCGGCCGACCGCGACCAGCCTTCCCGCTGCCTCCTGATCGCCATGAACACCGCCGGCTACCACAGGCTGAGCGAACTGCTGACCGATGCCTACCGCCTCAACCAGTACCGTGGCCGGGCCGAACTCCAGCGCGAATGGCTGACCCGTGAAGCCTGCGAAAACCTCATCTTTATATCCGGTGCCCAGCATGGCGACACCGGCCAGACCCTGCTGGCCGGCAACCTGGAACTGGCCCAGGCACTGGCGCGGGACTGGGCCCAGCGCTTTCCCGGCCGCTGCTATCTGGAAATCCAGCGCACGGGCAAACCCGAGGCCGACACCTGCACCGAACGCATGCTGTGGCTGGCCGGTGAAACCGGCTTGCCGGTCGTCGCCACGCATCCGGTCCAGTTTCTGGACCGCGACGACTTCATGGCCCACGAGGCGCGCGTGTGCATTGCCGAAGGGGAAATGCTCGGCAACCCCAAGCGGGTGCGCCATTACACCGAAGAACAGTACTTCAAGAGTACGGACGAAATGGCCGCACTGTTTGCCGACGTGCCCGAGGCACTGGAAAACAGCGTTGAAATCGCCCGCCGCTGCAATATCGAAATCCTGCTGGGCAAGAACTTCCTGCCCGACTTCCCGACGCCGGACGGCCTGTCGCTGGACGACTACCTGATCAAGCGTTCCGAAGAAGGTCTGGTCGAGCGCATGCAGGCGCTCTACCCGGATGCCGGGCAGCGCGAAGCCGAAATGCCGCGCTACCGCGAGCGGCTGAAATTCGAGCTCGACACTATCATCCAGATGGGCTTTCCGGGCTACTTCCTGATCGTGGCCGACTTCATCAACTGGGCCAAGGCCAACGGCTGCCCGGTCGGACCGGGCCGCGGTTCGGGCGCCGGCTCGCTGGTGGCATTCAGCATCGGCATTACCGACATCAATCCGCTCGACTACGCCCTGCTGTTCGAACGCTTCCTCAACCCCGAACGGGTGTCGATGCCTGACTTCGACATCGACTTCTGCCAGGACAACCGCTGGAGGGTGATCGAGTACGTGCGCGAACGCTACGGCGCCGACGCCGTCAGCCAGATCGCCACCTTCGGCACCATGGCGGCCAAGGCCGTGGTGCGCGACGTCGGCCGGGTGCTCGACCTGCCCTACTCCTTCTGCGACGGCCTCTCCAAGCTGATTCCGGCCGCACCGGGCAAGCAGTATTCACTCGACGATGCCGTCGAGATGGAGCCCATCCTCAAGGAGCGGCTGGAAAAGGAAGAAGAAGTCTCGCAGCTGTGGGCTCTCGCCAAAAAGCTCGAAGGACTGACCCGCAATATCGGCATGCATGCCGGCGGCGTGCTGATCGCCCCGGGCAAGATCACCGACTTCTGCCCGATGTACCAGGCCAGCGGCGACGACGCTTCGCCGGTTTCCATGCTCGACAAGGGCGACGTGGAGGACGTCGGTCTGGTCAAGTTCGACTTTCTGGGCCTGCGCAACCTCACCATCATCGATCTGGCGGTCAACTACATCAAGGCACTGGACCCGGCATTCGACCTTGACCTCAACCACATGCCGTTCACCGATCCGGCCGCCTACCGCGTCCTGCAACAGGCCAACACCACAGCGGTGTTCCAGCTGGAATCGGAGGGCATGAAAAAGCTGCTGGAAAAGCTCAAGCCCGACCGCTTTGAAGACATCATCGCCGTGCTGGCCCTCTACCGGCCGGGTCCGCTGGGCTCGGGCATGGTGGACGACTTCATCCTGCGCAAGGCCGGCAAGCAGGAAGTGGACTACTTCCACCCCGACCTGACCGCCTGTCTCGATCCGACCTACGGCGTGATCGTGTACCAGGAACAGGTGATGCAGATCTCGCAGATCATCGGCGGTTACACGCTGGGTGGCGCCGACATGCTGCGCCGCGCCATGGGCAAGAAAAAGCCCGAGGAAATGGCCAAGCACCGTGGCATTTTCTGTGAAGGCGCCGAGAAAAAAGGCTACCCGAAAGCACTGGCCGAGCATCTTTTCGACCTGATGGCCAAGTTCGCCGAGTACGGCTTCAACAAGTCGCACACGGCTGCCTACGCGGTGGTGAGCTACCAGACTGCCTGGCTCAAGGCACACTACCCGTCGGCCTTCATGGCCGCCACCATGTCGTCGGAACTCGACAACACCGACCAGCTGCGGGTGTTCTACGACGACAGCCTCGCCAACCAGCTGGAATTCCTGCCGCCGGACATCAACGAAAGCGTCTACCGCTTCGTGCCGGTCGACGCCAGACGCATCCGTTATGCACTGGGCGCCATCAAGGGTACCGGGCAGGCTGCCGTCGAACATATCGAGGCCATGCGCAAGGAAGGCGGCCGGTTTGCCGACCTGTTCGATTTCTGCCGCCGTACCGACAAGCGCATCGTCAACCGCCGCACCATCGAAGCCCTGATCCGTGCCGGCGCATTCGATACGCTGGAACCCAACCGTGCCCGCCTGATCGCCAACGTCGAACTGGCCATGACCATGGCCGAACAGGAAGCGCAAAACGCCAACCAGGGCGGGCTGTTCGACCTGCTGGACACCAGCGCGGCACCCGCCGTGGAAATGACGCAGGTCCGTCCGTGGGACGAAGCCACCCGCCTGACCGAAGAAAAAACCGCCATCGGCTTTTTCCTGTCCGGCCACCCGTTCCACGCCCACGCCGACACCGTGCGCCGGCTGGTCAAGACGCCGCTCAACCGGATCGCTCCGAAAAAGGAACCGCAATGGCTGGCCGGCACCATCATGGGCGTGCGGACCAAGGTCGGCAATCGCGGCAAGATGGCCTTCGTGCAGCTGGACGACGGCACGGCCAAGCTGGAAGTGTCGTTCTTCAGCGAGTCCTTCGATGCGGCCCGCCACAAGCTCAAGGAAGACAGCATCCTCATCGTCGAAGGCAAGGTCAGTCAGGATGACTATTCCGGCGGACTGCGCATCATCGCCGACCAGGCGCTGGACCTGTCCGAAGCCCGTGCCCGCTTCGCCCGCTACCTGCGGCTGGCGACCCCGGCCGCCCAGCTGGATGCACCGCGCCTGAAAGCCCTGCTGGAGCCTTTCCGCTCTGCCGAAGGCTGCCCGGTGCGGCTGGATTACCGCAATGCCGCCGCCCGCTGCCAGCTCGAGCTTGACGACAGCTGGCGGGTCCGGCCGGATGACGCCTTGCTGGCCTCCCTGCGCGGCTGGCAGGGTGAACACAGCGTCAGCATCGTGTTCTGATCCGTTACACAGGGCCGGCCCTGCTGCCGGCCTCGCTGCTCCTGCGGCCCGGAGCGCCATCCGGCACCGGGCATGATTCCTGCCCAGGCAACTTCCTTTTCCCGCCCCGCCCCATGTTCGAGCGCATCGTCACCATCATCCTGCCCGTCGTCATCATGGTACTGGCCGGCTGGCTTTATGCCCGCTGGAAAAAACCCGACATGACCGTCACCAACCGCCTCAACATGGATGTCTGCGTGCCGTTGCTGGTGTTTTCCGCCATGGCAGGCAAGGATTTCGACCTTGCCCGCTGGTGGGAGCTCCTGCCGGCCGTGCTGCTGGTGATTCTGGTTTCGGGGCTGCTGGCATGGCCCCTGGCCCGACTGCTGCACATCAGCCCGCGCACCCTGTTGCCACCGGTCATGTTCAACAACTGCGGCAACATGGGCCTGCCGCTGGCCCTGCTGGCATTCGGCCCGGAGGGATTCAGCGGGTTCGTCGTGGCGTTCGTGATTTCCAACCTGCTGCACTTCACCCTGGGCGCCTACATTTTCTGCCGTACCACCCGCTTTGTCGGCCTGCTCTACAACCCCATCGTGATTGCCACGGCGCTGGGGATTGCCGTCAGCCTGCTGCACTGGCAGCTGCCGGCCGGCATCCTGATCGGGCTGAAGATGCTGGGTGACATGACCATTCCGCTGATGCTGTTCGCCCTGGGCGTACGCATGACCGACGTGAAGCTGTCGGGCTGGCGCATCGGCGTGCTGGGCGGCCTGCTGACACCTGTCACCGGCCTGGCCGGTGCGGCTGTCGCCGTCTACTGGCTGGGGCTGCCACCGATGCTGGCCGGCATTGTCTACCTCTTTGGCTCTCTGCCGCCGGCAGTCCTCAATTTCCTGATGGCCGAGTATTACCGCCAGGAGCCGGACAGCATGGCGTCCATCGTGCTGATCGGTAACCTGATGAGCATCGGTTTCGTGCCGTTCGGCCTGTGGCTGACGCTGGAAAACCTGCCGGCCTGATCCGCGGAAGGCGCAGGCAGATGGATACCCGCCGGCATGACCGCTACAATGCGCGCCCCTTTGCTCGCCGCCTCCTCGTGCCATGTCCCTGCCCGCCTCTCCCTGCATCGGCCTCTGCCAGGCCGATGCCACCACCGGAACCTGCACGGGCTGCCGGCGCACCCTCGACGAAATCAGCCGCTGGTCCGGCATGACCACACCGGAACGGCAGGCGGTCCTTGAGCGGCTGGCCACCAGCCGGGCCACACCGAACCGGACCTGTCCGCAATGCGGCACGGCCTTCAGTTGCGGCACGGGCGGCCGGTCTGGCGGCTGCTGGTGCCAGGACCTGCCGGCCATGCTGCCGGTGCCGGAGGCGGCCGCTTCCTGCCTGTGCCCGGACTGCCTTGGCGCACTCATCAATAATGCAGAAAACTTGACCTGAAATTCACCCAGCCGCTACCCTTGCCGCATTGTCTTACCGTTTTGACTGCATGAATCTGCCCATTCCTGCCTGGCTGCCGCTGTCGGGCTTCATCGATGAAGAACGCGCCTGGCGCGGGGAATTGTAGCCGCACCCGAACCCATCACCGTCCATCATTTCCTGTGATCTGACGCCGGTGGTTCGTTACGGCGAGCTTCCGGGTTCGGGAGTCTTTCATGCGTTACTGGTTGTATCTGGCCGCGGCAATCGCGGCCGAAGTCACGGGTACCAGCCTGCTCAAATGGGGCGCGGATACCGGCAATCTGCTGGGTCTGGCCGCCATGAGCGTGCTCCTGGCCTTTTCCTTTTACATGCTGTCGCTGGCCGTAGTGCGCGTGCCGGTAGGCGTGGCCTATGCCGTGTGGGAAGGCATCGGCATCATCATCATTTCCATCGTGGGCTACTGGATTTTCGACGAACGCCTGTCGCTGGCCAAAACGCTGGCCATGCTGTCGATCATCATCGGCATCACGCTGATGAAGCGCGGCACCGACGAAGGCCCGTCCTCCGATGCCCCTGCGGCCGGGAGAGCGTGATGCTGGAAACCTTCACCCTGCTGCACGCGCTGATGATCGTGCTGGCGACCATCCTCGAAGTGGGCGCCAACCTGTTCCTGAAACTGTCTGACGGTTTCCGGCGCAAGGGTTACGGCATCCTGTCGATCGCCATGATCCTTGCCGCGTTCTCCTGCCTGTTCGTGGCGCTGGAAGGCATTGAACTGTCGGTGGCCTATGCGGTCTGGGGCGGCTTCGGCATCCTCGCCACCGCGCTGGCGAGCTGGGCACTGTTCGGCCAGCGCATCCGCCTGCAAGGCTGGCTGGGCATGGCCATGCTGATCGTCGGCATGGTGCTGCTCAAGTTCGCCTGACCGGAACCCTAGCGGCTGCGGGGCAAGGCGCCCAGTTCGCTTTGCACCCAGCCGCTGATCAGTTCACTGATGCCGTTCCACATGATCTGCATGCCAAGGCACACCAGAATGAACGCCGACAGCCGCAGGAACACCACGGCACCGGTCGGGCCCAGATGGTGCAGCATGGTTTCGGCGTGCAGGTAGCAGAAATAGATCAGGTAGCACACCACGGCCACGGCCAGCAGGCTGGCCACCGGCGTCAGCGCCAGCTGTACGAAATTGTGGTTGGAGTGGAAAAAGGTTGCACCGATGGTGATCGATACCGACACCGAACCCGGCCCCACTGTCAGCGGAAACCCCAGGGGATAGAAGGCGCGCTGCTTGAGCTGGGCCTGGTCGATGTGCTCGGGCTCGGGGGCATGGGTGCTGTGTTCGGCCGGGGTGTCGTTGAGCATGCGCCAGGCCGTGAAGGTCAGCAGCAAGCCGCCACCCAGCTGCACCACCGGTAGCGACACGCCAAAAAACGACAAGAGATAAGACCCGATGAACATGCTGCCCGCCAGCAGCACGAAGCCGTAGATGGCAATGCGGCGGGCCAGGAACTGCCGCTGCTCGCGGGTATTGCGCGAAGTCAGCGACAGGAAAATCGGGATGAGGCCGGGCGGATTGATGATGGGCAGCAGGGCCGCCAGTGCAAACAGGAACTTGCCGGCAAAAAAGCTGAACAAACTCATGACGATGATTCTCCCCGGCCGGCGTGTGACTTGTCGTCCATTCTATGAGGGAAGCCGTCCGGCTGATCTGTCCTGAGACAAATCTCTTGCCATGCATGCCGGCCGCTGGCGGACAGTCATAGCGCGTACAATGCCTGCGCTTTCTTCATTTCCTGCCGATGCGAACATGACAGCCGAAGCCATTACCTGCCTGTTTCTGACTGCCATCAGCCTGACGCTGTTCCTGCGCCTGTGGCTGGCAGGACGCCAGCTGCAATCCGTCAACCGCCACCGCCGCTCCGTACCGGCTGCGTTTGCCGGCCGTTTCAGCCTTGCCGACCACCAGCTGGCAGCGGACTACACGCAGGCCAAGGTGCGGCTGTCGCAGATTTCCGCCATTGTCGACACCCTGCTGTTGCTGGCGCTGACACTGGGTGGCGGCATTGCCTGGCTGCAAAGCGCGATCAGCTACTGGCTGCCGGCCGGCGACATTATCCAGGGCGTGGCACTGTTTGTGGCGGTACTGGCCATCAGCGGTGCCGTGGGTCTGCCTGCCACGCTGTATTCCACCTTTGTGATCGAGACCCGTTTCGGCTTCAACCGCACCTCGCCGGGGCTGTTCATGCTCGACCAGATCAAGGGCATGGCCGTCGGACTGGTACTGGGCGTGCCGCTGCTGGCACTGGTGCTGTGGCTGTTTGTCGCGGCCGGAGCGCAGTGGTGGCTGTGGACCTGGCTGGTCTGGAGCGGATTTTCGCTGGCGATGATGTGGCTGTTTCCGACCGTGATCGCCCCGGTATTCAACCGTTTCGAGCCCTTGCAGGACGGCGAACTGAAGCAGCGCATCGACGCCCTGCTGGCCCGCTGCGGCTTTCGCAGCAGCGGTGTGTTTGTGGTCGACGGTTCAAAGCGTTCCAGCCACGGCAATGCCTATTTCACCGGTTTTGGTGCTGCCAAGCGCATCGTGTTTTACGACACGCTGATCAGGCAGCTGGACCCGGACGAAATCGAGGCGGTGCTGGCTCACGAGCTGGGCCACTTCCGCCTGCGTCATGTGGCCAAGCGCATCACCGTCACGCTGGGACTGGCCTTGGTGCTGCTGTGGATTCTGGGCGGACTGGCCATGCTGCCGGCCTTTTACGCCGGGCTCGGGGTGGCGACTCCGTCGCCGGCCACCGCCTTGTTGCTGTTCATGCTGGTGGTGCCGGTGCTGACCTTCCCGTTCACTCCGCTGGCCAGCTGGAGTTCGCGCCAGCACGAATTCGAGGCCGATGCCTTTGCCGCCGGGCACGCCAGTGCCGCCTGCCTTGTCAGCGCGCTGACCAAGCTCTACCGGGACAATGCCTCTACCCTCACCCCGGACCCGCTGTATTCGGCGTTTTACGACTCGCACCCGCCGGCAGCCATCCGCATCCGGGCACTGGAAAACCTCCAGCCCGGCTGATTGCGGCTACGGTAGTAAATGCTGCGGTGGCCAGTCTGGCATGTCCGGCCGGCGCCCGGCGTCCCGGCTTCAGGAAGCAGGATTGCCCGGCAGCCTGACTTCCGTACCACCGTCTTTTCCGGAGACTGTCATGAATCCGCTGGTCCACCAACACTGCCAGACATCAGCACCGCTGCTGTCGGCTGCCGACATCCACACCCTGTCGTTGCTGGTACCGGCATGGCAGACCGACGCCGGTGCCCTGGTACGGACGTTCGACTTTGCCGACTACGCCGCTACAATGGCGTTCGCTGGTGCCATCGGCTGGCTCGCCGTGCGCGAGAATCATCATCCGGACCTTGGCATCCATTTCAACCGTGTCGTGGTGCATTACTGCACCCATGACGCTGGCGGCCTGACCCGCAACGATTTCGTGTGCGCCGCCAAGCTCGACCTACTCTATCTTCTGTGACCCAATCCTCCGGACAAATCATCAAGAGCCACGGCCGCCGTTACGTTGTCGAAGCCAGCGACGGCCGCCGTTATGACTGCACCACGCGCGGCAAGCGCACCGACTACGCCTGCGGCGACCGGGTCGACCTCCTGATCCACAACGACGAACAGGCCGTGATCGAACGGGCACAGCCGCGCCGCAGCCTTTTGTACCGGCAGGACGACTTCCGCCAGAAGCTGATCGCCGCCAACGTTACCCAGCTGGTGGTGGTACTGGCCGCCGTGCCGACCCCCGCTCCCGAATTCCTCGACCGCTGCCTGATTGCCGCCGAAGCCAGCGATATCGCCACGCTGATCGTGCTCAACAAGTGCGACCTGCCGCAGACTGCCGGGCTGCGTACCAGCCTCGGCTTTTACCGCGAGATCGGCTACGACGTGCTGGAGCTTTCGGCACTGGGCGACATTTCGGCCCTGCGCGCCCGGCTGGCCGGCCACACCAGCGTGCTGATCGGCCAGTCCGGCATGGGCAAGTCCACCCTCACCAATGCCCTGGTACCCGAGGCACGGGCACGCACCAACGACATTTCCGAGGCACTCGATACCGGTAAGCACACCACCACGCATGCCGAGCTTTACCATCTGGACGCACACAGCGACCTGATCGACTCTCCGGGTTTGCAGGAATTCGGGCTGTCACATCTTGAAGCCACCGGACTGGCGCACTGCTTTCCGGAAATGCGCCCGCTGCTGGGGCACTGCCGCTTTCACAACTGCGCCCATCTGGTCGAACCCGGCTGCGCGCTGCTTGCTGCCCACGCCGCACACGAGACGGCCGGCCGGCGGCTGCCGCTCCTGCAAAAGCTCACGCGCCAGCTCAAGCGCTGATTGCCCTTGTCATGACTGGTACGTGAGCCGGATGGCTGTCGCAGGTAGAATGGCAGCCATGACCGAATCCTGCTTTCACTGCGGCCTGCCGGTGCCTGCCGGCGCCGATTTCCCCGTCCGCTACCGCCAGTCACCCCATGCCACCTGCTGTGCCGGCTGCCAGGCCGTGGCGCAGACCATCATCGACGCCGGGCTGGACGACTATTACCAGCACCGCACCGAAGATGCCCGGCGGGCCGAGCCGCTGCCGGCCGACCTGCTGGAGCAGATCCGGCTTTATGACGCCCCCGAGCTGCAACAGAGCTTCGTGCATTGCGAAGGCGACGAGCGCGAAGCGGCGCTGATGCTGGAAGGCATCACCTGTGCTGCCTGTGTCTGGCTCAACGAGCAGCACCTGAAAAAGCTGCCGGGGGTACTGAGCGTGGACGTGAACTACTCCAGCCTGCGCGCCCGGGTGAAATGGGACGACAGCCGCATCCACCTGTCACAGATCCTGGAAGCCATTGCCAGCATCGGCTACCGCGCCCACCCGTATGATGCCGACCGCCAGGAAAAGCTGGCGCAACAGGAACGCAAAAGCCAGATCAACCGCCTGTGGGTGGCCGGCCTGTCGATGATGCAGGTGATGATGTACGTCGTGCCGACCTATCTGGCACCGGACGGCGACATCGACCCGCAGTGGCTGTGGATGCTGCACTGGGCCAGCCTGGTCCTGACCCTGCCGGTGGTGCTGTATTCGGCGTGGCCGTTTTACAAGGGTACCTGGCGTGACCTGCGCAGCCGCCGGGTCGGCATGGACGTGCCGGTCACCATCGGCATCCTCACCGCATTTTTCGCCAGCTGCTGGGCGCTCTTCCGCCACATCGACCACGGCATCTATTTTGATTCGGTGTCCATGTTCGTGTTCCTGCTGCTGGGCGGACGCTATCTGGAAGGCATCGCGCGGCGACGGGCCGGCGATGCGGCCGAGCGGCTGGTCAAGCTGATTCCGGCTTTCACCCACCAGCTGGCCGGCTGGCCTGCCAGCCGTGAGGCACACGTGGCCACCGTCACCAGCGTGCGTTCGGGTGATGTCTTGCTGATCAAGCCCGGTGACACCCTGCCGGTGGACGGCGTGGTGCTGGAAGGCGAATCCAGCCTGAACGAATCCCTGCTGACCGGCGAAAGCCTGCCGGTACGCAAGCAGGCCGGTGATGCGGTGATTGCCGGCTCGGTCAATACCGCCAGCCCGCTGGTCATCGAAACCAGCCATGTGGGCGAAACCACCCGGCTGGCCGGCATCGTGCGTCTGCTGGACCATGCCATGGCACAAAAACCGCGGCTGGCCGTGCTGGCCGACCGGGTGGCCGGCTGGTTTGTCGCCGGCCTGCTGCTGGCAGCAGCGGCGGCTTTCTGGCTCTGGTACGGCATCGACCCGGACCGGGCCTTGTGGATCATGGTGGCCGTGCTGGTGATTTCCTGCCCGTGCGCGCTGTCGCTGGCCACGCCGGCGGCCCTCACCGCGGCCGGCGGTGCACTGGCCGACCATGGCGTGCTGCTGGCACGCGGCACGGCACTGGAAAGCCTCGCCCGCGTCACCGACGCGGTGTTTGACAAGACCGGCACCCTGACCACCGGTGTGATGCAGCACAACGCCACCAGCCTGCTTGATCCGCAACTGACCGAAGCCGAAGCCCTCACCCTGGCCCGCGGGCTGGAGTCCGGCAGCGAACACCCGATTGCCCGTGCCCTGCTGGCCACGGGCGAGTCCGTTCCGCTGGCTACCGGCATCAGCAATCATGTCGGCGCCGGGGTCGAAGGCCGGATTGACGGCCGCCGCTACCGGCTTGGCAAACCGGAATTCGTGGCGGAGCTGACCGGCACGCCGCTGGCGGCATCCGAAGCGTTTGGCGGCACCGACAGCATCGTGGCGCTGGGGTCGGACACCGGCTGGCTGGCGCTGTTTGCCATCGGTGATCGCCTGCGCGACGAAGCCCATGCCATGGTCGACAGCCTGCACGCGCGCGGCATCCGCGTGCATCTCGCCAGCGGCGACAGTCAGCGCGTGGTGGATGGCGTGGCTGGCCGGCTCGGCATTGAAGACGCCCGGGCCAACCTGACACCGGAAGCCAAACTGGCGCTGGTCACGCGTTTGCAGGCAGAGGGACGCACGGTGCTGATGGTGGGTGACGGCGTCAATGACGCACCGGTGCTGGCGCAGGCCAATGTCAGCGCCGCCATGGGACAGGGGGCAGACGTGGCCCGGCTGAGCGGCGACATCGTGCTGATCGGCGAAGGACTGACGCCGCTGCTGCCAGCCCTCTCCATCGCCCGTCGCACCCGTACCATCATCCGCGAGAATCTGGCCTGGGCTGTCGGTTACAACGTGGTCGCCCTGCCGCTGGCCTTCATGGGCTGGGTGACACCGTGGCTGGCCAGCCTCGGCATGGCTGCCAGTTCGCTGCTGGTGGTCGGCAATGCGCTGCGCCTGTCCCGGCAACCGGCATCACGCACCGTACGGCCGAAGGGCTGATACAGACAGAGGCCCGGCAATGCCGGGCCTGTTTTCTGGCTGATCCGTGCATGCGGTCATTGCCGCAATGCGGGCCGGTGGAACAATGCCTGGCGCACCGGTTTCCGGGCAGCACCACACTCTCTGCCAGACCGGCAAGCCACCCAGTTTTCATTCAGCAGTCCGCACGGTTTGCCCGCAGGATCAGGTGCAGCCATGCCGTGATCGTCATGACTGGCACATGAGACTACCTGCGCTCCGGCGTACCGGATGCACACCCTTGCAGCAGCAAGGCTGCCCTTGCCGGATGTACTGGCATCCGGTCTGGCAAAATCCGGCAGGACATCCGTCAAGGCAGGCTGCCCGTCTTGATGTCGCGACACACGCATCCCGCAGCCTCATTGCTCCCGGACACAGCAGAACGCGGCACAGGCATCCCGTCACGACACAAGCTGGCTGACACAACCGTACCCCGGAACCGGCATGCAACCCAGGCGGCACCAGCCGGTCATGCAAAACGTCCGATGCAGCGCATTTTATTGATGCCAATGCATTGACCGGATTAGTAACCTGCGTTACTTTCACGCACATGACATCCTGCAATCCGCTCCTGCATCTGGAAGACGCCATCGGCGAAATCTCCCGCAAGATGCCCGGCTCTCCGCGCACCGAGATCATGCTGACCCGACTGCATTTCTATGTGCAGCTGCAACTGGGCGCCTGGTTTGAATCCTCGCTCAAGCCATACGGACTTAACCATTCGGCCTGGCTGGCGCTGATGCTGATCTACTCGCGTCCGCAGGAACGCGTCAGCCCGTCGGACATCTCGGCCACGCTGGCCTTCTCGCGCACCAACGCCACCCGGGTGGTGGACGAGCTGGAAGGACGCGGCTGGATCCAGCGTCACCCCTGTCCGGACGACCGGCGCAAGACCGAACTCGGCCTGACCGAGGCCGGCTACCAGCTGATCCGTGAGGTCATGCCGGTACACCGGCAGCGCATGCGCGACGCCTGGCAGGATTTCACCCCCGAAGAGCAAACCCAGTTCATCGCCTTGCAGCGCAAGCTGCTGACGCGGCTGGAAACCGGATCGTAGGATTTTTTTCCTCCAGATAGTCACGCAGGTGACAATTTTATGGTTAACAGAATATCTCCCCTTCACTGGCTGTTGCTCAGTGCCGGACTGCTGACGGCGTGTGCCAGCCCCACGGCCATGCAGCCTGCCGCCCGCCCGCTTGATGCCTCCGGCTACGGACAGGATGCCGCTGCCGTACCGGATGCCGCCACGCAAGGTGCTTGGTGGCGGGCCCTGCACATTGCCGAACTGGACCAGCTGATCGACGACGCCCGTCGCCAGCATCCCTCACTGACCGAAGCCCAGGCCCGCATCCGGGCGGCCACGGCCAGCGTGCGCCTGACAGCAGCCGGCGCCGGGCCGCAGATCGATGCCAATGCAGGCACCGAACGCGCCCGCGAATCCGAGTACGGTCTGCTGCCGCCTCCCATCGGCGGCAGCTGGTACAGCCTGCACGCCCTGTCGGTCGACATGGGCTGGCGGCTTGACCTGTGGGGACGCATCCGCTCCCAGACCGCCTCGGCCGAAGCCCGCCGGCTGGCAGCCCGGCTGGAGTACCAGGCCAGCGAACAATGGCTGGCCAGCGCCATCACCGCCCAGTACCTCGAACTGGCCGGCAGCCGCCTGCAAGCCGACGCAGCCCGCCAGGAGCTGGATCTCGCCCGCCAGCAGGCACGCCAGGCCGCCAGCCTGCTGCGTAGCGGTCTCGTTACCGCTGACGTGCCGGACAGCCTGCATGCCGACCAGCTGGCACTGGAAAGCCGGATCACCCAGTTGCAGGCCCGGGAACAAACCGCAGCCCACGCGCTGGCCGCACTCAGCGCCCAGCCGCAGGCCCGCATTGACCGGTTGCAGGCCCGGCAACTGCCGGACTGGTCGTTCGACAGCGCCACCCTGACCACCCGGGCGCTGTCAGCCCGGCCGGACGTGCAGGCGGCCCTGGCCTACGTGCGCGCCAGCGAACACTCGGTAGATGCCGCCAAAGCGGCGTTTTACCCCGACCTGACCCTCGGTGCCTTCATCGGCCTGCAAGCGCAGAACACCGCCGACCTCTTCAGCCGTGCCGGCAGCATCGCCGGCATCATGCCGGGCATCAGCCTGCCGCTGTTTCACGCAGGAGCCCTGAATGCCGAGCTGGATGCGCAAAGCGCCGGCCGCGATGCGGCCATCGCCCGCTACAACCAGACCCTGCTGACCGCCATCCGTGAAGCTGCCGACGGCGTCAGCCAGACGCAGGCCGCCCGCCAGCTGTGGCAACAGGCGCAGTCACGCCACACCACGCTGGCGCAGCTGGCCCGCCGCAGCCAGAGCCGTACCCGCAGCGGGCTGGCCGCGCCCATGCAGGCACTGGCCGATGCCCGCCAGGCCAGCGCCGCATGGCAACAACACCTAGCTGCCCAGACCAGCACTCTGCTGGCGCAAACCGCCCTGATGCGTGCGCTGGCCGTTCCCGCCCCTCTCTGACAGGTTGACCGGATCATGTCCTCCCGAGAACTCTTGCGCCGCAAGGCCCTGCTCAAACTCACGGCAGCCCTGCTGCTTGTTGCCCTGCTGATGCTGCTGTACTGGTGGTTTTACGTCCGCGGCCTTGAAACCACCGATGATGCCTACAGTGCCGGCAACCTGATTCCGGTGTCGGCCCAGACTGCCGGCACCGTCACCGTCATCGGCGCCGACGACACCCAGCGCGTCAAGACCGGGCAGGAACTGGTCCGGCTTGACGATGCCGACGCCCGGCTGGCCGTCGCCCGCGCCGAAGCCGAACTGGCGCAGACCGTCCGCCAGACCCGCACCCTGATCACCGGCCAGACCCGTCTGGAAGCCGTCGTGGCCGAGCGCCGGGCACTGGTGGCCAAGGCAGCCGGGGATCTCAAGCGCCGCGAAGCCGCCAGCGCCGACCAGTCCATTGCCATAGAAGACCTGCAACACGCCCGCGATGCCTACAGCCAGGCACAGGCCGCCCTGCAAACCGCTGAAGCCGAATTGCAGGCCCAGCGCGAACTGGTGATGAATGATGCGGTTGCCAAGCATCCGCAGGTTGCCCGCGCCGCAGCCCAGCTGCGCGAAGCCGCCCTGATGCTGGAGCGCACCCGCATCGTGGCGCCCATCGACGGACAGATCGCCAAGCGCAGCGCCCAGATCGGCATGCGGGTACAGACCGGTGCGCCGTTGATGGCACTGGTGCCGTTGCAGACCATGTGGGTGGATGCCAACTTCAAGGAAAGCCAGCTCAAGGACATCCGCATCGGCCAGCCGGTGACTGTCCACGCCGACGTGTACGGCAACGATGTCAGCTATCGCGGCCAGGTTGCCGGGCTGTCAGCGGGTACGGGCAGCGTGTTTTCGCTGCTGCCGCCGCAAAACGCCACCGGCAACTGGATCAAGGTGGTGCAGCGGGTGCCGGTGCGGATCACGCTGGATGCCCGCGACCTTGCCGCCCACCCCTTGCGGCTGGGTCTGTCGATGCACGTCAGCGTCGATACGCGCAGCCAGGACGGCCCGCTGGTGACCGATGCGCCGGTCGGCAAGCCGGTCTTGCAGACCGGGGTGTATGACGGCCAGCTGGAGCGGGCCAACCGCATGGTGGCCGACATCATCGCGGCCAACAGCGCACGGTAAGGTGCCACGATGACGCACCCTCCGCTTTATGGCGCCCGCCGGTTCTGGGTGACGCTGGCCCTGTCGCTGGCCGTGTTCATGCAGGTGCTGGACACGACCATTGCCAACGTGGCCATCCCCACCATCGCCGGCAACCTTGGTGCCTCGTCCAGCCAAGGTACCTGGGTGATCACCTCGTTTGCCGTGGCCAACGCCATCTGCATTCCGATCACCGGCTGGCTGGCCAAGCGGCTGGGCGAAGTCAGGCTGTTCCTGCTGTCCACGGCCGGTTTCGTGGTGACCTCGTGGCTGTGCGGCGTGGCACCGAGCCTTGAGACACTGATCCTGTTCCGCGTCATGCAAGGCGCGCTGGCCGGACCGATGATTCCCCTGTCGCAAAGCCTGCTGCTGGCAGCCTACCCCAACGACAAGAAAGGCATGGCGCTGGCCCTGTGGTCGATGACGGTGGTGGTGGCGCCGATCTTCGGACCGATCCTGGGCGGCTGGATTTCCGACAACTGGCACTGGAGCTGGATTTTCTTCATCAACGTGCCGGTCGGCCTGCTGGCACTCTTTCTGAGCTGGAAAGAACTGCGCCACCGTGAAACCGGGCTGGTCCCCAGACCGATCGACCGCATCGGCCTTGTCCTGCTGGTCATCGGGGTGGGTGCGCTGCAACTGATGCTGGACCGCGGCAAGGAGCTGGACTGGTTTGAATCGCAGGAGATCATCCTGCTGACGGCAGTCGCCGTGGTGGCACTGGCGTATCTGGTGGTGTGGGAGCGGCACAGCGAACACCCGGTCATCGACATCTCGCTGTTCCGCCACCGCAATTTTTCGGTCGGCGTGCTGTGCCTGAGCATCGGCTTCATGCTGTATTTCGGTACGGTGGTGCTGATGCCGCTGCTGCTGCAAACACAGATGGCCTACACCGCCACGCAGGCCGGTCTGGCCATGGCGCCGATCGGCATCCTGCCGGTGCTCCTGTCTCCGGTCATCGGCAAGGTGGCCCACCGGGCCGACCTGCGCTGGATCATCACGGCCAGTTTCCTGATCTTCGCCCTGTGCTTTTACTGGCGCACGACGTTCAATCCGGACATGCAGTTCAGCTGGGTAGTGTGGCCGCAGTTCGTGCAAGGGGCCGCCGTGGCCGGTTTTTTCATGCCCTTGACCATGATCGCCCTGGCCGGGCTGCGCGCCGACCAGATCGCCAGTGCCTCCAGCCTGTCGAATTTCCTGCGCACGCTGGCAGGCTCCATCGGCACGTCGGTCCTGACCACGCAGTGGGAACGGCGCGAGGCAGTGCATCACGTGGCGCTGTCCTCCGACATCCAGCCCTACTCCCACGCCACCCAGCAGGCGATGACGCAAATGCAGGATGCCGGCATGAACAGCCTGCAATCGTCGGCCTATCTGGCGCAGGAGATTACCCGGCAGGGGTTTTTCATCGGAGCCAACGAGATTTTCTGGCTGGCTTCCATCCTTTTCGTGCTGCTGGCCGGGCTGGTCTGGCTGGCCAGACCACCGTTCAAACCCGCTGGCAGCGGGGGTCCTGCCGTGGATGCCGGCCACTGAACGCAAAACAGGTCAGTAAACCGGGCTGTCTCTTTATAGGACTATTGAATTAACGTACCATTCATAGATATTTACACGAATGGTATATGTTGATGACCCTCAGGAAGCAGCTTTTGATGGCATTTACGGCAAGCATTTCCTTGCTGCTGGGTGCCGTGGTTTTTGCCTTGTTGTCGCTGGCGCAAGTGAACCAGCAGTTTTACCAGCTGACCCACCGCGAACAGGTCCTGTTCGAGCATCTGTCTTCTGCCTACGCACAGGGCCTGCAAGCCGGGCAGGCCTTGCGCAACATCCTGCTTGATCCGGCCAACCAGCGCGGGCATGACAACCTGAAAAAGGCCCAGCAGGACCTGGCGACCCTGCTGGACGGAGCCGAGCAACTGGCCGACCCTGCCATGCAGCCGGTGATTGCCGGCCTCAAGACCAGCAATGCCCGGCGCAATGAAGTCATCGCCAGCATCCTCACGCAGGTCAACACCGACATCGAACAGGCCAAGGCGATCCAGAACCAGCAGGAAACACCGATCTGGCGCGAGATGAAAGACGTCCTGCTGGAACAGCGTGCCAAGACCCAGGAAATCGCCCAGGCCAAGGAAAACGAGGTCGCCCTCATCATTACCCGGTCGCAGCAGATTGCCTCGGCGCTGGCCTTGCTGGCCGTACTGACGGCCATCGGATCAGTGTGGTGGATGCTGCGCTGCCTGCGCCGCAGCCTCGGGGCCGACCCGCAGCAGGTGGCCGACATTGCCCACCATGTCGCCGCCGGCCGGCTTGACATTGCCATTCCGGCCGCCGAATCCAGCAGTGCCATGGCTGCCATGAAGCTGATGCAGCAAGGGCTGGCCGGAATGGCGCAGGACATCCGCACGAATTCATCCAGCCTGTCGAGCTATGTTTCCGATCTGCGCAACCGCAGCGAAGACCTGTTCGGCCGTATCTCGCAGCAGGGCGAAGTCATGGCCAGCATGGCCGGCTCGGTGGAGGAAATGTCGGTGTCGGTCAACCACATTGCCGACTCCGGCCAGAGCATCATGCAGCGGGTCAGCGAGGGCAGCCAGCGTTCGGCCGAGGGCATCGTGGTGGTCGATCAGGCCATCGAGGGCATGGACCTGGTCGAACAGCGCACTCGCGGCATCGCTTCGGCCCTGGGTGAGCTGCACGCCGAGTCGGAAAAAATCCGCAGCATCGTGAACGTGATCCAGGAAGTGGCCGAACAGACCAACCTGCTGGCGCTCAATGCGGCCATCGAAGCGGCCCGCGCCGGAGAAAGCGGCCGCGGCTTTGCCGTGGTGGCCGACGAGGTACGCAAGCTGGCCGAGCGCACGGCACAGTCGACCGTAGAAATCGAGTCGCTGATGACGCGCATCCAGTCCGGCATTGATGACGCCGACCGGCTGATGAGCGAGGGCACGGCGGCCGTGCAGCAGGAACGGCAACTGATCGTTGAAGCCGGCACGGTCATCCGGGCGCTGGATGCCTCCAACAGCCAGGTACGCGAAGAAGTGACGCTGATCGTGCAGGCCATCAACGAGCAGGGAGCGGCCAGCGAAGAGGTGTCGGCCAGCATCGAGGCTGTGGCCCAGCTGTCGGAAAAATACCGGACTGAACTCGACAGCAGCCTGGCGGCACTCAACGACACGGCCAGACTGGCCGAAACCATGAAGTCGGTGACGGACCGCTTCCGGATCTGACGCCGGTTGCGGCCACAGACAAAAACGCTCCGCCGGTCATCCCGGCGGAGCGTTTTGCATGGCTTTCCAGCCGGTGGCCGGCCAGAGACCGGACGCAAAGAGGCGGATCAGCCCTTGCTGGTCACGCGGGCAGCGCCGTCCAGCAGTTCTTTCCGGGCGTCTTCCATGTCACCCCAGCCGGTGATCTTGACCCACTTGCCCTTTTCCAGATCCTTGTAGTGCTCGAAGAAGTGCACCATCTGGTCACGCAGGAGCTGCGGCAGGTCTTCCAGCTTCTGGATGTCCTTGTACATCGGGCAGATCTTTTCGACCGGCACGGCCACGAGCTTGGCGTCGATACCGGCTTCGTCTTCCATCTTGATCATGCCGAGGGCACGGCAGCGCACCACCACGCCCGGCTGGAGCACGAACGGGGTCACGACCAGCACGTCGACCGGATCACCATCGTCCGACAGGGTCTGCGGCACGAAACCGTAGTTGGCCGGGTACATCATCGAGGTGCCCATGAAGCGGTCAACGAAGATCGCGCCCGAGTCCTTGTCAAACTCGAACTTGATCGGTGCGGCGTTGGCCGAGATTTCGATCACGACGTTGAAATCGTTCGGCAGATCCTTGCCGGCCGGGATACGGTCCAGATTCATCGGGGGCTCCTTGCGGGAATATCGTTTCGTTGGAATGGGGGCATATGCCCCGTTATCAAAAGCGCGGCAATTATAACGGTCAGGCAGCGCTGGCACTATAATTGCCGGCTACGTTGACTGCACAGAAGCCACATCATGCTCGACAAGCTGATCATCGAATTCGACAAAGGGCTGCGTACCGTGTTTGCTCCGGCCCAGACCCTGCGCCCGCATCCGGACACCGGACTGGAAGAGGCCGGACTGAGTGACCAGGAAAAACGCCACGCCCTCGGCCTGATGCGCGTCAACCACTGCGGCGAAGTCTGCGCGCAGGCGCTCTACCAGGGACAGGCACTGACCGCCCGTGACCCCGCTACCCGCGAGGCCCTCAAGGAAGCGGCCTGGGAAGAAACCGAACACCTGGCCTGGACCGAAAAGCGCATTGCCGAGCTGGGCGGCCGCAAGAGCCTGCTCAATCCGCTGTGGTATGGCGGTTCGCTCGCCATGGGCATCACTGCCGGTCTGCTGGGCGACCGCTGGAACCTCGCCTTTCTGGAAGAAACCGAGTATCAGGTCGAAGCCCACCTGAACGAACATCTGGCTACGCTGCCGGAACAGGATGCCAAAAGCCGCGCCATCGTCACCCAGATGCGCGACGACGAGCACCGGCATGCTGAAACCGCCCATGCACTGGGCGCAGCGGCCATGCCGGCTCCGGTCAAGGGCCTGATGCACCTGACTTCACAGCTGATGAAAAAAACCAGCTACCACATCTGATCCCGGCGCCTGCACGCCGGCAACCGGAAAGCACGCGACATGGATACCGTCCGCAAGACCGACGCCGAGTGGCAGGCGCAGCTGACACCCGAACAGTATTACGTCACCCGCCAGGCAGGCACCGAGCGGCCGTTCAGTGGTCCCTTTTACCGGCACACCGAACGCGGACGCTACCGCTGCGTCTGCTGCGGTGCCCTGCTGTTTGCCTCGTCCAGCAAGTTTGACGCCGGCTGCGGCTGGCCGAGCTTTTGGGAAGAGGCCGAACCCGGTGCCATCAGGCGCCTGCGCGACACCAGCCACGGCATGATCCGCACCGAAGTCCGCTGCGTACGCTGCGATGCCCACCTCGGGCATGTCTTCGAAGACGGTCCGCCACCGACCGGCGAGCGTTTCTGCATCAACTCGGCTGCCCTGGTGTTCGAAGCGGCTGATCCGGCACCGTAAGGCCGTCATCCGGCGGGTCGCCCAGCCGTACCAGATCGTCCAGCATCCTGGCCAGTTGCGGCGGCAGGTAGCGGCTGCGCAGAGTCACCAGATTGAGCATGCGCGACAGGGGCTGCGCCAGCTGCAAACGGCATATCTGTCCCGAAGCCAGCAACGCGGCAGCTGCATCAGCCGACACCAGTGCCAGCCCCAGCCCCGCCGCCACGGCCTGGATCACGCCGGCACTGGCGTTGAGCTCAAAGCCGACCTGCCACTGCGTCAGGCGTGATGCAATCAGCTGCTCGAACTGCGCCCGGCTGCTGGAACCGGGTTCGCGTATCACCCAGGTCTGCCGTTCCAGCGCCGTCACCGGCAATGCTTCGTACTGCGCCAGCGGGTGCCCGGCCGGTGCAATCAGCCACAGTTCGTCACGCCGCCACGGCCGCACGGTCAGCGCCGGGTCCAGGCATTCGCCTTCCATCAGTACCACATCAAGCGTCAGCTGCTGAAGGCCGGCCACCAGTTGTGCGCTGTTGAGCACGCTGGCGGCCAGCCGCAGGTCCGGATACGTCTCGCGCAGTCTTGCCACCACTTTGGGCAGCAGATAACTACCGATGGTGCTGCTGGCACCCAGCCGCAAAGTGGCCGGCAATTTTTCGGGCGCACGGAACAGGGCCTCGACTTCCCGTGCCCGCAACAGCAGTTCGTCTGCCATCGGCAGCAGGGAGGCCCCATTGGCATTCAGCCGCAGATGCGGATGCTGACGGTCAAACAACTGGACACCCAGCTGTTTTTCCAGCTCTTGCAGCGACTGGCTGACTGCTGCCCGTGTCAGCGCCAGCTCTTCGGCCGCCTGTCCGAGGTTGCAGTGCCGGGCTACGGCCATGAAGACATTCAGTTGCCGCAGGGTCAGCCGGTTCATATGGTTTTTCTTTATGTTGTTTAAACAATATTCAGATATTTTTGATGTCCGTCCAGGGGTACAGTCATGTCATTGATGGCTTGCGGTCCAGTCTTCCGCACCGGCCTCACTGACAGGAGAAACAACATGACTGCACAACCTACCCTGCGCGAGCGGCTGGCCAAGGTGCCGACCCCGATGGGAGGTCTGGCGCTCGGCATTGCCAGTCTGGGATGGGCATGGGAAAACCTGATGCCGGCCCACGGGCTGTTCCAGCTTGCCGGAGCCGGAGTGGCAGCCATCCTGCTGTTGCTGCTGCTGGCCAAGTTCATGCATCACCCCCGGCTATTATGGGTGGACTTGCAGAATCCGGTTGCCGGCAGCGTCATGCCGACCATGGCCATGGCCCTGATGGTGATTGCCAAGGCCGTGTCACTGTTCAGCCTGCCGGTTGCCGAAGCGGTCTGGCTTTTTGCCATTGCCCTGCACCTTGTGTTTCTAGCCATTTTTTCCTACCACCGCTTCCGGGCTTTCCGGCTGCACCACATGGTGCCCAGCTGGTTCGTGCCGCCGGTCGGGATCATCGTGGCTGCCGTCACCTTTCCTGGCGGACCGTGGCTGTGGCTGGCACAGCTGATCTGCTGGTTCGGCATCATCTGCTATCTCGTCATGCTGCCGGTCATGCTGTACCGCCTGGTGTTTTCGGCTGAAGTACCGGATGCAGCCAAGCCGACCATTGCCATTCTGGCTGCACCTGCCAGCCTGTCGCTGGCCGG
>RRZT010252178.1_pt1 | contig 29592 bp, 24 predicted proteins | sample 2165551 | NCBI WGS metagenome assembly RRZT01 (sample SAMN10456910, study PRJNA506462) | wastewater metagenome | biome: wastewater; feature: sludge; material: wastewater sludge; isolation source: wastewater sludge with Escherichia coli K12::gfp cells carrying plasmid... | place: USA: Moscow, Idaho...
TACGCCAAGCCGATCGGCCGCATCCTCGAGGTACTGGGCGATTACGCCGATCCGGGCATGGAAATCGAAATCGCCCTGCGCAAGCACGCCCTGCCATACGAATTTTCCGCTGCCGCACTCAGGCAGGCCGGCAAGACGCCCGACAAGGTGCGCAAGAAAGACTGCAAGGGCCGGGTCGACCTGCGCGAACTGCCCCTGGTCACCATTGACGGCGAAACTGCCCGCGACTTTGACGACGCCGTGTTTGCCGAGCCTTCGGGCAAAGGCTGGCGCCTCGTGGTGGCCATTGCCGACGTCAGCCACTATGTCGAGCCGGGTGATGCCCTGGATGTCGATGCCTTTGACCGCGGCAACTCGGTGTACTTCCCGCGCCGGGTGATCCCGATGCTGCCCGAAGCGCTCAGCAACGGCATCTGCTCGCTCAATCCCGATGTCGAACGCCTGTGCATGGTGTGCGACATGCAGATCGGCCCCAAGGGCAAGGTCAAATCGTTCGATTTCTACCCGGCAGTGATGCGCTCGCGGGCCCGCCTGACCTACACCCAGGTCTGGCAATGGATCGAATCCGGTGAGCCGCACGCCCTCAAGCCGCAGATCGACACCCTGTACGCACTCTTCAAGGTCCTGCTGGCCGAACGCGAGTCGCGCGGCGCCATCGACTTTGACACCATCGAAACCCAGATGCTGTTCAACGAGCAAGGCAAGATCGACCGCATCGTGCCGGTGGTCCGCAACGATGCCCACCGGCTGATCGAGGAATGCATGCTGGCTGCCAACGTATGCGCCGCTGCCTTCCTCAAGAAGCACCGCCAGCCCTGCCTGTACCGGGTTCACGAAGGGCCGACGCCGGAAAAACTGGAAAAACTGCGCGCCTTCCTGCATCTGGCCGGCCTGTCGCTGGGCGGCGGAGACAGTCCGACCGCCAAGGACTACGCCCTGCTGGCCGCCCAGGTCCGCACCCGGCCCGATGCCGCCGTGTTGCAGACCATGCTGCTGCGCTCGCTGTCGCAGGCCGTGTACACCCCTGACAACATCGGTCACTTCGGGTTGGCTTACCCGGCCTACACCCACTTCACCAGTCCGATCCGGCGCTATCCCGACCTGCTGGTGCACCGCGCCATCAAGGCCGTGCTGCAAGGCGAAAAATACAAACCGGAACGCAAGTGGCCAGAGTTGGGCGAACACTGCTCGATGACCGAGCGCCGGGCCGACGAAGCCACCCGTGACGTGGAAAACTGGCTCAAGTGCTACGCCATGCGCGACAAGGTCGGCGAAGTGTTTACCGGCACCATCAGTTCGGTCACGGCGTTTGGCGTTTTTGTCCTGCTGGACCAGTTCTACATCGAGGGGCTGGTGCACATTTCCGAACTGGGACGGGACTACTTCCATTACCGGCAGGAAATCCAGGCCATCGTCGGCGAAAAAAGCGGTGTCCGCTACGCACAGGGCGATGCGGTCACGGTCCGCGTGGCGCGAGTCGACCTGGAAAGCACGCAGATAGATTTTGCCCTGCTGCCGCCCGAAAAGCCGGCAGGCCAGACACCCGCCGCACCGGCAGCCGAAGCCCCGGCCGGTCGTTCCCGCTCCCGTCGCCCGCCCGCACCGGTTGCCGACACCCCGGCCGGAACGGGCAAACCGGCACCAGAAGGACGCAAGACCAAGGCCCGTCCGCCCCGGCGTCGCTGATGACGTAACCCGTCCTGATCCAGGGCACAGACCGGTTCCGGCCCGTGACCCGGGCCGGTCAATAGCCTGATGGGCGATTGCAGACCGTACACCCCGCATGCCGGGGTGTTTTCCTGCATGCTGTCCGGGCTTTTTTCAGGCTGGCGCCGTCTAGGATGAAAGCTGGATCCTTTTCCGGAGTGCCGGCCCGATGCCAGCCTTTCAGCCCGTTCTGGCGCAGCTCAACCGCGTCATCCTCGGCAAGCCCGATACCGTGCGGCTGGCCCTGACCTGCCTGATTGCCGGCGGCCACCTGCTGCTGGAAGACATCCCTGGCGTAGGCAAGACCACACTGGCACAGGCGCTGGCGCGCTCGCTGGGGCTGGCTTTCCGCCGGGTCCAGTTCACCAGCGACCTGCTGCCGGCCGACCTGACGGGCGTCAACGTCTTTGACCGCAGCAGCGGCCAGTTCCGTTTCGAGCCCGGCCCGCTGTTCAGCCAGCTGGTGCTGGCCGACGAAATCAACCGGGCCTCGCCGCGCACGCAGTCGGCCCTGCTGGAGGCCATGGAAGAACGCCAGGTGTCGGTGGACGGCGTCACCCGCCCGCTGCCCGATCCCTTTGTCGTGATTGCCACCCAGAATCCCGGCGAACAGATCGGCGTCTTTCCCCTGCCCGAGTCACAGCGCGACCGTTTCCTGATGTGCCTGCGGCTGGGCTACCCGGACCCCGAGGCCGAACGGCGCCTGCTGGCCGGCGAAGCACCGTCGGCGCTGCTGGCGCAACTGCTGCCGGTCATGGATGCCTCCGGACTGGCCGAGGCAAGACAGGCGGCTGCACGGCTCTATGCGGCCCCGGCCTTGCTGGACTATCTGCTGGCCCTGCTGCATGCCAGCCGTGGTGCCGGTGCTCCCGGCCTGTCGCCGCGGGCAGGGCTGGCCGTACTGGCCAGTGCCCGGGTATGGGGCTGGCTGGCCGGGCGCGAGATGGTATTGCCCGAGGACGTGCAGGCGGTGTTTCCCGCCGTGGCGTCCCACCGGCTGGGCGAAGACGGCGAAGCCCGTGCCCGCCATCTGCTGACCCGGATCATGCCGGCATGACTCCCCGGGAAGGCTCGCACACGCTGGGCTGGCAGGGCTTGCGTTGCCTGCCGACGCCAGCGGGCTGGGCTACCCTGGCCCTGGTCGGCGTGCTGGTGCTGCTGGCCCGCTGGACCGGGCTGGATGCCCTGCGCCTGCTGGCGGTCTGGCTGGCAGCCATCCTGCTGGGATCGGTGTGGCTGGCCTGTCGCACCCTGCTGGGCCTGCGGCTGGAATGGGCCGCAGCGCATCCGGTATTTGCCGGGCAACCGGCCGAGTTGCCGGTCGTGCTGGCCAATCCGGCCATGCGTGCGCGTACCGGCCTTGCACTGGGCTGGGACGGCCAGCCGGCCGTGGTGCAACTGGCCGTACTGGCAGCGGCCAGCCGGCGCACATGCGGGCTGGACCATTCCACCGGCACACGGGGCTGGCAGCCCCTGCCGCCCTTGCGCATCAGCAGTTGCCAGCCATTCGGCCTGGTGCGGGCGTGGGCCTGTCTGTCTGGATTGCCGGCCGTGCGGGTGTGGCCCTGTCCGCTGGAATCAGGTCTTCCGCTGGCTGCCGGCAGGCATCCGGGTGGGCAGGGCGATGAATGGCAGGAATTGTTGCCGTGGCGGCCGGGGCAACCTGCCAGCCGGGTCGCGTGGAAAATCCGGGCGCATGGCGGGCCGCTGGTACAGAGCCGGTTTGGCGACAGCGCGGGACCGGCTGTCGAATGGCTGGACTGGGATGCGTCGTCCGAACCAGACCTCGACCGGCGGGCGGGCCTGCTGGCTGGCCGGGTGGTGCAGCTGGCGCAGCAGCCGGTATCCCTGCGTCTGAGGCTGGCCGGGCGCGAACTGGCCGGCGGCCCGGCCCGCCTGCTGGATGCGCTGGCCGATGCCGGTCGGGAGGCCGCATGAAACCGGATTGGCGACCGGACGGCCGCTGGGCGCTGGGCGCTTATGCGCTGTGGGTGGCCTTGCCGGCCTGGTGGCTGACCCCGTGGTGGGTGGCCGGCTTGCTGCCTTGTGTGGCCGGGCTTTACGGTTTGTTGAAAGAGCGCACGCCGCGTGGCGTGCTGCTGGGGTTTTTGCTGCTGACCGCCTTGTGGCTGTGGTGGGGCAAGCCGGTGCTGGCGCCTGCCGACGGGCTGGCTTTTCTGGTGCTGTTGTTCGCAGCCAAGCTGCTGGAATGCCAGGGCGTGCGTGACCTGCGGCTGACCGTGGTGCTGGGCTGGCTGCTGATGGCGGTGTTCTGCCTGTTCCTGCGCTCGGTCTGGCTCTGGCCCTGGCTGGCGGGCTGTGTCGTGTCGGGGCTCTTGTTGCTGGCACGCAGCGTGCAGTCGTCGTGGCGCTGGCAGGCTGTTCGTCCGGGGCTGGCGTGGGTCGTCTTGACCCTGCCGCTGGCCTGGCTGTCGCTGGCATGGTGGCCAGCGGCGACCGGCTGGAATACCGGTGAGGCAGTACGGCGCACCGGGTTGGGGGACAGCCTGTCCCTGGGCAGCATGAGCGCGGTAGTGCGTGATCCGGCGCCGGCCTTTCAGGTGCATTTTGACCACGGTCCGCTGCCGGTGCCGGCCGAACGCTACTGGCGCGCTGACGTGCTGTGGCTGTTTGACGGCTGGCGCTGGCTGGCCGGTCGCTCGTTCCTGCCGGTCCGGCTGCAAACGGGTCTGGCTGCCGGGCCGGACGAACGTGCCTACACGGTAGAGCCGCAAGGCACGGCGTTTCCGGATTCGCGCCGGGTGGCGCTGGACTGGCCGCGCACGGCATCCGGTGCGGTGACGCTGGCGGACGGTCAGACCCTGTGGTCCACCACGCCGGACGTACTGCCCTATACGGTGGTGAGTTCCAGCGTGCGGCCGGTGACTGGGCTGCCGGAATCCGACCGCCTGCGGGCGCTGCAACTGCCGCCAGCCGGCAACGCGCAGGCGCGGGAGTGGGCGCGCCGCCTGCGGGCCGACAGCGGCTCGGACGCCTTGTTCCTGACCCGGCTCCTGCAATTCATCCATACCGCCGGCTTCCGCTACACCTTGCGCCCGCCGCCGCTGTCCGGCGACCTGATCGACCGTTTCTGGTTCGGTACGCGGGCCGGTTTCTGCGAGCACTATGCGGCAGCACTGGCATTCATGGCGCGGGCAGCGGGCATTCCGGCGCGGGTGGTGGTGGGCTGGCAGGGCGGCGAGTGGCAACCGGCGGTGCAGCGACTGGTGGTGCGGCAGGCGGACGCCCATGCCTGGACCGAGGTCTGGCTGGAGGGAGCCGGCTGGCTGCGGCTGGACGGAACCGCCGTGATTGCGCCGGACCGGATCGAGCAGGGGCTGATGGCCAGCCTGTCGTCTGCCGAACGTGACGACATGCCGGGGGGCGGCTGGCACTGGCAGCCGGACTGGGGCGCACCGGCATGGCGTTATGGCTGGCTGCCGGCCGGTGCCTGTCTGCTGTGGCTGGGCTGGCAGGGCGTGATGGTCTGGCGGCGGCGCGCTGTACCGGACTGGCCGCGCCTGCAACAGCGGCTGGAACGGCTGGCTGCGCGGGCCGGCTGGCCGCGTCAGCCCGGTGAAGGTGCGCACGACTGGGCGCAGCGCCTGCGGCAGAATGCCCGGCCGCGGTTGGCCGACCAGGTGCAGGCCTATGCCGATTTGCTTTATTGCCCGCCCGCCGGCGATGCCGCCCGGCGGAGCCGGGCCTTGTGGCGGACCCTCGGCCGGGAACGCTGGCGCCTGTGGTGGAACGGACGGAATGCCTGACCGGAGCTAAGGATGAGGGCCGGTAATGCCGGCAGCACCGGACCGGTCATCCGGTGTCGCCATGGTCGGGCGGCTCGCTGGAGGGGCAGCGTAAAGACGGAGTGTTTTGTTGCGCGCCAAACGACGATCTGCTCATTTTCCCTGGTAATCAGGATCGCGCGTTTACCCGGAAACTCTTCTTCGTCCAGAGGGCTGGATGGACTGGCAAAGGCATGCGGAGATGTCATCCGTGGACTGCCGGCATGCTGCGGGCTGTCGCGCGGCGGGAACAACAATTCCGGCGTCTGCGGCAGCATGCTGTCCGTGCATCCGGTCCTGATGGCATCGGCGGCAGCGGGCCTGCCGGTGGAAGTGCTGCTCCAGCCTGCTTTGCCCGTTGTGCAACATGGCCGGCGTCACCCGTATTGCCGGGCCGGCCGGGTGTCCGGCAGGTCTGGTTTGCCCTGGATGGTCCGGCCGGACCGGTACTGTCGTCATCTTCGGCCCGGTGCGGCAGAGCCGTCCTGTTTCCCGTCTGGTGCTTGCCGCGGCTGGACTGCTCCGCCCGGATTCACGGCGCAGAGGGTCGGGGACTGGGGCCGCCTTGCGCACGGATTGCCGGATGGCGCTGCCATGGCCATGATGCAAGGATGTTTGCCTGTGTTGACGGATGAATCCCGATGAACCGACTTGTCTCGCTGACTGCCCTGCTGGGCGAGCGTTGCTGTACCGATGCCGACACCCTGCAACGCTATGGTCTGGACTGGACCCGCTTCTGCCAGCCGGCACCGCTGGCCGTGCTGTTTCCGCAGACTCAGGAAGAAGTGCAGGAAATCGTACGCATTGCCAATCGTGAGGGCCTGCAACTGGTGCCTTCTGGCGGGCGGACCGGTCTGTCCGGCGGGGCTTGCGCCACGGCCGGCGAGGTGGTGGTGTCGCTGGAACGCATGAACCGCCTGCTGGCGTTTGACGCCACTGACCGCCTGATGACGGTCGAGGCCGGCATGGTGACCGAAACCCTGCAACAGCTGGCCCGCGAGCGCGGGCTGTATTTCCCGGTGGATTTTGCTTCGCGCGGCTCCAGCCAGGTGGGGGGCAACGTAGCGACCAATGCCGGAGGTATCCGGGTGTTGCGCTACGGCATGTTCCGCGACTGGGTAGCCGGGTTGACCGTGGTGACCGGGGCAGGCGAGTTGTTGCAGCTCAATCACGGGCTGGTCAAGAACAATACCGGATACGACCTGCGCCATCTGTTTGTGGGCAGCGAGGGTACGCTCGGGCTGGTGACGGCAGTGACGCTGAAGCTGGCGCGCCCGCCGGCCGACAGCGGCGTGATGCTGTTTGCCGTGCCGCAGCTGGCGGACGTGATGACGGTACTGGCACGTTTCCGGCAGTTTGCCGATCCGCTGGCGTTCGAGTTTTTTTCCGATGCAGCGCTGGCGCAGGTCGAGGCGCGCGGCCATGTGGCCAGTCCGTTCGAGGGACGCTATGGCTACTATGCGCTGGTTGAATACGAACGGATCACGCCGGACGTGGACGAAATGGCCCTGACGGCTTTTGCCGGTCTTGCCGGAGAGGGTGTGGTGGCAGATGCCGTGCTGGCCCAGTCGGACGAGCAGGCGCGCCGGCTGTGGCGCTTGCGTGAGGACATCAGCGAATCGATCACGCCGCGCACGCCCTACAAGAACGACATTGCCGTGCATCCGTCGCAGGTACCGGCCTTTGTGGCCGAGCTGGATACCTTGCTGGCACGGGAATATCCCGGTTTCGAAGTGGTGTGGTTCGGCCATATCGGTGACGGCAACCTGCACGTGAATGTCCTGCGTCCGCCGGAGCTGACGGTCGAGGCGTTCCGGCAGGCCTGCGAGCGGGTCAATGCGCTGGTGTTCGGTCTGGTGGCAGCCTACAACGGCAGTATGTCGGCCGAGCATGGCGTGGGCCTGCTGAAGGCGCCCTACCTGGCGGTCAGCCGCAGTCCGGAAGAAATTGCGCTGATGCGGGGCATCAAGGCCGTTTTTGATCCGCGCGGCGTGATGAATCCCGGCAAACTCATTGCCTAAAAAATAATCAGTATCGGGTTTTTGCCGGTATATCAGCCAATTACCTGACTTTTCCACAGTTTTCCTACAGCAACATCCACCCCGGCTGGGGGAAATTCACAGGCAGGTCTGCAAGCGTGGACAGGCTGTGGACAACCCTGCCGGCCAACCGGAGTGTCAATATGTTCAAGGAGTTCCGCGAGTTTGCCATGCGTGGCAACGTGATCGACCTGGCCGTGGGCGTGGTGATCGGTGCCGCCTTCGGTTCCATCGTCAAATCGCTGGTGGACGACATCATCATGCCGCCGATCGGCCTGCTGATCGGCAAGGTCAATTTTGCCGATCTGTTCATCACCCTGAAGGCGGGTGCCACGCCCGGCCCCTACGCCACGGTGGCGGCCGCCAAGGCTGCCGGGGCGGTGACAATGAATGTGGGGCAGTTCATCAACTCGGTAGTGAGTTTTGTCCTGATTGCCTTCTCGGTGTTCCTGCTGGTGAAGGTGGTCAATCGCCTGTACCAGAAAAAGGACGCGGCCGCGCCGGCTCCGGCCACCCGTGACTGCCCGTTCTGCGCGACGGCGATTCCGCTGGCGGCCACCCGCTGTCCGCATTGCACGTCGCAGGTGCCACCAGCGGACTGAAGCGGTGCGGGACAGGGTAAACGATTTGACGTCTTTGCCGGGCCGGGCTTAGGCTTGCAAGCTGCATGGAATGTGCATGCATGCTTCCCGTTTCCGGTTTCCGACGGCCTGCCCAAGGGCAGGCCGTCCGTTTTTGCCCGTGTCCCGCCCTCATGACCACACCCCGTACTCCCGGCCGTCTGGCCAACCTGTTGCTGCTCCTGGCCCTGTGGGGGGTCTGGGGGTACAACTGGGTCGTCACCAAGGAAGGCCTCAACTATGCCGGCCCGTTTGCGCTGGCGGTCGGCCGTTCGGTGCTGGCCGTGGCAACGCTGGGCCTCGTGTTGCTGCTGAGCGGTCGCTCGCTGCGGCCACCGCCGTGGCGGCCGACCCTGCTGATTGCCCTGACCCAGACGGCAGGCTTTACCGCACTCACCAACCTTGCCCTGCTGTTTGGCGGTGCCGGCAAGGTGTCGGTGCTGTGCTATACCATGCCGTTCTGGACGCTGCTGTTTGCGTGGGTGTTTCTTGGCGAGCGGGTACGCGGCTGGCAGTGGCTGGGGGTCGGGCTGGCGCTGGCCGGTCTGGTCCTGATCCTGGAACCGTGGAACCTGACCTCCGGCAGCATCTCCAACTGGCTGGCGCTGGCAGGCGGCATCTGCTGGGCAGCCAGTGCCATCCTGATCAAGCGCATGCGGCGGCAAGGACCGGTGGACCCGCTGGGACTGACGTTCTGGCAGATGGTCTGGGGTACGCTGCCGCTGACGGCCCTGTGGTGGATGATGCCGGGGCCACCGGTGGTATGGGGCTGGCCGCTGCTGCTGGTGCTGCTGTTTGCGGGCTGTCTGGCCGGCGGACTGGGCTGGCTGGTGTGGACGCTGCTGCTGTCCCGCCTGTCGGCCGGTACCGCCAGCCTGAACATTCTGGCCATCCCCGGTGTGGCCGTTCTGGCGGCCTGGCTGCAACTGGGCGAAGTGCCCGACATGTTTGAATCAATCGGCATGCTGCTGATTGCCCTGGCGCTGGCTGTGCTGGCGTTCCTGACCATCAAGGGCGAGCGCCGCCTGAAAGGCCTGGCGCAAGCCCGTCCGGAGAAATGCAAATGAACGATCTGAGCCGCGAACTGTCGATGACGGTGCTGATGACGCCGGACATGGCCAATTTTTCCGGTAACGTGCACGGCGGGGCCATCCTGAAACTGCTGGACCAGGTGGCGTATGCCTGTGCGGCACGCTATGCCGGCCAGTATGTAGTGACGCTGTCGGTGGATCAGGTGACCTTCAAGCAGCCCATCCATGTGGGCGAGATGGTGAGCTTCCTGGCCAGTGTCAATTACGTGGGCCGTTCGTCGATGGAAATCGGCATCAAGGTGATTGCCGAAAACATCCATGACCGCGTCGTGAGGCATACCAACAGCTGCTATTTCACCATGGTGGCCGTCGACGGCCATGGCCGTCCGGTGGCGGCGCCGGTTTTCACGCCGCAAAATGCGACCGAACAGTGCCGCTGGGATGCCGCGCTCAAGCGCAAGGCCGCCCGCCAGGCGCTTGCCAGCCGCGCCTGAGCGCGCCGGGCTGCTAGAATCGCGCCTGTTTACGCTAGTCTGTCGTCCTGCTCCCTGAACCGGAGCAGGCATTTTCCGGAAAGTCTTACCTGCCATGCTCGACATCCAACTGCTCCGCACCCAGCTTGATACCGTGGCGGCCCGTCTGGCCGCCCGTGGTTATACGCTCGACACCGAGGCGTTCACCGCGCTTGAAAACGAACGCAAGGCGCTGCAAACCCGCACGCAAGACCTGCAGGCCCGCCGCAACAGCCTGTCCAGGCAGGTGGGCGAAGCCAAGCGCCGCGGTGAGGATGCTTCGGCGGTGCTCGCTGAAGTGTCCGGTCTCGGTGACGAACTGAAAGCCAACGAAGCCGCGCTGGAAGGCTTGCAGGGCCGTCTGGCCGAGTTGTTGCAGGCCATTCCCAACCTGCCGCACGAATCGGTGCCGGTGGGCCGGGACGAAACCGGCAACGTTGAAATCCGCCGGGTGGGCGTGCCGCGCAGCTTCGATTTCCAGGTGAAGGATCACGTCGACATCGGTACGCCGCTGGGGCTGGACGCCGAAACCGGCGCCAAGCTTTCGGGAGCCCGCTTTACCGTATTGCGTGGCCAGATGGCCCGCCTGCACCGGGCGCTGGCGCAGTTCATGCTGAACACCCACGCCGACGAACACGGCTACACCGAGGTCTATACCCCGTACATGGTCAACGCGACCAGCATGTATGGCACCGGCCAGCTGCCGAAGTTCGAGGAGGACCTGTTCCGTGTGCCGCGCGGTGACGAAAACTTCTATCTGGTGCCGACGGCCGAAGTGCCGGTGACCAACTTCGTGCGCGATGAAATCGTCAAGGCAGCCGACCTGCCGTTGCGCTATGTCGCCCATACCCCGTGCTTCCGCTCCGAAGCCGGTGCCTATGGCCGTGACACCCGCGGCATGATCCGCCAGCACCAGTTCGACAAGGTGGAGCTGGTGCAGGTCGTGCGTCCGGAAGAATCGCTCAATGCGCTGGAGACCCTGACCGGTCACGCCGAAACCATCCTGAAAAAACTCGGTTTGCCGTATCGCGTCATCGTGCTGTGCACCGGCGACATGGGCTTTGGCAGCCAGAAGACTTACGACATCGAGGTGTGGCTGCCGGCGCAGGACACTTACCGCGAAATTTCCAGCTGCTCGAGCATGGGAGATTTCCAGGCGCGCCGCATGCAGGCCCGTTTCAAGGACGAGGCCGGCAAGAACCAGCTGGTGCATACCCTGAACGGATCGGGTCTGGCGGTCGGCCGTACGCTGGTGGCGGTGCTGGAAAACTACCAGAATGCCGACGGCTCGGTGACGGTGCCGGAAGTGTTGCGTCCGTACATGGGCGGGCTGGAGAAACTGCTGCCGCAGGGCTGAGCCCTGCCGGCTTGCGTTTGTCCGGCTGAAACGGGCCGCCCGGTAGGGCGGCCCGTTTTCATGCGTACTGATTGCCTATAACAGGGGGGGACATGGCTCCGGATCGGCCGGAGCGCATAAAGGGAGGATTGCTGTGATGGGTAAGGTGAACGGATCAATACTCGGGCTGGCTGCGGCCGGCATGTTGCTGGTGTCTGCAATGGTGCAGGCCGCGCCCCAGTCCGTACCGCTGTCGGGGCCGGCAGCTGCGCTCCGGCATGGTGATGCACCTGCTGCGCCGGCTGGCGTGGTGGTGATCGAGGGCGGGCCGGGGCCGGTGATTGGCGGTACCGGGCTGAACCTGGGGTGGCACATGCATCCCGGCATGCATGGTCCGGCCGCTGCATCCATGGCCGGTCCGATGGAGCAGTGGGTGGCGCCGGGCTGGCGGATGCAGTCCCTGATGGACCGTCTGAAGCTGGATGCCACGCAGAAATCGGCCTTTGACCTGATGATTGCGCGGACGGATGCTTCCGACCGCTGGCTGATGCAGGAAATGCAGCGCATCAATGCCGCCATGCGGGCTCCGGGCCTGTCGCTGCCCAACCTGCTGGCCTTGCAGCATGCCGGCATGGAGGCCCGGGTGGCGGCCATGACGGCACATGACGAGGCGCTGGTGGCGTTTTACAACCAGCTGACGCCGGCCCAGCGCCTGCTGATGGATGCGGCTCCGGCAACCCGCCCGGCTGCTCCGGCCGGCTCCGGCCGCATGAATCCGGCCCTGAGCGCCGGCCCGGCCGCCGCGCAGGAATAACGCGGCGGGTATCAGCGCCAGGCCGACAGGGCCTGGCTTTCCAGCAGGAGCTGCTCCATGGTGGCAGCCGGGACCGGGCGGCTGAACAGGTAACCCTGTCCGTACTGGCAGCCGTGGTCCAGCAGGAACTGCCGGTGTTCCTCGCGTTCGACGCCTTCAGCCACAGGTTGCAGGTTCAGGCTTTGCCCCATGGAGATGATGGCGCTGGCGATGGCGGCGTCGTCGCGGTCCTCGTGCAGGTCGGTGACGAAGGAGCGGTCGATTTTCAGGACATCGATCGGCAGCTGCTTGAGGTAGGACAGCGACGAATAGCCGGTGCCGAAGTCGTCGATGGCAATGCGCACGCCCAGTGCCTTGAGGTTCTTGAGCGTGCGGATCATCTCGCCGGTATTGTCCATTGCCACTGATTCGGTGATTTCCAGTTCCAGGTAGTGGCCGGGCAGATTGCTGTGCTCGAGGATGCGGCGGACGGTGGCGACAATGTCACCCTGGGTCATCTGCTTGCTGGACAGGTTGACGGCCACGGTGCCGGGCAAGAGGCCGAGGTTGAGCCAGTGCCGCGCCTGGCGGCAGGCCTGTTCCAGCACCCACTCGCCAATGGTGGAGATCAGGTTGGACTCTTCGGCGATCGGAATGAAGTCGGCCGGGCTGACCGGTCCCAGTTCGTGGCTGCGCCAGCGCAGCAGGGCTTCCATGCCGTAGATGTGACCGTGGGCGAGGTCGACCTTGGGCTGGAAATGCAGCTGGAATTCCTGGCGGGCCAACGCACGGTGCAGGTTGGATTCCAGCCGCAACCGGGCCAGCGTGCTGGCATTCATGTCGGCGGTAAAGAACTGGAAATTGTTCTTGCCCCGCTCCTTGGCCCGGTACATGGCCGTGTCGGCATTCATGCGCAGCACTTCCGGAGTGCTGCCGTCATCCGGGTAGATGGCGATGCCGACCGAGGCGGTGACATATACGTCGTGGCCGTCGAGCGTGACCATGCCCTGCACCCGGTCGATCAGTTTCTGGGCCGTCTGGGCCACGCCGCGCAGGTCGCGGATGTCTTCCAGCACGATGTTGAATTCGTCGCCGCCCAGCCGGGCGACGGTGTCGCTGGCGCGCAGGCTGCCGGTCAGGCGGCTGGCGACGGTTTGCAGCAGCTTGTCGCCGACGGCATGGCCGAGGGTGTCGTTGATGAACTTGAAGCGGTCGAGGTCGAGGAACATCAGCGCCACGCGCTTGCCTTGCCGGTGGGCGCGGGTGAGGGCGGCGCCCAGGCGTTCCATCAGCAGGGTGCGGTTGGGCAGGTCGGTCAGCGGGTCGTGGTTGGCAAGGTAGTGCAGCCGTTCTTCGTTGAGCTTGCGCTGGGTGATGTCGCTGAAAATGCCGGCGTAGTGAGTAAAAGTGCCGTCCGGTCCGCGGATGCCGGTGATGGTCAGGTGTTCGGTGTAGAACTTGCCGTCCTTGCGGCGGTTGATGACTTCGCCCTGCCAGAATCCGTGCTCGCGCAGGCTTTGCCACAGGTGGCGGTAAAATTCCGGCGGCTGCTGGCTGGAGCTGAGGATGCGCGGGTTCTTGCCGACCACTTCTTCGCGGCGCCAGCCGGTAATGCGGGTAAAGGCCGGGTTGACGGTTTCGATGATGCCTTCGGCGTCGGTGATGATGATGCCTTCCAGTGTGGCTTCAAACACCTTGTCGGCCAGCCGCAGGTTCTGCTGCGACAGGTTGAGGGCTTCGTCGCGTTCCTTGAGGGCGTATTGCAGCTCGTGGACGTATTCGTGCTCGATCGACGCCATGATGTCGGCAAAGCCGACCAGTCCGGTCAACTGGTTGTTTTCGCTGGTGATGCCCAGATGGCGGATGTGCTTTTCGGCGAGGAGCTTGCGGGCATAGTAAAGGCTGGCGCTGGCCTTGGCCGTGACCAGTGGCCGGCTGGCCAGCCGGCCGACCGGCTGGTCGGGATCGTTGCTGTCCAGATGGCGCACCACGTCGCGCTGGGTCAGGATGCCGTAGCCGCCGTCCGGGTATTCGATGATGACCGCCTCCTGGGTAACCTGGCGCATGGCTGCGACGGCTTCGGCAAAGGAGGCATCGGCTCTCAGGAACCTTGGCGGGGCGCTGGGGATCGAGCCGACTTCCTTGAGGCGGATGAAGAATTCGGCCCCCTGGTTCAGGACGATGTCGGTCTGTGACAGGATGCCGCGCGGCTGGTTCTGCTGGTCGATGACCAGATAGTGGCGGATGCCTTCGTGGCGAAAGCGGATGGCCGCTTCGTGAAAAGGCGTGTCGACCGGCAGGGTCTTGACCGGTGAACTCATCACGCTGGAAATCGGTACCCTGAGTCCGTCTGGATCGTGCAGGTCCAGCTTGAGGACATCGGCCTCGGTCCAGATGCCTGCCGGCTGGCCTTGCCCGTCCAGCACGATGATCGAGCCGCACAGGGCCTCGCGCATCTGGCGGGCAGCCTCATGCACCGGGGTATCGGGCGCACAGGTGACTAGGCGTGGCGAGACCAGCGATTCAATGGTCTTCTGGTAGTAAATGCCCACAGGAACTCCGCAACGGTAAGGAACTGGCAACGGTCAGACGGGGGTGAAGTATAGCCATTTGGCATCTGGTTTTTTATGTCAAATGACATTGGCTGGCGGCTGTCACGGAATGAAGATTGCAGCTGGCAGACGGGCGGTTTATCTTGGCGTCATCCCGGATCCGGCGGCTGGCCGACCATCATTTCAGGAGATTCCATGCGTATCGAAACCCTCGCCGTCCATGGCGGTTACCGTCCCGACCCGACCACCCGAGCGGCCGCCGTGCCGATTTACCAGACCACCAGCTATGCCTTCGACAGCACCCAGCACGGGGCAGACCTCTTCGACCTCAAGGTGGCCGGCAACATCTACACCCGCATCATGAATCCGACCACCGACGTGCTGGAGCAGCGCGTTGCCGCGATGGAAGGCGGAGTCGGAGCGCTGGCCGTGGCGTCGGGCATGGCGGCGGTGACCTATGCCATCCAGACCATTGCCGAAGCCGGCGACAACATCATTGCCACCAGCACGCTGTACGGCGGCACCTACAACCTGCTGGCGCACACCCTGCCACAGCTGGGAATCGAAGTACGTTTTGTCGATTACCGTGATCCCCGGGCCGTGACCGGGCTGGTGGATGCCCGCACCAAGGCCGTGTATTGCGAATCCATCGGCAACCCTCTGGGCAATGTGGTTGACTTCGCCGCTTTTGCCGAAGTGGCACATGCCGGCGGCGTGCCGCTGATTGTCGACAACACGGTGCCGTCGCCGTATCTGTGCCGGCCGTTCGAGCATGGTGCCGACATCGTCGTGCATTCGCTGACCAAGTACATGGGCGGACACGGTACCAGCATCGGTGGCATCATCGTTGATTCGGGTCGTTTCCCGTGGGGCGAGCATAAAGAGAAATTCGTGCGTCTGAATACACCGGATGTCAGCTACCACGGTGTTAACTATGTTGAGGCGATGGGTGCAGCTGCCTACATCGCCAGGGCACGCGTGGTGCCGCTTCGCAACATGGGGGCGGCTATCAGCCCGATGAACAGTTTCCAGATTTTACAAGGAATCGAGACCTTGCCGCTGCGCATGGACCGCATTTGCAGCAATACGCAGCGCGTTGCCGAATTTCTTGAGGCCCATCCGGCGGTGGACTGGGTTGAATACGCCGGCCTCGAAGGCAACCCCAGCAAGCCGCTGGTGGACAAATACATGGGCGGACGGGCCTCGGGCATCCTGAGCTTCGGTGTCAAGGGCGGCGTGGAAGCCGGCGCCCGCTTCATCGACGCGCTCCAGCTGTTTGTCCGGCTGGTCAATATCGGTGATGCCAAGAGCCTCGCCTGCCATCCGGCCAGCACCACGCACCGCCAGCTGTCGGTCGAAGAACAGCGCAAGGCCGGGGTACGACCGGAAATGGTGCGCCTGTCGATCGGCATTGAACATGTGGACGACCTGATCGAAGACTTGGAGCAGGCACTGGCCGCTGCCCGGCAATAGACCGGCCGGCTGCCAGCAGCAGGCATGTTGATGCGAGGGCAGCCACAGAAGCTGCCCCGTCAAAAATGACGAGGAGGGGGCATGACCACCCTGAAGTTGAATGTCGCAGGGGCCGGAAAAGTCGGCCGGGTACTGGCACGCCGCTGGCAACAGGCCGGTGTGGCCGAAATCGGCGGCGTATGCTGCCGGCGCTCGTCTTCGGCCGAAGAGGCCGTGGAGTTCATCGGAGCCGGACAGGTGTGTTCGCTGGCCACGCTGCCCGCTGCCGACCTGTGGCTGATCAGCGTGCCTGACAGCCAGATTGCCGGCGTGGCCCAGGCACTGGCCGGCCGCGACAACCTGACACCGGCGCTGGCCGTGCATGCCAGCGGTGCCCTGACCGCAGCCGTGCTGGCGCCACTGGCCGAACGTGGCTGGCAGACCGCCAGCGCCCATCCCGCCCTCAGTTTTGCCGAGCCGGTGCGGGCACTGGCCACATTCGAAGGGACACCCGTGGCACTGGAAGGCATGGAAGACGCCTGCCAGGTTCTGGACCCCTTGCTGACAGCCATCGGTGCCCGGCCGTTTCTCCTGTCCAGCGAACACAAGCCGCGCTACCACGCCGCCTGTACCATCGCCTCCAATTACGTGGTCACCCTGGCCGACATGGCGTGGCGGGTGGCCCGGGAGGCCGGGCTGGATGCGGAAACCGCGCGTGACGTGCTGGGCCCGCTGGCGAGCCAGTCGCTGGTCAATGCCTTCCAGTTCGGGCCGGCTACGGCCCTGACCGGGCCCGTGGTCCGTGGAGACAGCGGCACCGTGGCCCTGCATCTGGACGAACTGACCGACCCGCTGGACGAGCAGGCATACCGGGCGCTCGGGCGTCTGGCACTGCGGCTGGCCGGCGGACGGCTGGATGCCGAACACCGTGACGCCCTCTCGACCCTGCTGGCCGAACCGCGGGGATGAGCATGCCGGCATGCCTGTTCAATGGCGAAGCGGCCGACCGGATTCCGGTGACCGACCGCGGGCTTGGCTACGGTGACGGCCTGTTCCGCACGGTGCTGCTCAAGCAGGGCCGGCCCACGCTCTGGCACTGGCACTGGCAGTGCCTGCAACATGACTGCGCCGCCCTGGGGCTGCCATTGCCGGCCGAATCCGTCCTGCTGGCGGAGCTGGCACGACTGGCCGCTGCCTTGCCGCTGGCCGTCGGCAAGATCGTGCTGACCCGTGGCAGCGGTGCCCGTGGCTATGCCCTGCCGCAGCCCGTGGTGCCAACCCGGCTGGTATCCGTTGCCGGTTTTGCACCGCAGCCCTACCCGGATGGTGTGACGGTGCGCCGGTGCCGGCTGGAGCTGGCCAGCCAGCCACGGCTGGCCGGGGTCAAGCATCTCAACCGGCTGGAAAACGTGCTGGCACGGGCCGAATGGGATGATCCTGCCATCCGTGAAGGACTGCTGTGCGATGCCGAAGGCTGGCTGACCGAGGCCTGTGCCTGCAATGTGTTTGTCGATTTCGGCTCGCATGTGGCCACGCCCTTGCTGGACCGCTGCGGTGTCGCCGGGGCTGCCCGCGCCTGCCTGCTGGACTGCCTGGCAGACCGCCTTGGTCGTCCGGTGCGGGTTGAGCGCATTGCCCGTGCCGCTGTACAGGGGGCGCAAGGTCTGTGGCTGTGCAACAGCGTGGTGGGCGTGCTGCCGGTCCGGCAGCTGGATGCGCTCGCGTTCGGGTTGCCGGATTCGGCCCGCGTGGCGGCAGATATCCTGGCGGCGGCCTGACTCCGGTGACGGAGCGGGGAGGTGGCCTGCGCCGGAATCTGGCCGGTTGCTTTCCCTGCGCGGCAGCCTTGCCGGCTGATGTGACAAGCGCCCTGCCGGATGACTGTTTGCAGTGATCCGGGCCGGTCTTGATCACGTCATGCAGCGACTGGTCCGGCAGTCATCCGGGCTGGACCGGTGCCGTGGCGTGCAAGTTCGCCTATGATGTCCGGCTCAACAGCCAAGGGGACGGCAGTGCGGATCGGCAAGTTGGTGATTATCGGGGTGGGCCTGATCGGTGGCTCGTTTGCGCTGTCGCTGCGGCGGGCAGGGCAGGTCGGCCAGGTTGTCGGCGTGGGTCGCAGCCGCGAGAATCTGGAGCGGGCGCTGGAGCTGGGCGTGATCGACTCCTGGGGCCAGGATGCTGCTGTCGCCGTGCAGGACGCCGACATGGTGCTGGTGGCTACTCCGGTCGGGCAGATGGCGCAGGTATTTGCCGCCATTGCACCGGTCTTGCCGCCCGGAGCCATCGTGACCGATGCCGGCAGCACCAAGTGCGATGTCGTGGCGCTGATGAGGCAGCACCTGCCCCGGCAGGTGTCCCGCTGCGTACCGGCCCATCCGATTGCCGGGTCCGAGCTGTCCGGCGCTGCCGCAGCCCAGTTCGCCCTGTTTGAAAACCGCACTGTGGTGCTGGCGCCGCTGCCGGAAACCGACGACGAGGCCGTGGCCTGCGTGCGGGCCGCCTGGCAGGTGACCGGTGCCAGTGTCGCCTGCCTGCGGCCGGAACAGCACGACGCCATTTTTGCCACGGTCAGCCATTTGCCGCACCTGCTGGCCTTTGCCTATGTGGACACCGTGCTGGCCAGACCCGATGCCCGGCAGTGCTTTGATTTTGCCTCGACCGGTTTTCGCGACTTTACCCGGATCGCCGGCAGTCATCCGGAAATGTGGCGTGACATTACCTTGGCCAACCAGGCGGCCCTGCTGGTCGAGCTGGACGCCTTTTCCGCCACGCTAGCCCAGTTGCGGGCAGAGGTGGCGGCCGCCGATGCCGGAGCCCTGGAGGCGCGCTTTGCCCGCGCGCGTTCGGCCCGTACGGCCTGGGCCGAGCGCTTCAACCGGCGTTGATCAGGAAACCCGGCCAAGCGCTGATGCGGAGCGGGCGATTCCGCTACAATCGCGGTTTTTGTCACGGCTTTTCCTATGCAGGCGATTGCCATTGATGCCGTCAGCAAACGCTACGGTGACTTTACCGCGCTCGACCGGGTCAGTCTGGCAGTCGAAGAGGGCGAATTCTTTGCCTTGCTGGGCCCCAACGGTGCCGGCAAGACCACGCTGATTTCCTGCATGGCCGGTCTGGCCCGGCCTACGGACGGGCAGATCCGCATCATGGGGCATGACGTGGTCCGTGATTACCGGGCCGCCCGGCGCGCCCTTGGCGTGGTGCCGCAGGAACTGGTGTTCGATCCGTTTTTTACCGTGCGGGAAACGCTGGTTTTCCAGTCAGGTTATTTCGGCCTGCGCCACAACGACGACTGGATCGATGAAATCCTCGCCCGGCTGGGGCTGACCGACAAGGCCGGGACCAACATGCGTGCCCTGTCAGGTGGCATGAAGCGCCGCGTGATGGTGGCGCAGGCACTGGTGCACCGGCCGCCGGTCATCGTGCTGGACGAGCCGACTGCCGGCGTGGACGTGGCCCTGCGCCAGAGCCTGTGGGCCTTCGTGCAGGAACTCAACCAGGCCGGTCATACCATCGTGCTGACCACGCACTATCTGGAAGAAGCCGAAACCCTGTGCCACCGCATCGCCATGCTCAAGGAAGGACGGTTGATCGCGCTGGAGGACAAGGAACGCCTGCTGTCGCGCGGAGAAGAGGCCCGGCGTGTCCGCTTCGTGCTGGTGCAGCCGGCAGAATTGCCGGCAGAGCTGCTGCCGCTGCTGGACAGCCGCGACGACGAAGGGGTGACACTGAAGCTGGCCGATCATGACCAGCTGGAGGGCATCCTGGCGTGCATGCGCATGGCCGGAGTCAGGGTGAAGGAATTGCGGACGGTCAAGACCGACCTCGAGGATGTGTTCGTGAGCATGATGCAAGGGCAGGGGAGCTGAAATGTCCGGATTTTTTACCCTGTTCAAGAAGGAAATCCTGCGGTTCTGGAAGGTTTCCTTCCAGACGGTGGCCGCACCGGTGCTGACGGCATTGCTGTACCTGCTGGTGTTTTCGCATGCCCTGTCCGGGCGGGTGGACATGTATCCCGGCGTCAGTTACGTACTGTTCCTGATCCCCGGCCTGATGATGATGTCGATGTTGCAGAACGCGTTTTCCAACGGCAGTTCCAGCCTGATCCAGAGCAAGATCACCGGCAACATCGTGTTCATCCTGCTGCCGCCCCTGTCCGAACTGGAGGTGTTTTCCGCCTATCTGCTGGCGGCAGTGGTGCGTGGCCTGGTGGTGGGAGCCGGCGTGTGGCTGGTCACGCTGTGGGCCGGCTTTCCGCCGGTGGCGCATCCTGTATGGCTGCTGCTGTTTGCCGTGCTGGGCTGTGGCGTGCTGGGGGCGCTGGGCGTACTGGCCGGGGTGTGGGCCGACAAGTTCGACCAGCTGGCGGCCTTCCAGAATTTCATCATCATGCCGCTGACTTTCCTGTCCGGCGTATTCTATTCGGTCCACAGCCTGTCACCTTTCTGGTACGCGGTAAGCCACCTTAATCCGGTGTTCTATATGATCGACGGCTTCCGCTACGGCTTTTTCGGCGTATCTGACGCTGATCCGTGGCTCAGTTTTGCGGTGGTGGCCGCAGCCTTCGTGCTGGTGTCCGCCATCGTGCTCCAGGTTTTGCATTCCGGTTACAAATTGCGACGCTAATCCACCATGATGACTCCTGACCAAGTCCGGCAGCTGATTGCTGCCACCCTCGACTGCACCGCCATTGACGTGCGCGGCGACGGTCACCACTTTTACGCCAGCATCGTATCGCCGGCCTTTGCCGGCAAGCGGCTGGTCGAACGGCACCTGATGGTCAAGTCGGCGCTCAAGCCCCAGTTTGACGACGGTACGCTGCATGCGCTGTCGATTGAATCGGCCAAGACTCCCGAAGAACTCGCCAAGTAACGCCCAAGGCTGATTTGCATGGAAAAACTCAAGATCACCGGTAACGGTCCGCTCAAGGGCGACATTACGGTTTCCGGTGCCAAAAACGCGGCGCTGCCGATTTTGTGCGCCTCTTTGCTGACCGCAGACACGCTGCGGCTGACCAACGTGCCGCAGTTGCGCGATGTCATGACCACGCAGAAGCTGCTGCAGGGCATGGGCGCGCGGGTCATGACCGACAACGTGCACGAATTCGAGCTGTCGGCCGCCCAGGTCAGCGATACCTGCGCACCGTACGAGCTGGTGAAAACCATGCGCGCCTCGATCCTGGTGCTGGGCCCGACACTGGCCCGCTTCGGCGAGGCTTCGGTCAGCCTGCCCGGTGGCTGCGCCATCGGCTCGCGCCCGGTCGACCAGCACATCAAGGGACTGGCGGCCATGGGCGCCGACATCGTGATCGAACACGGTTACGTCAAGGCCCGTGGCCGCCTCAAGGGCGCCCGGGTGGTGATGGACATGGTGACAGTGACCGGAACGGAAAACCTGCTGATGGCTGCCACGCTGGCCGACGGTACCACCGTGCTGGAAAACGCTGCCCGCGAGCCGGAAGTGACCGATCTCGCCGTGTGCCTCAACAAGATGGGCGCCCGCATCAGCGGTCTGGGTACCGACCGGCTGGTGATCGAGGGGGTTGAGCGCCTGCATGGCGCCGAGCACGCGGTGATGCCGGACCGTATCGAGGCCGGGACTTTCCTGGTTGCCGGAGCCATGACGCAGGGCAAGCTGGTGCTGCGCAACGCGCGGGCTGCGGACATGGGCGCGATCCTCGACAAGCTGGCCGAAGCCGGTGCGGTCATCGAGGCGGGGGATGACTGGATCGCCCTCGACATGCCGCAGCGTCCCAGGGCAGTCAGCCTGCGGACCCTGCCGTATCCGGCCTTCCCGACCGACATGCAGGCCCAGTTCATGGCAATGAACTGCATCGCCGAAGGTGTGGGCAGCATCAAGGAAACCATTTTTGAAAACCGCTTCATGCACGTGCCGGAGCTGATCCGCATGGGCGCACGCATCGACGTGGAAGGCAATCTGGCGACTACCCACGGGGTGAACAAGCTTTCGGGCGCCACGGTGATGGCGACCGACCTGCGCGCTTCGGCGAGCCTCGTGCTGGCCGGGCTGGTGGCAGACGGCACCACCATCGTCGACCGGATCTACCATCTGGACCGCGGTTACGAGCACATCGAGCGCAAGCTCGGGGCCGTGGGCGCGCAGATCGAACGGACCGGTGGCTGAAGCAGGAAACCTTGCACGAATGACGGAACGGGGTGGCCTGGCCATCCCGTTGTCGTTTGCAGCCGGCGGGCAGCGGGGTGAATGCGGTTTATGGTATCGTCAGAGCCAGACCCGTCCATCGCATGACAAGACATGACGCTGATTTCCATCCTGATCGCACTGGCACTGGAACAGTTGCGCCCGCTTGGCAGCCGCAACCGCCTGCTGTTGCACTTCACGCGCTATGCCAACCGGCTGGAACGCAATCTGAATGCCGGCGAGTCCCGGCACGGCCTGCTGGCATGGCTGCTGGCCGTGGTGCCGTTCGTGGCGCTGGCCTACGGCATTTACGCCGCGCTCTACCAGGTCACGCCGGTCCTGGCCCTGCTGTGGAACGTGGCAGTGCTGTACCTGACGATGGGGTTCCGGCATTTTTCCGGTGCCATCACCGACATCAGCAAGGCGCTGGCCGACGGCCGGGTGCACGATGCCAGGGCGGCGCTGGGGCGCTGGTCCGGCCAGTCGACCTCCGAACTGGAGGTCAACGAGATTTCCCGCCTGACCATCGAGCAGGGCGTGACCGATGCCTATCGCCATGTGTTTGCTACGCTCTTCTGGTTTGTGGTGCTGCCCGGCCCGGCCGGTGCCGTGCTGTACCGGCTGTCGTGCATGCTGTACCAGAAGTGGGGTCTGCGCGAAGGCCAGCCGGGCGACCAGTTCGGACTGCCGGCCCGCAAGCTGTGCGAGTGGCTGGACTGGATTCCGGTGCGGTTGACCAGCATCAGCTTTGCCGTGATGGGGGATTTCGAGGATGCCATCTATTGCTGGCGGGCGCAGGCGCAGGCCTGGGGCAACCGCAGCTGGGGCATCCTGCTGGCCAGTGCCGCCGGTGCCATCGGCGTGCGTCTGGGCGACCCGCTGCGGCAGGATTACACTGTCAAGTACCGGCCGGAACTGGGGGTTGGAGACGAGGCCGATCCCGATTACCTCAAGCGCGCCATCGGACTGGTGTGGCGGGCTCTGGTGATCTGGCTCTTCGTCATCCTGCTGTTTTCCGTGGCCCGGATCCTGGCCTGATGGGGCCTGCTGCCGGCGCAGACGGGGCCTGACGGGAAAACTTTGGAATTTCATGGCGTTGGCGCGTATAGTTCGCGCCTTCGCTTTTTGTGTTGTCTGGGAGTGTGTTTGTGATGACGTTTGCCGAGCTGGGTTTGCCCGCAGAAGTGCAGCGTGCGGTTGATGAACTTGGCTATGCCGAGCCGACGCCGATTCAGGCGCGTGCCATTCCTGAAGTACTGACGGGACGGGACGTGCTGGCTGCCGCGCAGACCGGTACCGGCAAGACGGCCGCGTTTACCCTGCCCATCATTGCCCGCCTGCGGCACTACGCGACGCACAGCGTGTCGCCGGCCATGCACCCGGTGCGCTGCCTGATCCTGACGCCCACACGCGAACTGGCCGACCAGATCGCCGCTTCGGTCCAGAGCTACACCAAGTACCTGCCGCTGCGGCATACCTGCGTGTTCGGCGGCGTCAACATGGACCCGCAAAAAGCCGACCTGATGCGCGGCATGGACATCGTCGTGGCCACGCCCGGACGCCTGCTGGACCATCTGGAACAGAAAACCATCCAGCTCAACCGGGTGGAAATGCTGGTGCTGGACGAAGCGGACCGCATGCTCGACATGGGCTTCATCCTGGACATCCGCCGCATCCTGGCCCAGCTGCCGAAAACCCGGCAGACCCTGCTGTTCTCGGCCACCTTCTCACCCGAGATCAAAAAGCTGGCAGCCGAATTCCAGCGTGATCCGGTCACCATCGAAGTGGCCCGGCAAAACACCACGGCCGCCACGGTCGAGCAGGCCGTTTATGCCGTGGATGCCGGACAGAAACGCCGCCTGCTGGCCCGGCTGATCAACGAGCGTGCCATGTCGCAGGTGATCGTGTTCTGCCGTACCAAGCAGGGCGCCGACCGGCTGGCGCGCGAGCTGCGCAATTTCGACCGGCTGGACGCCGAAGCCATCCATGGCGACAAGGCCCAGCAGGCCCGCCTGGACACGCTGGCGGCATTCAAGGACGGCAAACTGCGCATACTGGTGGCTACCGACGTGGCTGCCCGGGGGCTGGATGTCAGCGACCTGCCGTTCGTGGTCAACTTCGACCTGCCGAATTCGCCGGAAGACTATGTGCACCGGATCGGCCGTACCGGTCGTGCCGGTCAGAGCGGCGTGGCCATTTCGCTGATGGATGCCGAAGAACAGAAACTGCTGGAAGCGATTGAAAAGCTGACACGCCAGACGCTGACTCCCCAGCATCATGCCGCTGCCTGGCCAAGCTGGGTGCCGCGTCCGGCCGCTGCTGCCGAAGAGCGCCCGGCACTGGCACAAAAGCGTCGTACTGCTCCGGCCAGTGAAGACAGCCGCGACAGCAGCAATGCAGCGGCGACTGACGATGACGAGCTGCCGGCCAAGCCGCGCCGGCGGGTGATCCTGCCCAGTTATCTGCGTGAACCGGTCGAAGTGCCGGCACTGCTGATGCCGCCGCGTTACAAGCGCAGTTGAGCCGACTTGCCGCTGAACCAGGCCCGGTCCTTCAGGATCGGGCTTTTTGTTGTCCTGACGGGTGTGACAGGGGGTTTGACCGAAGCGGTGTCCTGCTTTAGCGTAGCGGGCTTATGCCCTAAGCATCGGAGGCGTACCCAAATGCTGTTCTGCCGATTTGCACACGACATCGTGTGCCTGCACCGCTTTTAGACCATCAGCCATTACCCGCAGAGGACTGCCATGAACCAGACCAAATTCCTGTTGCCCGAATCCGAGATCCCGACCCACTGGTACAACGTGGTGGCGGACATGCCCAACAAGCCCGCACCGGTGCTCGGACCCGATGGCCAGCCGATTTCTCCCGACGCCTTGTCGGCCATCTTCGTCGACAGCCTGATCGAACAGGAAGTGTCGGCTGAACGCTGGATTCCGATTCCGGAACCGGTGCGGGAAATCTACCGGCTCTGGCGGCCGGCTCCTCTGTTCCGGGCCCACCGGCTCGAAGCCGAACTGGGTACTCCTGCGCGGATCTACTACAAGTACGAAGGCGTCAGTCCGGCCGGCAGCCACAAGCTCAATTCGGCCATTGCCCAGGCGTACTACAACCGTGAAGCCGGTATCCGCCGCATGACGACCGAAACCGGTGCCGGCCAGTGGGGTTGTTCGCTGGCGCTGGCCGGCCAGATGTTCGGCATCGACATCCGGGTGTTCATGGTGAAGGTGAGTTACCAGCAAAAGCCGTTCCGCCGCTCCATGATGCAGACCTGGGGGGCCGAGGTTCTGGCCAGTCCGTCGCCGCTGACGGCAGCCGGCCGGGCTGCGCTGGAAGCCGACGACAATAATCCGGGTTCGCTGGGGCTGGCGATTGCCGAGGCGGTGGAAGAAGCGGCCAGCCGCAGTGACACGACGTATGGCCTGGGGTCGGTGCTCAACCACGTGCTGCTGCACCAGACCGTGATCGGTCTGGAGGCGAAAAAGCAGTTCGAGCTGGCTGGTGATTATCCCGACATGATTTTTGCACCGTGCGGTGGCGGCTCCAACTTTGGCGGCGTGGCATTTCCGTTCTTTGCCGACAAGGCGGCCGGGCGCAACGTGCGGCTGGTGGCAGTGGAGCCGGCATCGTGTCCGAGCCTGACCCGCGGGCATTATTCCTACGACTATGGCGATACTGCCGGCCTGACGCCGCTGATGAAGCAGTACACGCTCGGACACGACTTCATGCCGCCGTCCATTCATGCCGGAGGTTTGCGCTATCACGGCGCCTCGACGCTGGTCAGCCAGCTGGTGCACGAAGGACTGGTCGAGGCAGTTGCCGTGCCGCAGCTGGCAACGTTCGAGGCCGGGGTGACGTTTGCCCGGACCGAGGGCATCGTGCCGGCACCGGAAAGCTGCCACGGTATCCGTGCCGTCATCGACGAGGCCCGGCGTTGTACCGAAAGCGGCGAGTCCAAGGCGCTGTTCTTCAACCTGTCCGGCCATGGGCATTTCGACATGGCCAGCTACGACAAGTATCTGGCGGGCGATCTGGAAGACTATGTCTATCCGGAAGAGGCCATCCGTGCGGCACTGGCGCGTTTGCCGCGAGTGTGATTGTGCACTGACGGGCGGGGGGCTTCCCCGCCCGAAATTGTCTCAAGGTAAGATGCGCGCCCTTTCATAGTCAAAGCAATTGCCTTGTCTGATGTCATTGACGAGTTGGCCGCGCAGTGGCGTGCTTGCCGGCACCTGCTGGTGCTCACCGGAGCCGGTCTCAGTACCGAATCGGGTATTCCCGATGTTCGTTCGGCCGCCACAGGCCAGGTCCGGCAACCAGGCTGTGCCGATGCGCTCTCCCTCCGTTTTTTCCAGCAGGACCCTGCGGCATTCTGGTCTGCTTTCCGCACGCTTTTTCCGTTCGGCACGACCGGAAGCGCATGCCCGGATACCGGACATCGTCTGCTGGCTCAGCTGGCTGCAACGGACAAGACCGTCACGGTGGTGACCCAGAACATTGACGGCCTGCACCAGCGGGCAGGCAGCCCGCACGTCATCGAAGCGCATGGCAGTGTGGAGCGCCTGGTGTGTCCGGCCTGCCTGTGCCGTGATCATGACGCCACTTGCCAGGTCCAGCCGGTACCGCACTGCCACTGTTGCGGGGAGGTGCTCAAACCGGATGTCGTGTTGCATGGCGAGCCGGTCGAGGCCATGGATGCTGCACTGGCAGCATTGGCCGAGGCAGACTGCCTGTGGGTGATGGGATCATCGCTGGAAGCGGGCCCGGTCAACCAGCTGCCGGCGCTGGCACGGCACTGGCGCATGCCAAGCGCACTGGTCAATTTGCAGCCTACCGCCCTCGATAGCCGGTTTGATTTGTGCCTGCATCGGCCGATTGGCGAGGTATGTGCAAAATTCAGGCAAATATTGGGGTTTGATTCCGACTGATTCATGAATCGTTGGCCGGGCGCCACGCTTTGTTGCTCAAGCATAAACCCGACTGCAAATTTTTCTTGAATGGATAGAGAAACTGACCTATTAATGACAAATTGATGTTGTCCATGTCCGAAAGATAACCGATCATGCCCGCCGCTCTTCCTCCCAACGCACTCAACGATCCGATCTCCCTGATGTATTTCGCCTATCGCGCCTTTACCGGCAAACCTGACGAGCTGCTGGCCGAACGTGGGCTGGCCCGTGTTCACCACCGCATCCTGCATTTTGTCGGCAAGAATCCCGGCCTGAGCGTCAACGCGCTGCTGCGGATTCTGGATGTCAGCAAGCAGGCGGTAAACGCGCCGCTGCGGCACTTGCAGGAGCAAGGCCTGATTGTTGCCACGCTCGCGCGGCATGACCGCCGGGTCAAGGAGCTGCGCCTGACCGAGTCCGGCCAGGTCCTCCTGCAACAGCTGTCGGAAAACCAGCTGCGCATGATGGCAGCCGTGACTCATGAGCTGGGTGAGGCCGACATGGCGGCCTGGTGGCGGGTCACGACCCAGTTTGCCCGCTTTGCTGTCGGAAACAACTGACCTGCCCGGCAATGAAACGCTCCGCCTGTGCGGGGCGTTCCTGTTTTGTCCGGGCATGTCACTGTCTTCTGCAGCTGCGTTGCCGTTACAATCAGCCTTACCCTTCACTGCATCGGGCCATTCGGAGAACACCATGACCGTCATCCGTCAGGAAGACTTTATTGCCAGCATCGCTGATGCTTTCCAGTACATCAGCTATTACCACCCCAAAGACTATATCCAGGCACTGGGCCGGGCGTACGAGCGCGAGGCCAGTCCGGCAGCCAGGGATGCCATTGCACAGATCCTCACCAACAGCCGCATGTGTGCCGAGGGGCATCGCCCGATCTGTCAGGACACGGGGATTGCCCTTGTTTTCCTGAAAATCGGCATGAACGTCCAGTGGGACGCGAGCATGAGCGTGCAGGACATGGTCAACGAAGGCGTGCGCCGGGCCTACACCCACCCGGACAACAAGCTGCGTGCTTCAGTGCTGCTGGATCCTGCCGGCAAACGGCAGAACTCGCGTGACAATACACCCGCCGTCGTGCATTTCGAGGTCGTGCCGGGCGATGGTGTCGAGGTGATCTGTGCTGCCAAGGGTGGCGGCTCGGAAAACAAGTCGAAAATGGCCATGCTCAATCCGTCGGACAGCATTGTCGAGTGGGTGCTGAAAACCGTGCCGACCATGGGCGCGGGATGGTGTCCGCCGGGGATTCTGGGGATCGGCATCGGCGGTACGCCGGAAAAGGCGCTGCTGATGGCCAAGGAATCCCTGATGGCTCCGGTCGATATCGATGAGCTGATTGCCCGTGGGCCGCAGAATCGCGCCGAAGAACTGCGTATCGAGCTGTACGAGAAGGTCAATGCGCTGGGTATCGGTGCCCAGGGGCTGGGCGGACTGACCACCGTTCTGGACGTCAAGATCCTTGATTACCCGACGCACGCGGCCAGTCTGCCGGTGGCGATGGTTCCCAACTGTGCTGCAACCCGTCACGTGCATTTCCATCTGGATGGTTCCGGGCCGGCGACACTGGAAACCCCGAAGCTGGAAGACTGGCCTGCAGTCAGCTGGCAGCCTGATACCGAGGTGGCCACCCGGGTGAATCTGGATACGCTGACACCGGAAGAAGTTGCAAGCTGGAAACCGGGGCAGACCCTGCTGCTGAACGGCAAGATGCTGACCGGGCGCGATGCGGCTCACAAGCGTATTGCCGACATGCTGGCCAAGGGCGAGTCGTTGCCTGTCGACTTCAAGAACCGGGTGATTTATTACGTTGGCCCGGTGGACCCGGTCGGTAACGAGGTGGTCGGTCCGGCTGGTCCGACTACAGCTACACGGATGGACAAGTTCACCCGCATGATGCTGGAGCAGACCGGTCTGATTTCCATGGTCGGCAAGTCTGAGCGTGGCCCAGTGGCCATTGATGCCATCCGTGACAACAAGGCGGCTTACCTGATGGCTGTGGGCGGGGCGGCTTACTTGGTCAGCAAGGCCATCAAGTCTTCGCGTGTGCTGGCCTTTGCCGATCTGGGCATGGAAGCCATTTATGAGTTTGACGTAGTGGACATGCCGGTAACTGTTGCCGTGGACAGTTCGGGCGAGTCCGTTCATCAGACCGGACCAAAGGTCTGGCAAGCCAGGATCGGCAATATTCCGGTTGCGGTTGTCTGACCGGATAAAGCACTCAACAACAGCTGCAGCCGCCTGTTTTCAACAGGCGGCTGTTTGTTTGTGTCGGGCTGGTTATGGCTGTGTAAAAAATGGGCAGCACCAGAATGGCTGTGGATTAGGCAGGGCTTTTTATGGTTATCCACAGGTTTTTCACAGCTTGCCCCCCATTGTCTGGGGAAAACTTGCAGTATTTGGCAGTATTTGAATGTCTTCGGAAATCATTTTGGTCCTGTGGCATGTGGACAGCCCGAGCAGGATTTTTCTCGGTTTTCAGAAAACTGTATTTTTTGCGGGGTTGGGTGTTGACGAGTTGTGGTGAGGTGGGTATAGTTCGCCACCTCGCTGCACGACGCAGCGCCGGCTGGTCCGGAAAGCTCTTTAACAAACGAACAACCGATAAGTGTGAGCGCTTGTGGAAACCCACAGGCTCGCACTTCAAA
>RRZT010335807.1_pt1 | contig 29587 bp, 26 predicted proteins | sample 2165551 | NCBI WGS metagenome assembly RRZT01 (sample SAMN10456910, study PRJNA506462) | wastewater metagenome | biome: wastewater; feature: sludge; material: wastewater sludge; isolation source: wastewater sludge with Escherichia coli K12::gfp cells carrying plasmid... | place: USA: Moscow, Idaho...
ATAGCTGGTCCTTTGCTCAAATTAAGCATGCGAAACTGAATACTACTTCTGTCTGTAATTATACCCATCATTCCACCCAACGCGTCAATCTCACGAACAAGTTGACCTTTGGCGATACCACCAACAGCAGGATTACAACTCATTTGGGCAATCTTATTCATATCCATAGTTATCAAAAGTACTTTTGATCCCATGGTTGCAGCAGCATGTGCGGCCTCACATCCAGCATGACCAGCACCAACAACAATTATATCAAATTCGAATTTCATTATTTTGGATTTAAAGTAAATAGACGAAAATTTCTTATACCAAAAATATGGTGAAAGAAATTTCTATTTAACAGTATGAAGCGAAGCTAACGCTAAATTTTCAGCAGCTGTCATCTTCTCCTTAAGAATATTTGAAGAATCTTGAAAACCTACTAAATGTAGAAAACCATGAATTATAACTCGCTGTAGTTCAACAGAATAGGGCACATCGTTAATTCTAGCGTTCTCATAAACACGATCAATACTAATAAATATATCGCCAGAAACTAAATTACCGTCGCAATAATCAAAAGTTATAACATCTGTATAATAATCGTGTGCTAAAAACTCGATATTCATTTTTAGTAAATATTCATCACTACAAAAAATGACATTAATATCACCAAGTACTTTTGAGTAATTAGATGAAATAATTTTTATCCAAGCTTTATGCAGACGTATTTTAAATGGGAACCTTTTGATGTCCTCAAAATGAAAATTTACAGCCAAGAATCTATAATTTAAACATCAATCTAACCTCACTACCATTATTCTTGAATTCGATACCATCAGCAAGATGATACATTAAGAAAATGCCCCTTCCATGTGGCTTCTCGATATTCTCTGGGGTAGTTGGATCAGGGACTGCGGTATAATCGAACCCGTTTCCTTGATCGCTTATGTGGAAATAGAGTGAATCATTAATAATTGAATACTCTACTGTTACTGTTTTACTCTTATCTAACTTATTACCGTGTACAACAGCATTGTTAACTCCTTCAACTACAGCAAGTAACATCTTACCATACAAATCAGAGTCAATTTTATACGCTGACGACAAATCATCCACCATCTTCTCGACAAAAGAGATGTTGCGAACCTCAGAGGTAATAGACAACTTTTCAGAATGGACAATCATGAATACAATTTTAGTTACAATCTTTATACTGATGAAATTGTAAAAAGTTACATAAATTTGAAAAAAAATAAATTATTTATCGCTACTTAACCATAAAATTGGGTCTAGTTTCTCACTTTCTCGCCATATTTCAAAATGTAAGAAACTCCTCGTTTCTTCAGAGTCTCCGAAAAGTGTTCCAATGACGTCACCCTCCAAAACGCTATCACCAGTAGCAATTTGTACTTTTTCAAGATTTGCATAAACAGTCAAATAATTACCATGTCTGATCAAAACAGCCATGTTATAACCTGGTATAGCAATTATCTTACTCACTTGACCCTTAAAAACAGTTTTGACAGATGAGCGCTTTGGCACCTCAATATCAATACCGTTATTCTTGATTTTGAGAGACTTAATAACAGGATGATCGTGTTCTCCAAAGAAAGAAGTAACAACGCCTCCTTTTACAGGCCACTCTAACTTACCCTTCGCTTTTGCAAATTCTGAAGGTATAATTGGCTTACTACCGCTAGTTTTAGCTGCCTTTTTAGCTTCCGCTTCAATGGCAGCTCTAATCTGATCATCTAAAGCTTTTGCCAAACGTTCTTTCTTCTTTAATTCAGCACGCAACCACTTCTCTTCTTTCTCTAAGTCTTTGATTAATATCTCTTTAGTAGATTTTTCTTTTGAAAGTGCTTTTGATGAATGTTCAAGTGTTTCGTGTACATCCTGCTTTTGTAGAAGTGTGCCTTTAACATTACTTAATAAAGCCTCCTGCTGAGCTTTTAATCGGATAAGATTATCTCCCTCTCTTCTTATTTCATAAGAGAAATCGCGTAAAAGAAGATAACGATTGTATGCAGTTGATAAATTATCAGAACTCAACATAAACATCAACATATCATACTTAAAACGACGAGTATATGCATGCACAAGTAAAAACTCGTAATTACTTTTGGATGTCTCCAACTCATGAGAAATTTCCTGCAACTTTAACTCATTCACTGATAACTGTCTATCTAACTGCTCGATTTCTACTGCAACATTAGATATAATACGCTCTCTAGCAGTAATTTGAGAAGATAATAATGTAACATTTGTAAGTAAAACCTTTTTATTTTGACTTTTCTCTTCTAGTAACTTATTTGTACTTTCAATATCAGCAACAGTTTTAAGACGTTGCTTCTTTAAATCAGTAACATTCTGACTAAATATTGATAGTGAAAATATATAAAATAAAAATAAACTACTTCGTAACTTTCTCATATCCAGAAGGTATATTGAATGATAATCCTGAAGTAACTTCAGTTAATATCATATTAAAAGTTAAATCAAACATAAACGAGTGATCATTGTAAGTGCCATCGAAAAGTAGTTTTCTAGGAAAAGATAATTGATTTAGAGGTTCGAAGTTAGAATAAGAAATATTAAGTTGTGTATTGTAATTCGGTAAAGTAAAACTATTCTTGGATAATACATAACTTATTGGTAAAAATTCAAGAACCTGACTATCAACCTGATGACTATGGCGTGTAAAAAAATTCCATGAAGATTTATTTGATAAATAGTATCTACCATTTTCTATTGAACAAACAAACGACTTATAATCAATAGACTCTGGTGTTGAATCAAAATCAAAAGGGTGATTAAGCAATAATAACTCAAGATTCTTATAAGTCAAATAAACACCAAACTTTTTTCCAACTTGCTGATAGGTATAGACAGTATAAGACTTATTAAGCCGATCTATTACAGTAACATCAGTTGGTGTTAACCTTACGCGTGCAACTTCAATACCCAATAAAGCTTGTAATGAAATAATTATTGAACTATCCTTAATTAGATAAATAGAACCATTTAAACTATGCTGCTTACTGTCAATTGAAATTGAAAAATTACACTTCTTAAAATATATTGAACTACTATTCAAAGAATTAGCTTCAATAAGTTTAGAGAGTGATTTCGAATCATGTAATGGTATATCGGTAGCAATAACATCATGTTTAGCTTTACATCCAAAAAAAATAAGGATAAAAAATATAAATGAGAATAATTTAAAATTCATAGCTATTCAATATAGATCCCAGTAGAGATTTTTTCATCAATTTTGGGAGATTTAGAGCCCAAATCACGTGCTTTCTTCCACTGAACTAATGCTTCCTCCTTTAAAGAGTTAAAATACAAAATATCGCCATAATGCTCAACTATAACATCGTTAAGTTCGGTCATTTTATCAATGGCTCTTTCAATAATAAATTTAGACTCACTATATCTCTTAAGTTTAAAGAGTACCCAAGCGTAAGTGTCTAAAAAAGTAGGATTACCAGGTTCAAGTTGTATAACTTTAGAAGACATTGTTTCGGCCTTATCAAGATCCAAATTTTGTTCAGATAGATAATAGGCATAGTTGTTTAAAACACTAATATTACTTGGATCAATTTTTAAAACTTGTTCATAGGCGTCAAAAGCCTTCTTTGTAGAATTGGTTCTATAGTATAAATCACCCAAACTGGCATAAATTCCGACGTACAACGTAGAATTATCGGCATTACTTTCAACCAAAGAATTTAAACTCTTCTCGAATGAAATAATAGCAATACTATCGTTTTGTGTTATAGAATTAGCAATTCCATAGTAGTATAGTAGAGTCGGATCATCCGGAAAATTTGAAACCGCCTCTTTTCCGTACTTTACAATATCCTCAAATCTGTTTTGAGAACCAAAAGAACTTAAAAGAAACTTCCAGGCATCATAAGATGTTGGATCAATAGAAGTTGCTTGTAGATAGTAACTTATGGCTGCTGCTTTATCATTTTTGTCAGTCTCTGAATAAAAACCTAGATACAAAAAAGCATCAATACAATGAGGATCAACAGAGATAACCGTTTTTATAAATTCCTCAGTTCTATCTCCCATTAGATTTATAACATAGGTAGATTTATCAGTAATCAGTGATTTGATATAGACCATCTTTAAATCGGAACTCAAATTCTTATCTAATAAACCTTGTCTAAATTGAGAAAGTGCCAAAAGAGAATCACCTTTTGCAAGATTTAAGAGTGCTAAACTTAAATAAGACTCACCAGAAGTGGATTCATTTTGGGATAACTTGGTAAAAAGGATTATGGCCTCTTTAGACATATTATTGGTCATATAAAATCTACCTAAAGCAGCTTCCATCTGAGGATCGTTTGGAAAAGCTTTAATAAGCTTTTTATGCTCCTTTATCGCTTCTTTTTTTAAAGATGCTTTTTCATAAACTTGAATTCTACTCTGAGAAACAGAGTAATTAATGCCCATTCTACTTTCCAATAGATCAAAATATTTCATCGACGTTTTTATGTCTCCAAAATAGCCAGCTGTGCGTGCAAGAGTAAAAGTAAATTCATCATCCTCAGGGTTAACGGCATATATACGCTCATAGGTAGTAATCCCCTTTTGATTAAGACCCACCTGAAAATAAAGGTTTGCAAGATAATTTAGATAAAAAGTATTAGTTGGTTCTAAAGAGACGGCAGTCTCCATAAAAGATATATTATCGCTGATCTTTGTCTTCATGAGCCTTGCTAGTTCATATAAAACAACAGGTGAATACTTATTAATAGAATAGCACTGTGCATAATCAGCAATTGCATTATCAACATTATTAAGCATTTTTTGTCGAGCACCCTCATAGAGAAAAAAATCAAATTTTCTTTGATCTGTTTCAGAAAGAGGTTGAGGAGTCGAAATAACATTAGTATTTTTTCCTTTTGATTGAGAAAAACTAACAATTGGCAAAAAAATGAGTAAAACCAGAATATATCTCATATAAAAACTATTTTATACCTGTATGACCAAAACCACCAGCACCTCTAACAGTATCAGTTAAGTCAGAAACTTGTGTAAACATAACGTACTCGTGCTTAGTAATAACCATCTGGGCTATACGTTCGCCATCATTAATAATTACCGCGTCAGTAGATAAATTAACAAGTAAAATTTTAATCTCTCCACGATAGTCAGCGTCAATTGTACCAGGAGAATTTAATACTGTCAAACCAAGTTTAAAGGCATTTCCACTTCGAGGGCGAATTTGTGCCTCATATCCAATAGGAAGCTCAATATACAATCCAGTTGGTATTAAATGACGTTCAAGTGAATGCAATGTGATAGGTTCATCAATATTTGCATATAAATCAACTCCTGCAGAATAGGATGTAGCATATGTTGGCAAGGCGTGTTTACCGCGATTTACAATATTAACTTCGATTGACATAACGTAAAATATAAATGTGTAAATGTTCTTTCCTTATAACAATGGCGATAAAAAGAAATATATAAAGAGAGTTTAAAATGATCTTTGTGAATAAACTAGAAACATTAGAAAGAGTAGAAATAAAAAAGAGTACTAAACCTAAAACAATATAAAAAAGAATAGATTTTAAATCGTAATATATTGGATAGAATTTGTGACCATAATAGAGAGATAGTACTACCATTCCTAGATAGCACAACAACTCAGCCCATGCAGAGCCAATATAGCCAAATATAGGCACTAAAATAATATTCATTAATAATGTTATCATAACACCAAATAAACCTAAATATAGACCGTAAATTGGCTTATCTGAGAGCTTATACCAAAGACTTTGAGAATAAAACATTCCATTAAAGAGTTGTGCAACTAAAATTACTGGAATAATAGCATTTCCAATTCTATATTCAGGTGTTAACGAAAGATTAAAAAAATCAATATAAAGTGTAACTACAAGAAAAATTAATACGCCAAAAATTGTAAAATATTTCAAAACATCGGCATAAACTTTATTAATATCCTTAGTATCCGAATATTTAAAACAAAAAGGTTCAAATGCCATTCTAAAGCTTTGTGCAAACATTGCCATCAGCAGTCCTAACTTGAAGTTAGCACCATAAACACCTAAGTCATGCAACACATTGTCTCCTTTAAGTAACTTCGGAAGTAAAATTTTATCGATATTCATGTTTATCATACCAGCTATACCAATTCCTAGCATTGGTAAGGAGAAAATCAACATACGTTTTAAAAGCAACGAATCAATAAAACCCTTAATTAGTACAAGATCTTTTGAAATGAAAAAAAGAATAGAAACAGATCCTAATAAATTCGCTAAAAAAGAGTAGAAAACTCCATTAGAAGGCGTATAGAACCAATTTATAAGATAATTAAAGTCAGAATTATAAATATCTACACAAATATCGAGAAAAAAATAGGTAAAAAATAGACCAACTAAAACATTTAAAACTCTTAAATATAGATATTTAAACAAATTTGATTCATATCTTAATTTTGCAAATATTATTGAAGTAAAAGCATCAATGGATAGACAAAGAATGTTTACAAAAATAAGAGATTGTGATACCTCAACATCCAAAATTGATTGAATAGGTGATAAAAAAAGGGTACCTAAAAGTAAAAAAATCAAGGATACAAATCCAACACTTGATAATGAGGTACTTAAAACTTTTTTATAATCATCAGTCTTGGCAAACTTAAAAAAACCTGTCTCCATGCCGAATGTAAGAAGTACAAGTAATATAGATATTACGCTATAAAAATAAGTTATCGTTCCATAATCCTCAGTAGTTAACTTACGAATATAATAAGGCATAAGCATCCAATTAAGGAATCTTACGATTATGGTGGACAAACCATAAAAAATAGTATCAGATGCTAATTTTTTTAACTTTCCCAAAACAACTAAAATAAAAAACCTTGACTTGCAGAACGACTCTTTCCAAGATGTGTATAGGCTAATGCAGTAGCTTCACGTCCTCTAGGTGTACGCTTAATAAACCCTTCTTTGACTAAAAAAGGTTCATAAACTTCTTCTATTGTACCACTATCTTCTCCAATAGAAGTGGCAATTGTACTTATTCCAACAGGCCCACCTTGAAATTTATCAATAAGAGTATTTAAAATCTTATGATCCATCTCATCTAAACCATGACTATCAATAAGTAAAGCTTCAAGACTTGACTTTGAAATGGATAAATCAATGATACCATTTCCTTTAACTTGTGCAAAATCTCTAACACGGCGAAGTAAAGCATTTGCAATACGAGGTGTACCTCTACTGCGACGAGCAATTTCATAACAAGCCGAATCTACAATCTCAACATTAAGTATTGAACTAGAACGCTTTATAATGGAAGATAGAACATCGATATCATAATACTCTAGATGCGAATTAATTCCAAATCTAGCTCTTAAAGGGCTTGTTAACAGACCACTACGTGTTGTTGCACCAATAAGTGTAAAAGGGTTCAAATCAATTTGAATACTTCTTGCGCCAGGACCTTTATCTATGACAATATCGATACGGAAATCTTCCATAGCTGAATAGAGATACTCTTCTACAACGGGGCTTAAACGATGAATTTCGTCAATAAAAAGTACATCATTAGTCTCTAAAGAAGTAAGAATTCCTGCTAAATCGCCTGGTTTATCCAAGACAGGACCACTTGTTAATTTAAAACCGACACCTAACTCATTGGCAATGATGTTAGATAACGTAGTTTTGCCTAAACCAGGAGGACCATGCAAGAGTACATGATCTAAAGACTCTCCTCTTAAAGTGGCAGCTTTGACAAATATTTTTAGATTTTCTAATATAGATTTCTGACCTTGAAAATCATCAAAAGATAGCGGACGAAGTTGCTTATCAACATCACTATCCTTTTTAACTTTATCAGATTCTCGAATATCGAAAGGTTTACTCATTACTCGCTTATTCCCAACACCTTTAAAACCTTAAAAAATGAATTAATATCAAATGGTTTTGCTAGATATTCATCCATTCCTCTATTCAAACACTTTTCTCTATCTGCATCAAATGTATTAGCAGTTAATCCGATAATAGGTACATGTTTACCACTCTCCTCTTCTATCTGACGAATGCAATGTGTAGCTTCAAAACCATTCATTATGGGCATCATCAAATCCATGAGTATAAAATCATACTCATTGGTTTTATACTTCTCAATTGCTTCAACTCCGTTATTTGCTATATCAATAGAAAAACCTAGACGATTAAGTTGTAGTGTAACTAGACGCTGGTTAAGAACATTGTCCTCAACTAAAAGTATAAAATATCGCTTCTTAGAATTAGAATCCATAATAAGTTTAAAGTTTTAAACCTTGAATAGCAAAATAACAAAAAAATTAGAGATATATCATAAAAAAAGTAGAAATCATTTAGCAAAACTTTTACTTAACTCAAGCATGCGTTCAATTGAACCTAAAGCCTTAATTCGTAACTCTTCGTTTATCAAAATTTCATTACTCTCATTTTCAAGACAGTTTACTATCTTTTCAAGAGTATTCAGTTTCATAAACTCACAATCGTTACAAGCACAAGTTGAGTCATTAGGCGGAGCTGGAATAAATATCTTGTCAGGTGAAGATAACTGCATTTGATGAAGAATTCCAGATTCTGTGGCAACAATAAATGTGTTAGTAGTCGATGATTTTGTATAATTAAGAAGCGCAGCAGTTGATCCAACAAAGGAAGAAACTAATAAAAGACTCTTTTTACATTCAGGATGAGAAATAATTTCTGCGGATGGATACTGGCGTTTTAGTTCAATAATTTTTTCTAATGAAAATTTCTCATGAACATGACAAGCGCCATCCCATAAAACCATGTCTCTTCCAGTAACGCTATTAATGTAATTTCCTAAATTTCTATCGGGCCCAAAAATAATTTTTTCGTCTTTAGGTAAAGAATCAATAATAAACTTAGCATTAGTAGATGTGACAACAATATCAGTTAATGCTTTAACTTCGGCAGTGGTATTAACGTATGAAACAACAGTATGATTAGGGTGCGAAGTGATGAATTTTGCAAAATCGGAAGCATTGCAACTATCTGCCAAACTGCAACCAGCATTCATATCAGGAACAAAAACTCTTTTTGTGGGACATAGTATTTTAGCAGTCTCGCCCATAAAATGGACACCAGCTAAAATTATTACTTTAGCATTTGTTTTAGCAGCTTCTTGAGCTAGTGCTAAACTATCGCCTACAAAATCAGCAATATCCTGAATCTCGTTATTTTGATAATAGTGAGCCATTATAATGGCATCCTTTTCTATTTTAAGGAAATTTATTTTATCAGTAATACTATTTTTCATTAGGTGTATATTAAAAGTTATTCGAAATAATATAATAATATATTTCTTTACTTTTTAAAAAGAATTGAATATGATTATTGTGTGTTAGTACTGTTTATATTTTTCTAATATTTTATTTGCACGGTAAACATATGAAGATAACAAGTGTTGATATGAATAGTTTACTAACAGTATGAAATTGTCTTAAACTATTGAATCAGAGTGTAATATATATATATAATTAACATTGTTGATAAAAAGCAAATGTAGAAAAATAACTTAATAAAAAACTCTAAATAATGTTTAGAGAATAACTCAAAAGTTATGTAAAATTTAAGGTTAACTAATTTGCGTTTTTTAAAATTTGTTATTATTGTTTTTTTATTTCAATTATACAACTCAATTTTTTAAATAGTTATTCGCTGATTTTCACAATTTATTGACAACTTATAATTCTTTTATGTGTATATCTCTTATAAATATGTTTTGGTAGTTTCTTTTTCTTTTGTTAAATATCACGCATTATATTTATAAATTTGCAAAAAAAACAGTTATGGATTATAAAGATAAGATAATTGGAATAGCATCTGATCATGCTGGCTATAAGTTGAAAGAATTTATAATAGCTTATTTAGAAATGGAAGGTTATAATGTTGTTAATTTTGGAACTAATAGTGAAGCAAGTTGTGACTATCCTGATTATGCGCATCCTTTAGCAAGCGATATAAATGACGGTAAGTTAGAGAGAGGTATTACAATTTGTGGAAGTGGAAATGGGATATCCATGGTTGTTAATAAGTATCCAAATGTTAGAGCTGGTTTATGTTGGAATCCTGAGATATCACATTTAGCTAGAGCTCATAATAATGCCAATATTTGTTCTATTCCTGCCAGATATGTTACAAATGAGGATGCACTTAATATTTTAAATGAGTTTTTTTCTACCCCTTTTGAAGGTGGTCGTCATTCAGATAGAGTTAAGAAAATTCCTATTTCAAAATAGAATTAATGACGCAATTTGTTAAGGAGTTTCATAAGAAATCCAACATATCTTTTGATCTTGAACATCGAAGAAGAATTAAATTTAATATCTCCAAGTATGATATTGCTGTTTCGAAAGGGATGTCTCGTTATAAATCTGTTTCATTAGCAAAGGATCGAGCGGCTTTTATAAAGAGATCTGTACTTGATAATTTGGATGAGCACTTACTTAATTTTGAAGAGAAAATTAGTAGTAGAGGTGTCAAAGTTTTGTGGGCTTGCGATAGTAATGAAGCAGTAAAATATTTAAAGGAGTTACTATTAGAATCAAATTGTAAGTTATTGGTTAAGAGTAAATCAATGACCACTGAAGAGATTGATTTTAATGAGCATGCTCAAGAAGTGGGTGTTGAATCTGTTGAAACTGATTTAGGAGAATTTATTGTACAGGTGGCAGGTGAAAAGCCTTATCATATTGTAACTCCAGCGATGCATAAATCAAAAGAGGATATTGCAGAACTTTTTAATAGGCTGTTTGATACTCCTCCAAACTCCTCTCCCGAAGAGTTAACAGCATGGGTAAGAGATCGATTACGTAAGCAATTTGTTTCAGCCGATGTTGGAGTAACAGGAGCTAATTTTTTAATTTCTGATATTGGTGCTATTTCAATGACCGAAAACGAAGGAAATGGACTTTTAAGTGGCTCATTTCCCAAACTTCATATTGTTATTGCTGGGATTGAAAAAGTAATACCAAAATTTAAAGATTTAGATCTTTTTTTACCTCTTTTGGCAGCACATGGTACTGGACAGCAACTAACAGTATATAATTCACTCTATTTTGGACCCAAAAAATATGATGAAGTTGATGGTCCTCATAAAATGGTTGTAATACTCTTAGATAATGGAAGAACGGATCTTTATGCATCTAAAAGTCAGTATGAAGCTTTAAGCTGTATTCGTTGTGGAGCATGTTTGAATAGTTGTCCAGTTTATAAAAATATTGGTGGATATACATACAATACTACTTATAGTGGACCAATTGGTTCAGTTATTACTCCCCATCTTCGTGGTAGCAAAGATTTTAATCATCTCAGTTTTGCTAGTTCATTATGTGGAAGATGTGAAGAGGTATGCCCTGTAAGAATACCATTACCTGATTTATTACTTGAAAATAGAAAAGAGGCGATTGAAAAAGGAAATATGAGTTTGTTTAGTAGGTATTTGTTTTCTTTTTCGCGTTTAGTATTATCGTCAAGAATGTTAATGGATTTGGTTCCATATAAAATTAAAAGCTTTGCAATCAAACAAATAAGTAATTTATCTGTTGGATATAAACGTCAATTGCCTAAGATTAAAGAGGAGAGTTTTAGTAAACAGTGGAAAAGTAAAAAGTCATTATAATAGCTCATTATTATGTTATCAAATACCTGTAAGTACGCTGTTAGGGCAGTCATTTATCTTGGAATTCATGGATTGGAAGGTAAGAAAATTGGAATTAAGCAAATTTCATCCGATTTGAATATACCTACACCATTTTTAGGAAAAATTTTACAAAACTTAGCTCGTCATAAGTTACTTACATCAACTAAAGGTCCAAATGGAGGTTTTGGAATTGAAAGAGATATTCACTCAATCACTCTTTATGAAATTATTATAATAGTGGATGGAGATACCCTTTTTGATACTTGTTTAATTGGTTTGCGTCCTTGCAAAAAGAATTTGGAGGATAACTTAAATCCATGTCCTGTGCATGAGAAATTTAGTGCATTACGTGCTTCGATGCGCGAATATTTTACTTCTGAAACAGTGGGTAGTATTATTAGTCGAATGAATAATAGTACAGATTTTATCGAATTATAATATACTTAGCTTTTAAAATTTGTTTTAGTAGCTTTATTTCAATTAGTCTATTATAGTAAAGTTTAATTATAAGAAGTGCTGTAAAACTACCTATAGAGTTACTTAATAAGTCTAACCAATCTCCGCTTCTATAGTTAGTTAGATATTGCTGAATTAATTCAATTAGACCGCTTAAAATTACTGTTGAAAGAGTGATAATTAGTTTATGTTTTTTCTTATTTTCAATTAAAATTATTGTGGTTAATCCAAAATACATTGAAAGATGAACTAATTTATCTAGATGTGGAATATTGAAAAGATTATTTGAATTAAGATTCTCGGTTTTAGCTAAACTAAGGATTAAAACAGTTAAAAGGGTGATAAAACTATAGAAATATTGCTTTAAAAAATGTTGGTTTTTCATATTGTTAATAACTTCTATTTTTACTTGAAATACACGTTGTAAATTGTTAATAATCAGTGAATTTAATTGTTCCACGTGGAACAATTTTTATATCTAAAAATATGGCTGGAATTTATATTCATGTTCCATTTTGTGTGAGTAGATGTGGGTATTGTGATTTTTACAAAGTTACGAATTTTGATCATAAAGAGGGGTATGTGGATGCATTACTTCGTGAACTGGAATTAAGGCGATTTTTTTTAGAAGATGCTATTGTAGAAACAATATATTTTGGAGGTGGTACACCTAGTACTTTATCTCTGAATCAAATAGAGTTAATTTTAAAAGCTATTACCCAATTTTTTGTTTTAAGTGATTTAGTTGAAATAAATGTAGAGTGTAATCCTGATGATATAACTGCCGAATATTTGTTAGGGTTAAAAAATATTGGGGTAAATAGACTCTCTATCGGAATTCAAAGTTTCGACGATGAGATGTTGAGATTTATGCAGCGTCGCCATAATAGCATGCAATCTTTTAAAGCTATTGATTTAGCCAAGAAGGTCGGATTTGATAATATTTCGATAGATTTGATTTATGGACTACCAAATATTTCAAATGCAGCATGGATTAAGAATGTGAAAATGGCTTTAGAACTTCAAATTTCACATCTTTCAGCATACCATTTAACCATTGAAAAAGGAACTGCATTTGAAAAATTATTACAAAATGGCGTAATAACTGAAGTTGAAGAGGAAAATTCTGTTTTACAGTTTGATATTCTTTTAGATCTGGCGGCTAAGGCTGGATTTGAGCAGTATGAAATTAGTAATTTTTGTAAAGATGGTCGCTACTCTCAACATAATTCCAATTATTGGTTTGGAGTACCCTATTTGGGCTTGGGGCCATCTGCCCACTCGTATAATGCTAAAAGTAGATTTTGGAACGTTTCGGATCTTTCAAAGTATTTACTCTCTTTAAGTCGTTCTGTGTTACCATTACAAGAGGAATTATTAACAGATATCGATAAATTTAATGAAACACTGATGATTGGATTAAGGACAAAATGGGGCGTTAATATTAATCATTTTCAAAATACTCTCTCCCCTACACTTCTAGTCCATTTTAATAATGTTTTAGAATCACAATTATCGAATGGAAATGTTTATTTACAGAACGGTTTTGTACGCATAAAAAGTTCGAAGTTTATGGTGTCTGATTCAATTATTTCAAATATGTTTTATTTGTAAATAATATTTATAAATAACATAATATATATTTTATTTAATAATTAATATTATTTCCAGCTAAATCTTTTTTAAATACTTTTATCTTTTGAATGCTGTTTATAGTTTATAATTAAGCTCTTCTTAAATGATCAAAATTGTTATAGATAGTGCCATTCCATTTATTAAAGATGTATTTGATAACGTGGCTTTTGTAGAGTATTATGCAGGAGATAAAATAAGCTCCGAAATTGTAAGAGATGCAGATGTTCTCATTATTAGAACGCGAACCAAATGTAATAGCACTCTGCTCGATGGAAGCAAGGTTTCTCTCATTTGTACTGCCACAATTGGATTTGACCATATTGATAGAAATTATTGTCAAACAAAAGGAATCAAATGGTATTCAATGGCGGGTTGTAACTCAAATTCTGTTGCTCAATATGTTTTGGCTGCAATAGCCTTTCTTCATAAACGTAAATCTTTTGAATTTAACAATTTGATTGTAGGAGTCGTTGGTATGGGAAATGTTGGTTCAAAAATTGTTCGATACTTTAGATCTCTAGGAATCAAAGTATTAATTAATGATCCCCTGCTTCTTAATCATGATATTATGGATTTAGTCTCTTTCGATGAGTTACTATCCATGTCTGATATTATTACCTTTCACGTTCCATTACAAAAGGAAGGAGAGTATCCTACTTATCATATGATTAATAATCAGTCATTTAAAAATATTAAAAAGGGTGCAATACTCATTAATACCTCAAGAGGTGAAATTGTTAATGAAGAAGATTTAGTAGATCTAATCAATAAAAAAATTATTGGAGATGTGGTATTAGACGTGTGGGAAAATGAACCTCACATAAATCTTCAACTTTTAGAAAAATCAATTATCTCAACTAGTCATATTGCCGGATATTCAGCCGATGGAAAGTGGAATGGGACAGTTGGATCTATCCAACGAGTTTCGGAATATTTCGGTTTTAAAGATATTGAGAGTAGAATTCAACGTCCATTGTTGCCCATAAATCCAATTATTGAAATTGAATGTGGAAATAGGTCTTTAGAGAATATATTTTCAGACGTAATTTTAAAAACTTATTCGATAGAAGCAGATTCAGATAGATTGAAATTTAATACCAATAATTTTGAAACCTTACGTAACAAATATCCCAATAGAAGAGAGTTTGACTCATATACGTTACGATTTAGAAATGATTTGAATAATTATTTAAATATTTTTAGTTCTTTAGGATTTAAGACAAATGGTTATGTTTAATAATTGTCGGGCTATCACTTTTATTTCAATAATGATTTTGATATCGTTACTTACTGATTTTAATGCACAAAATAAGCAGAAAAAAAAGGAAAAGAAAGATAAGAGTGTTAAGAGCGAAGTTCCCGAAAATAAAGGAGAGTTTAATAAATTACAAGAGATGGGCGGTTCACGTCGCAATAGTTATCGCGACGACTACATTTGGGGCATTAACACTGCCTTCCCTACCCCAAAAAGTGCAAAAGATATCTCATTAGTCAATAGTAGTAGATTTGGAGTGAGTGATAATATTGAACTTTCATCTAATATTTTGATGAATCTTCTGGCACCAAATCTGTTTTTGAAATATAACTATAAAAAAGAGAAACTCTGGATTTCGTCTCGTCACGGACTCTACTCAGCAACTATGGGTATGGAGCGTTTATCTGAGTTTGATTATGTTCAGAAGATCGATACGACTGAAATAATCCCATTTTCGATTACCCTTAGAAATGAAATCATATTGAGTTATCCTATCTTTAATAATCTTGATTGTGGATCTCGTCAGCCCTATTTAATTTTTTCGTTAGTTGGTGGTGTAGATTATGGTTATAGTTTTGATAATTGGAGTGGAGCACTTCTTAATAATTCTTACCTCGAACCTCGAACGGCTGCACTTTTAGGAGATGGTTTTATGTTGCGAATATTGGGAAGAGTTGATTATCTACCTACCCAACGATGGAAAATTGAGGGAGAAATAGCTGCTATTAATGATAATTTAACCTCCATCTGGGGGTTTGAAGGAAAAGGAGTTGCTAAATATTTTTTGTTTTTAAATTTGAGTACCTCCTTCGGATTTATGGCCTCCTACTCTACTGGTGTCAGTTCGCCTCCTTTTACCATTTTACCTATGATTGATTTTACCTATTATATCGGAACTCGCCAAAATAGAGAGCGAGGTTTATGGAACAAAAAAATGTTTTAATATATTATATTTATAGGAATTTAGTTATATTTTATTGCTATATATTTAAAATCAATAAATTATATTTGTATTAAATTAATATGAAAATAAAATTATAAGATATGTCACAATTGAAATTCGAAACTTTACAACTTCATGCAGGTCACACGATAGATGAAACAAAATCACGTGCAGTACCCATTTATCAAACATCATCTTACATTTTCGACGATGCAGAACATGCAGCTAATCTGTTTGGATTAAAACAGTTTGGTAATATCTACACACGATTGATGAATCCAACAACCGATGTGTTTGAAAAGCGAGTAGCTGCCCTTGAAGGTGGTGTTGGTGCTTTAGCAACTGCCTCAGGTCAGTCGGCGCAATTTATTGCATTAACCAATTTTTTAGAAGCGGGAGACAATTTTGTATCAACAAGTTATTTGTATGGAGGCACATACAACCAGTTTAAGGTACAATTTAAAAAATTGGGTATTCATGTAAAATTTGTCAAAGGCGATAATCCTCAAGAGTATCAGCAGGCTATCGATTCAAAGACCAAGGCAATTTATATTGAAACAATTGGAAATCCTCAGTTTAATGTACCTGATTTTGAGGCTATTGCTGCTATTGCTAAATTAAACAATATTCCTTTGATTGTTGATAATACATTTGGCGCTGCTGGTTATATTTTCCGTCCGTTAGAACATGGAGCAAATGTAGTTGTTGAGTCTGCAACAAAGTGGATTGGTGGTCATGGAACAACTTTAGGAGGTGTAATTATTGATGGAGGAAATTTTAATTGGGGAAATGGAAAATTTCCTGCATTTACCGAACCTTCTGAAAGTTATCATGGACTTAAGTTTTGGGAAGTATTTGGAGCTGATAGTCCATTTGGAAATATAGCGTTTATCATTCGTGCACGTGTTGAAGGTTTGAGAGATTTTGGCCCCGCACTGAGTCCATTTAACTCGTTTTTACTAATACAAGGACTAGAGACTTTATCACTACGTGTAGATAGACATGTTTCAAACACTTTGGAGCTAGCAACATGGTTGGAGCAACATCCTCAAGTTGAGTCGGTTAACTATCCTGGATTGGAAAGTAGTAAATATCATTTGTTGGCTAAAAAATATTTTAAACGAGGATTTGGAGGTGTATTTACGTTTAAGTTGAAAGGTGATTCCTCAAAAGCCGATCAGTTTATTAATAAATTGCAATTAGTGAGTCATTTAGCAAATATTGGAGATGCTAAAACATTAATAATTCATCCTAGTACTACAACGCACGAACAGTTAAGTCTTGAAGAACAAAAAGCTTCGGGTGTTGAACCAGGATTATTGAGAGTATCAGTTGGAATAGAGCATATTAGTGATATTAAGGACGATTTTGCTCAAGCATTTAAAGCGATTTTGTCCTAAATTTCTATTAATTATGGATTATTGCATCATCTCCATTCAATTTATTTTGAGTGGAGATGATTTATTTTGTGAACTATAAATTTCTACTAAATTCGAAAAAATTGAGTTGTGGTATCATTTTAATGAACATAACTCTTTTTTATGAAAATATAATTTGTATTTTTATGGTACTCTAATTTATGGTAATTTCGAATCCACTAATTCCTATTTTAAGAATCTATACTATGGAAGAATTTAAGAACTGTTTTTTAGTTCCCTACGATTTTACGGATGTTGCCGATAATGCTGTGCATCATGCTGTGTTATTATCTAAAGTTAAGACTGCTGAAGTAGTACTTCTTAATATTGTTAAGAAAGAGAGTGAAATTGAAGAGTTTAGTGTTAAATTATTAGAAGAGACAAAGCGCCTTGAGGCAAAATTTGGTGTTAAGCTGAAGACGTTGGTAAAAGAGGGAAATATATTTAAAACCATCGGATATATTGCAGATGAATTAGACTCCATAATGGTAGTAATGGGGACCCACGGAATGAAAGGGATGCAGAAACTTACTGGTTCTTGGGCACTTAAAGTGATTGTTGGTTCAAGAATACCATTCTTAGTGGTTCAATCTCCTCCATCAGGAAATGCTTTTAGTAATATTGTTTTTCCGGTTGATTTTAAGACAGAAAACAAGGAGAAATTACGCTATGCTCAATTTATGAGTGAAGATTTTAAATCGAAAATCTTACTTTTTTCAAATACAACCAAGGAGGGAGTAATGGATTCTCGAACTAAGGCAAATCTTACCTTTTGTAAGCGTTTTATGGAGGATAATTCCATTAATTTTGAGCTTGCACTTTCTGAAGGAGGATCTGCAAGTGCTCAAGAAACGTTAAATTTTGCTGAAAAAGTAAATGCAGATTTGATAATGGTGATGACAACCCGTGATATTGCATTTCACGATTATATTCTTGGTGCTAATGAGCAGTTTATTATTGCTAATAGTGCAAAAATCCCAGTAATGGTTATAAATCCGCGCAGTGATTTAATGAGATATGGTTATGGTGGTTTTATGAGTTAGTTTTTATATAGTATAAAATAAACAACGGTTTAGGCCGTTGTTTTTTATTTATAGTAATGTGTATAGAATATGAAATTGGTAATAGCATCAAATAATGCTCATAAATTGCAAGAGATACGTGAAATTATTGGCAATCGATATGAGTTGGTTGGACTTAACGAGATAGGCTGTTTTGAAGATATTCCTGAAACTGGGGAGACTCTTGAAATTAATGCACTACAAAAATCAAATTATATTTACTCTAACTACAAATTGAGTTGTTTTGCCGATGATACAGGTTTGGAAGTTGATGCGTTAAATGGTGAGCCTGGAGTGTATTCCGCTCGCTATGCCGGAGAGGAGCGTCTAGCATCTAATAATATAAAGAAATTACTTACGAATTTGAGAGGAGTTTCGAATAGAGATGCCCAATTTAGAACAGTAATTTCATTAATATTAGAAGGTAAGGAATATCAGTTTGAAGGAGTTGTAAGAGGTACTATAAGTGATGACGTTAGAGGTGATAAAGGTTTTGGTTACGATCCTATCTTTGTCCCTAATGGTTACTCGCAATCTTTTGCTGAGATGTCAGAAAGCATTAAAAATGATATTAGTCATAGAGCATTAGCGGTGAACAAATTAGTTAATTTTCTTAATACCAAATAATATGCGAAAGCTAGCATTAACAACTCTTTTAGCTTTAATTAGCTATTTACCAATTTTTTCACAGATTGGTGTGGGTGAATGGCGTGATCATTTTTCTTTGAAAGATTGTCATTCTTTAGCTGTGCATAAGCAGTATATTTATGGAGCTTCCAAATTTGGGTTGATTAAATACGATACCTCAGATGGGTCATTTTCAAAGCTAACAAAAGTTAATTCGCTTTCAGACGTTGCAATTTCTGCTATTGCAAGCGATGGTAGTGAGAACGTGATAGTAGGATATGAAAATGGTAACATCGATATTATAAATGGAGGTAACGTACATAATATGAGAGATGTAGTGATGTTAACTTCTAAATCGAATAAAAGAATCTATAAAATTCAAACATTTGAAGGAAATGCCTATTTAGCTACAGATCTTGGCGTTGTTGTGCTTAATTTAAGAAAGAGAGAGATTTCAGAAACCTATTATCTTTCAAATAGTTCTGCCGAAAATCCAGTCTATCAAGTGGCTATTGTTGATAATATATTGTATGCTGCAACATCGACTGGCATCTATTCTTCAAATTTAGAAAACCCACAAATAAAAGTTTTTTCAAGTTGGAACTTATTCTCAGGTGATCAGAGTAGTTACTGCAATATACAGCCATTTAATGGGTCTATGATTGTTGCAAGAGGTCTTAAAAATTCGACTTGTTCAATTATTCGCTATAATAATGGAGATGTTTTAACACTATTTACTTCTCCCTATTTTGCTGATTTCAATGTTGAGAATTATTTAGTTGTTAGTGACAAAAAATCTATAAAAATTATTGATAGTACCTATGTCCTAATAAAGTCTAAAGAGGATGAAACTGGTTCAATTTTAACAGCATTACTAAAGGATTCTGTTGTCTATTCAGGACAAGTCGGAACTGGAATTATTAAATGTAATGATTTTTTTGAAAATCAAGTTGCAATAGATACTATTTTACCTAATGGTCCTGTATCGAATTTAATATATGATATTAAATCTAGCAAATACGGTGTGTGGGTAACGCCTGGAGGAGTAACGAGTAATTGGAATAATTTATTTCTAGAGCCACATTTTTCATATTTCGATGGCAATGAATGGCATTCTTATACTTCAACTCAGATACCCTCATTTAAGAATGAATGGGATTTACTGAATATTGCCATAAATCCTAAGAACCCTAAAGATGTAACTTTTTGCTCTTATGGAAGTGGAATATTTAAAGTTCTGGGCGATAGTGTGATACATTATGATCAGCATAATTCAGAATTAAAGAATATATTCTCAGCAGATAACAATTATGTACGTGTAGGAGGAGTAACTGTTGATAAAAATGGAGTTACTTGGATGAATAATTCAGAAATTCCTGATGGAGGAATATTAGCTTTGACTCAAGAAAATAAATGGGTAAGGTATAATTATAACTTCGCCAAGAACAAACATTCTCAAGGAATGATATTATCAACCAAAAATGGGTTTAAATGGTCATTCTTCCCTATTCATAATAAAGGACTGTTTGTGTGGGATGATAACAAAACGGTTGAAAATCAAAATGATGATAGGTATAGAAGTCCTGAAAGTAGTTCGCTGGGAATTGATAGTCGAAATGCTGGCGAACTGCGTTTGTGGGATAAATATGGTGAGGAGATAACTAATACAATACTCACTCTTGCTGAAGATAAGGATGGTGTTTTATGGATTGGTACTGATAAAGGACCTGTACTTATCTATCGTCCAAGCGCAATTTTTGATGAGCCCTACCCTATTTCAAGTAGAATTAATATTCCCAGAAATGATGGTTCGGGATTAGGAGATTATCAATTGGGAGATCAAGTGATAACATCTATAGCAATAGATCCTGCTAATAGAAAATGGTTAGGAACCTCAACATCAGGGGTTTATTTGCTCTCCGAAGATGGTACTCAAATTATTTCTCATTATACTAATGAAAATTCTCCTTTACCTTCAAATACAATTTCTTCTGTTCATGTTATAGAAGAGACTGGAGAAGTGCTGTTTGGTACTTCGTTTGGGCTCGTTGGTTTAAAAGGAACTGCAATAAAGTCATCAGAATCTAATGACAATATCGTTGTTTTTCCAAATCCCGTTTATCCTGACTACGATGGGTTAATTACAGTAACTGGTTTAACTGCTGAATCAAAAGTCAAAATTGTAGATGTCGCAGGTAATTTAGTTTTTGAGTTACAATCTTTAGGTGGACAAATTGCTTGGAATGGGCGAGGATTTAGCGGCGAGAAAGTTAAGAGTGGTGTCTATTATTTCTTAGTATTAAGCAGTGATGGAACCCTTAAAGGAAGATCTAAAGTAATGATTATTAACTAATTATGTTTTCATGAAGGGAAGTAAACTCTTTTTGAGTATTATTTTTGGAATTGCTGTAATAACTGCTATTACCGTTTTTTATCTTTACATTTCACTTTCATTTAAAAATGTAAATTTGTTTAGTAGTATTCCAGACGGGAGTGTTGTTTCTATCTTGAAGGTTAAGAGTTTTAACCACTTGAAGAGCACTTTAAGCGATACATGCCCATCTAAAAGTGGATTATTCAATAACTTTTTACTGCAACGTTCTGAGGAGATATTTAAAAGCGTAGAAAATTTAATTATATCTAATGATAGCAATGCAGACTTAAGTGATTTTAAGAATCGTTCTTTCTTAATATCTTCTCACCTTACTAACGATACAACGCTTCTGTTTTTATATACCTTTTCTGTTAAGAACAGATTGGAAGTTAATTTATTACTGGATTATTTTAAAGCTAACAACTCAGTTGAAAGAGAAAATGGCGACATTGAAATGTACACTTTTACTTCAAAAAGTAAGCTCCCATTGTATTTTATAGTAAATGAGGGTATTCTCACTTTAAGTTATAGTAAAAATTTACTTTTAGATTCTTATAATCAGCAAAAATCGAATAAGAGTGTATTGATTAATAATCAGTTACGCCGTCTTGTCGAAATTAGTAAAAATAGCGATTTTGATAATTTATATATATACAATAGAAGATTTAAAGATCTAGGAGTTAAAGTATTATCTGAAGATTGGCAAGAGTATTTGGGATTGTTACAAAATAATAAACTGTGGACTCAATATGATGTTGATTATAAACAGCGAGAGTTAACATTGAATGGAGTCTTTTTTAACCAACCAGAATCTAAAACAGATCTGTTATTTAAAGCTGGCTCTTCTCACTGTACTTTAGATAGGGCATATTCAGCCGATTTGACATCATTTTTCAATTACTCTTTTGAAAAGTCTAGTTTTGATTCTAAATTTCAACAATTACTTTCGCTTGATGATCTTGATTCATTACCCTTTATTAAATCTTGGTGCTCCATTATTGAACCTGAATTTGGCGTAGCGATATTCAATAGAGATTCTGTTGGAAATGCACAGAGAGCTTTTTTTCAAAGAGTTTTGAGTAGTGAAAAGGTAATTAAAAGTCTTGAAAGTACGTTTTCTATTGTTGAAAATTGGAAAATAGATACCAGTCTTAATCTAGCGATTTATAGTTTTGATTCTTCAACGAGTTTAAAGAGTGTTTATCGATCTTTTTTTGAAACTATTCCAACTGGATATCTAATTTCATTTGATACATATTTAGTCATATCTGATGATATTAAACTGTTGAAAAAGATCTATTTAGATTACATTTTAGGAAATACGCTTTCAAATAACTCTATTTACAGAGAGTATCGACATAATTTTCCTGATAATGAGAATATATTTATCTATTCAATTTGTAAAAGTGGAAGTTTTATATCAAAGTTTCTTCAAAAGCCAGCGTTAACTTCTTCTGGTGTAAATATATTTGGCGCTCAGTTAACTTATTCTGATAGCGTAGCTTACACTTCTATTGTATTAGATTATGATATAAAGTTACGTGATTTTAGTAACGTAAAATGGAGAAGTTTTTTAGATACCATTGTTGCTACTGAACCTATGATTATAACTAATCCTAGCGATAATAAAAATTATATTTTGGTGCAAGATGCCAAGGATCAACTCTATTTAATTAGCGATATTGGAAGAATTTTGTGGAAGCGTCCGTTGGATGGACGTATAATGGGTACAATACAGCAGTTTCTTATAAAAGGGAAAGCTCAAAATATATTATTGTTTAATACCGTTGATAAGATATACCAAGTTAATATTGATGGTAATAATGTTGGTAATTTCCCAGTTCTTTTGCCTTCGGATGCAACAACTTCTATCTCGCTTTTTGATTACGAACAAAATGGAGATTATAGGATTTTTGTCCCATCCAAAGATAAAGAGATTAGAGTATATGATAATAAGGGTAATTTAGTTACTGGTTTTCAAATCTCACCTTTATCGGGGGAAATTTATACTCCTATTCAGCATTTTTCTGTATCAGGAAAGGATTATATTGTTCTGGACGATGGTTATGCTACGCGCATTTTAGATCGCAAGGGAAAAGCACGAATAACGCCGTCTAATGAGTTTGATAAAAGTAATGATACACCCTATTATCTTATTTCGGAGGGAAAGCAGAGTTATTTTGTTACAAGTAGCAAAGATGGTGATATTTTGAAGATTTCAATTCCAGAAGGGACAGTAGTTAAAGTTCAAGGATCAGAGACTTCTGCCAATCATATAATGTTTCCAATTTTAAAGAGTAAGAATAGTGTGAACTATCTTTTTATTTCAAGAGAGAGAGTAAAATTGGTTACAAGTGATGGAACGGCAATATATGATAATAAGATTAAATTTAACGACCTTTTTAATGTTAAACTATTTGGTGATTTGGAGTCAGGCTTTTTCTTCTCATTTCTTGATAGAAGTAGCTCCCTCCTATACGTGTATAGTGTTGAAAGTGGTAAGTTAATGACAGGGTTTCCTAAATATGGTGAACAGAACTATACACTAAAGCTTATTAAAGATGGAAGTCTCCTAATTTATTCAGGGACAAATCATTCTTCGATTATATCTTATTGAAAAAGCCACCTATTATGGTGGCTTTTTATTAGTTATTTTTTCGATTTTTCAATTAATCCAATAAAATCATCAAACAAAAACTCTGTATCAGTTGGCCCTGAAGATGCTTCTGGGTGAAACTGTGTCGAGAAGAATGGTTTTGTTTTATGGCGAACACCTTCATTTGTATTATCGTTCAGGTTTATAAATAATGGTTCCCAATCGCCATTAAATGTGCTATTATCTAAAGCGTAACCGTGATTTTGTGAGGTAATATAACAATTGTCGGTACCTACTTTAATAACGGGATGATTATGAGCGCGGTGACCATATTTTAATTTATAGGTTTTAGCACCTGCAGCCATACCAAGAAGTTGGTTTCCTAAGCAGATTCCAAAAATTGGTTTTCCAATCTCCATTGCTTTCTGAATTTGAGAAATGGTCTCTTTGCACATTTCAGGATTTCCAGGGCCGTTTGATAACATGATGCCATCATAATCTTCTTCAGCAAATTTATAATCCCAAGGTACAACAGTAACCGTTGTATCTCTTTTTAGTAAACAACGAAGAATGTTATATTTTGCACCTGTGTCAACAAGTGTAATTTTATGCTTGCCAGTACCATAAGTTTTTTTCTCTTTGGTACTTACCATGGCTACTAAATTCTCTTTATCAGGATTGTAAAAAGGAACATCTACATCATCGGCTATGATTTTACCTAACATGGCACCTTTTTCGCGTAAAACCTTAGTTAAGGCACGAGTGTCTATGTCAAAAATACCTGGAACTTTGTTCTCTTGTAACCAAGCACTTAGGCTTCCTTTCGCATTCCAATGGCTATACTCAAATGAGTAGTCTGAAACAATGAGGCCTGAGATGTGTATTTCATTAGATTCATAGAATTTTGGTACTCCAAATTCAGCATCAACATTAGGTACACCATAATTTCCAATAAGCGGGAAGGTAGCAACTAAAATTTGACCTTTATAAGATGGATCTGTAAGACTCTCTGGATATCCAGTCATTGCGGTGTTAAATACAACCTCGCCAGCTATTGATTTGTGGTATCCAAATGATTTACCTTTAAAAACTGACCCGTCTTCAAGAATAAGTTTGATCTCTTTAATTTCTGACATACTCTCTTTTTAGAATATTATTGTTATGATGTTGATAATAAGATTTTTATGACTCATTTACTAATGAAAATAGGCATAGCATATCAGAGTGCAAAATTAATAATATTTTTTGGAGTTCGTTAATTATCCCATCATTAACTTGATGTAATTATTCTTTTTGCACTATTTATGACCTTTTTTGTGCTCATTTAATATACGATCCTTTTTTTTTGAATCTTTTTTTGTAATTTTATCTCTAATGAATTCTCATATTTTTTAATAAACTTTATACTCTATGAAAAACTTTAGATTTTTTAATGGCTTTGTGTTGATGGCGGTTTTATTCACCAGTTCGTTAACTGTAACAGCTTAAACGGAGCTTTTTAGAATAGGAACAAACTTTTCTTCTGTTTCAAAAATTGATGTTCAAGGTGGTTCTTTGAATGTTTCTGTTTATGGATCTGATAGATCTGATGTTATGGTATCAGGTTTTATTAAGGGTATGGAGTCTCAAAAAGATTTGCTTAAAATTGAGACTAAGTTAAATGGAGATGTTCTAACCGTTTCATATGTGGGTGGTGATTCTTTTACTGGTGTATCTGGTGAGATTCGTATTGTGGTGCCACAAGCAAATACTTCATTAAATGCTCGCACAACGAGTGGAAAGATTGATGTTATGAGTTTGACAGGAAATATAATCGATATTTCATCGGTCAGTGGTAATGTTGTGATAATGGATGTGAAAGGTCAGTGTACCGCTCGAAGCACATCTGGTAAAGTAAGTATCAGTAAAATTGTTGGTGATGTTAGAGCTGAGTCATTGAGTAGTGCGGTTTCGGTTTCTAACGTAATTGGCACTACTAAGTTTCTTGCTGGTTCTGGAACTGTAACTGGTGCCAATTTGATTGGAAAGGTTTTGGCCAAGTCAGGTTCAGCTTCAATTAAGTTGGTTTCTGTTAAGGGAGATATTGAAATCAGAACTGCAAGTGGTTTTTCTGAAATAGATGATGTTGAAGGGAAGATTGATATTACAACCGCTTCTGGATCTGTTGTTGTTGAGAAGATTAAAGGATATTTAGATTGTGAAACTGCATCGGGTGATATTAAAGGGCTTGATATTACTCTTGTTGAGGGAGCCGACTTATCAACAATTAGTGGTTCAATATCTGTTCAACTTATAAATCAAGCAAGTGAATTAACCTATGATTTGAGCAGTGCTTCAGGAAAAATCTCTGCTAAAGGGGTAGTTTGGTGAGCGTTCAATAACATCAGGTAAAGGATCAATTTTAGTTAAAGGTTCAACTGTAAGTGGAGATTTGATTATTGAGTAAGATTATATTTCTCATATTTTAGAGGAGGCATTTGTCTCCTCTTTTTTTGCTATTAAATTGTATAATTTTAAAGAAACAATTTGTGCACTAAATAATTAGCACTATCTTTGCACATCAATTTTTACAAAGTTTTACCAATTAATTAATTACAAATGGCCGTTAAAATTAGATTACAACGACATGGACGTAAGAGGTATGCTTTCTACCACATTGTGGTAGCAGATAGCAGATCGCCACGAGATGGCAAGTTTGTTGAGAGGATCGGTTCTTACAATCCTAACACAAACCCAGCTACAATTAACTTAGAGTTTGATAAAGCTCTTACATGGTTAACGAATGGTGCACAACCAACGGATACTTGTAGAGCAATTTTATCTTACAAAGGCGTTTTAATGAAAAAACACCTTTTAGACGGTGCCAAAAAGGGCGCTTTCACTGTTGAAGTTGCAGAACAAAAATTTGAGAAGTGGTTACAGAGCAAAGAGGCTCAAGTAGCTGCTAAAAAAGCTCAATTGGAACTTGCTTCTACAAAAGAGGGTAAAGAGCGTTTAGCTGCTGAAGCTAAAGTTAACGCAAAACGTGCTGAAGAGTTAGCAAAAAAATCGGCTGCTGCTGCAGCAAAAGCAGTTGAAGCTCCTGCAGAGGAGAGCGCTGCTGAAGGCGAAGAGGCTGCTGAAGCTTAATCGTTTTTGCGATAAAGATTTAAAACCCGTCTCATTGAGGCGGGTTTTTTTATTATTTTTACCTTTATTATTTAGTTTTATGCTTCAACAAGACGACTTTATTCAAATAGGTTCAGTAAGTAAACCTCACGGAGTGCATGGCGAGTTAAATTTGGTTGTTTTAGATCAATTTATGCTTACAAGTTTAGAACCAAATTTTTTCTTTATAATGCTTAATGGCGGGTTAGTTCCGTTTAAAAGTAACGGAGTTCGTCGTAAGAGTCAGCAAACTTTTATTGTAGATTTGGAAGATTGTAAAAGTGAGGCAAAGGCAAAAAACCTAGTGCATTGTGAGGTTTTTATTGATCCCAAGGATTTGTGTGAAGATGAAGAAAATACGGCTCCATCAGCGTTAGTTGGTTATAAAGTAACCGACGTTCGATTTGGTTATGTTGGTGTGATTGAGCAAATTATGGAGATCGCAAAAAATCCTCTTTTTCAAATAGATAGTAGTGGTAAAGAGGTGCTAATCCCTATCGTTGAGGAGTTTATTGTAAAAGTAGATAAAAAAAAGCGAGAGATTACTCTTAATTCACCTGAGGGATTAATTGAGATGTATTTGGGAGAATAGATGTTTATATAATATACAAAAACTCCCGTTAGTATCGCTAACGGGAGTTTTGTATATTATTGAGCTGTATTACTTTAACAAGTTTACTACTTGTTCAAATACATTTTGTCCCGTAAAACCAAATTTTTGATCTAGAACTGTGTATGGTGCTGAATAGCCAAAATGATCTAATCCCCATACTTTTCCGTTAGCTCCTACTAAGTGTGCTAAGTTTTCAGGTAAACCAGCTGTTAATCCAAATACTTTTGCGTTCGAAGGAATTACCTTTTCCTGGTATTCTGCAGATTGTAATCTAAATAAACCTTCAGAAGGAACAGAGACAATTTGTGTTTTAATTCCTTTTTGTGCCTCTAAAAGTGCTGCTCCCTCAAATAGTGTCGCCACTTCAGATCCATTTGCCACAAGTATAACATCAGGTTTTCCAGCACACTCTTTTACAATGTAAGCTCCTTGGGTTGCTTTTTGAGCTTCTGAGTAAGAGCTATTAGGTAAGTTTGGAGTATTTTGACGCGATAAAATAAGCGCTGTTGGTGTGTTGGTGTTATTTAATGCCATCTCGTAAGCTACTGTTGTTTCGTTTACATCCGCAGGACGAAGAACTAACATAGCATTTTTGCCTGAATGATTTTTGAATTTTTCGAGAAGTCGTATTTGTGCCTCTTGTTCAATTGGTTGGTGGGTTGGTCCATCTTCACCAACACGGAATGCATCATGAGTCCACACATAAACCACTTGAAGCTCCATTAACGCCGCCATACGAACCGCTGGCTTCATATAATCCGAAAATACGAAGAATGTACCACATACTGGTATAATTCCGCCATGAAGAGCCATTCCGTTGGCAATAGAGGCCATAGTGAGTTCAGCAACACCAGCTTGAAGGAAAGCACCCGAGAAATCGCCTTTTGCAAAAGGTTTAGATTTTTTTAGGAATCCATCTGTCTTGTCAGAGTTTGCCAAATCAGCGCTCATAACAACCATATTCTCTATTTGCGAAGCACACTCACCTAATATGGTTGATGATGCCACACGCGTTGCCTGGTTCGCTTTTTGCTCAACTTTAGAGAAGTCGAAGCTTATCTCAGATTTATTTAAGAACTTCTTAAGTTTGGCTGCAAGCAGTGGGTTTTGTGATGCCCATTTAGCTTCCTCTGCTTTTTTAATTTTAGCAAATTCTGCTTTTTTTGCCATTTGAATTTTATAATATTCTGCAACATCGTTAAAAATAGCAAATGGTTCAGCAGGATTACCGCCTAGGTTTTTGATGGTTGCTTCAATATTTGCACCAGCATCTGTAAGTGGTTGACCGTGTGTCGAAACCATCTTTTCAAAACTTGTTCCATCTGCTTTAAGAGCACCTTTGCCCATAATGGTTTTACCAATGATAAGGGTAGGTTTTTCTGTTTCAGCAATGGCTGCATCAAGCGCTTTACGTATTTGGTTGGCGTCGTTACCATCTATAGTGATAACTTTCCAGTTCCACGACTCATATTTTTTTGCGGTATCTTCGCCACTTACAACATCGGTAGTAGTAGAGAGCTGAATATCGTTTGAATCGTAAAACATAATGAGGTTACTCAATCCTAGATGTCCCGCAATACGACCAGCACCTTGTGAAATCTCTTCTTGAATACCTCCATCTGAAATGAAGGTATATGTTTTATGAGCCATCCACTCACCAAATCTACTTACTAAAAAGCGTTCTGCAATTGCAGCTCCAACAGCCATGGTATGACCTTGACCAAGCGGACCAGAGGTATTTTCAACACCACGGGCAAAGTCAACTTCTGGA